>LFIK01001334.1_pt1 | contig 19526 bp, 16 predicted proteins | sample 643401 | NCBI WGS metagenome assembly LFIK01 (sample SAMN03777447, study PRJNA286221) | soda lake metagenome | biome: soda lake; feature: Kulunda steppe; material: water; isolation source: sample T5-Br brine of Lake Tanatar-5 | place: Russia: Kulunda steppe | collected 2010-07
GAAAAGCGCCCGCGCGCGGAGTCCACCCACCCGCCCATGCCCCGCTCGCGGGCGCTCGCCCCCGTTCCGGGGGCGGGGGGGCATGGCCCGCGCGCATGTGTGGCAGCAGGATCGCCGCAGGGGGCGCGATACCCCGGTAGCGTCCATCAATGCCCCCACGAACACGCGGACGCGCCTGCCGCTGCGCCGGGGTCAGGGCACGCATTGGGCCTGCCCACTTGCAGAGGGCACGTTGGCCCTTGCGTCGGCTCGCCCTCCAGCGCGCCTCTGTGCGCGTGCTATTCCTCGGATGCAGATGTGGCTCTGCTCGCGCGGCCTGCCGCGGCTGCCCCGGCCAAAAGCAGTGCCAGCAGCGCCGCCATGGGCCAGTCGCCGAGACGCGCATAGGGGGTGGGTGGCAGCGCAGCGGGCAGCGGGACATCCAGAAACCCGGTTTCACCAAGCCCCAGCGACGCCACCATCCCGCCGCGCGCATCGATCAGCGCCGAGACGCCGGTATTGGCCACCCGCACTAGCGGCAGGCCCTGTTCGACCGCGCGCAGCCTTGCCTGGGCGAGGTGCTGGAAGGGGCCTGTCACCTCGCCGAACCAGGCGTCATTGGTGATCTGCAGGATCCAGTCGGGCCGCGTGTCGGTGCGCAGATGGCGCGGGAAGATCGCCTCGTAGCAGATCAGCGGCAGGGCGCGACCCAGCGGGCCGAGATCCAGCAGTTCGGGGCCGGGGCCGGGGCTGTAGCCCTGCAACTGCCGCGCGGCAAAGCCGCTATAGCCCTCGGGCAGCAATGCGCCGATCAGCGGCACATACTCGCCGAAGGGCACAAGGTGGTGCTTGTCATAGATCGCCTGCACCTGCGCCTGCGTGTCCAGAAGCGCCAGCGAATTGAAATAGCGCCCGCCCTCCAGACGCTGCACGCCGAAGGCAAGCTGCGTATCGGGGCCGTGCAGCGCGAATGCGTCGGCCATCATCTCGAGCCCCTCTCCGGGGTATTCGAGCAGGAAGGGCACGGCGGTCTCGGGCCAGACGATCAGATCGGGCACCGGCACGGCCGGTTCGGCCGAGAGGTCGAGCAGGCGGGTGAAGAAGCGGTAGATGTTTTCCTCGAGCCATTTCTCGTCCTGCGGGGCGTTGGGCTGTACAAGGCGGATCGTGCCTTCGCGGGCGGGTGGCAGCTCGGTCTGGCCCGCGCCCCAGAACCACAGTGGGGCGACAAGCGCGATGGCCGCCACGGCCCCCGCGAGACGGGCCTTCACGCTGCGCCCCAGCGACGGGGCCAGCGCGGCGAACACGATGAGCAGGCTCAGCCCCGGAGCGCCGCCGAACGTGGCGAGCTGCATCAGCGGGGTGCCGATCAGCCCGTGGCCGAGCATCGCCCAGGGAAAGCCGGTGAAGAGCCAGCCGCGCGCCATCTCGGCCAGCAGCAGGGCGGCGGCCAGTGCCACAGGCCGCACCACCCCCCCGCTGGCCAGCCGCGCGGCCAGCCAGCCGGGCAGGGCCCAGAAGAGCGCCATGCCGCCCGCCATCAGCACCAGCGCGAAGGGGGCCATCCAGCCATGCACCGGGGCGTCGATGAAGAACGGCTCGACAATCCAGAACAGCGCGGCGCCGAAATAGCCCGTGCCCGCAAGCCACATCCGCCCACCCAATGCACGCGCGCTGCCCGCTTCCGGCAGCACCGCGAACACGCCTGCCAGCGCAAGGATCGACAGCCACCAAAGCCCCAGCGGCGCCTGCCCGGCGGCCGCCAGAACGCCAAGGCCGCCATAGACGCCGGTCAGGCGCAGACGGTCGCGCCACGGGGCAGGGGCAGGGGGGGCGGCTGGCATCGGCAGGCTATTGGGCGGCGTCGCGCAGGGCTTCGGGCAAGTGGACGCGCAGGCTGTGGATGCGGCGCGGCTCGGCCTCGACCACCTCGAAATCCACGCCAGAGGGGTGGGCGATCACCTCGCCCCGCACCGGCACACGGCCCGTGAGCAGGAAGACCAGCCCGCCGAGCGAGTCGATCTCCTCCTCGTCCTCGGCCTCGGTCAGCGGAAAGCCGAGCACGGCTTCCAACTCTTGAAGCGGGGTGCGCGCATCGGCGAGCATGGTGCTGTCGCTTTCACGCTGGATATTGGCGGCCTCTTCGGTGTCGTGCTCGTCCTCGATCTCGCCGACCACCTGTTCGAGCAGATCCTCGATCGTCACCAGCCCGTCCACCCCGCCATATTCGTCGATGACAAGCGCGAAATGCGTGCGGTCCGCCTGCATCTTGCGCAGCAGCACCGCCAGCGGCATCGAGGGGGGCACATAAAGGATGGGACGCAACAGCGGCGTCAGGTCGATCTCGTGATGACCGTTGAAGCCGTAATGCAGTGCGAGGTCCTTCAGCAGCAGCAGGCCCAGCGGGCTGTCGAGCGTCTCGTCATAGACGGGGATGCGCGAATAGCCCGATTCGCGAAAGGCGCGCACGATATCGGCGAGCGCGGCCCCCTGTTCGAGTGCCACGATCTCGGCCTTGGGGACGGCCACATCCTCGACCCGCAAATCCTGCAACCGGGCAAGTCCCGGCAGGGTCTCGCCAAGGGCGCGGGCTTTCGCCGGGGCATCGTCGTCATCGGGGGTGAAAGCATCGAAAAGTCGGCCCAGCAGGCCGCGGTTTTCGGGTTCTGTGGGATCGGGCTGCGCGCGTCGCGCCGCACTAGATCCGTCGCTGGTGTCGCCCATTGATCCTTTCCGGGTTAATCTGGCACTTCGACCACAGGTTGATATGGGTCTGCGACCCCGAGTTGTGCAAGTATGGCAATTTCGGTTTCTTCCATCAACGCGGCATCTTTGTCACGGATATGATCATAGCCCAGCAAATGTAACACGGCGTGAACAATCAGGTGGGTCAGATGCGCGGCGGCGGTTTTCTGCTGCTCGGTTGCCTCTCGCAGGCAGGTCCCGCGCGCCAGTGCGATATTGCCCAGGGGTTCGGGGTCGTCCGTGTCGGGCGCGGGCGGCGGGTGGGGCCGCGCGCCGTCATGCGCGGGCGCGAGGTCCCATTCGGGCCAGCTGAGCACATTGGTGGGGGTGGGCTTGCCACGGAAATCGGCGTTGAGCGCGGCGATGCGCGCGTCGTCGCAGGCCAGCAGCACGATCTCGTAGCCCCGCGCGGGGTGGCCCAGATGCGCCAGCGTGGCGCGCGCGGCGGTCTCGGCAATCTTTGCCAGCGGCAGCTCCGACCACAAGGCATCTTCGAGCACCAGCGCAACAAGCGGGTCATCCACCGCCGGCTTCGTCCTTCTCGTAGGCCGTGATGATGCGCGCGACCAGCGGGTGACGGACAACATCCTGAGCGGTGAAATAGCTGAAGCGGATGCCCTCGACCCCGTCGAGGATACGCTCGGCGGCGCGCAGGCCGGACTGGACGCCGCGCGGCAGGTCGATCTGGCTGCGGTCGCCGGTGACCGCCATGCGCGACCCCTCGCCCAGCCGGGTGAGGAACATCTTCATCTGCATTTCGGTGGCGTTCTGCGCCTCGTCCAGCACGATGAAGGCATTGGACAGCGTGCGGCCGCGCATGAAGGCCAGGGGCGCGATCTCGATGCGGCGCTCCTCCATCAGCTTCTGCAACTGCTTGCCGGGCAGGAAATCATTCAGCGCGTCATAGAGCGGCTGCATGTAGGGATCGACCTTCTCCTTCATGTCGCCGGGCAGGAAACCCAGCCGCTCACCCGCCTCGACCGCCGGGCGCGAGAGGATGATCTTGTCCACCAGACCATCGGTGAACATCTGCACCGCCACGGCGACGGCAATGTAGGTCTTGCCGGTGCCTGCCGGGCCGATGCCGAAATTCAGCTCGGTCTCGAGCAGTGCGCGGGTGTAGTCCTGCTGCGCGCGGGTGCGCGGGGCGATCATCTTCTTGCGGGTGCGGATCTCGAGCGCGCCCTTGCGGAACATCTCGAGCTGGCCCTCGGGGCCCTCGCGCGCGTCGGGCGTGCCAAGGCGGATCAGGGCCGCGATATCGCCCTGCTCGATCGGGCGCCCTTCCTCGAGGCCCTGATAGAGCGCGGTCAGGATGGCGATGGTCTGGTTGCGTGCCGCATCCGGGCCAAGAATGTCGAGCAGATTGCCGCGCCGGATGATCTGCACACCGAGATGGGATTCGAGATGCGTGAGGTTGCGGTCATATTCGCCGCAAAGATCGACAAGCAGGCGATTGTCCGAAAACTCCAGATGCGCGATGGCGGGGCCCGTGTCAGCGGGGGCGGGGGTCAAGGCGGTGATGCCCAAGCAGATCTCCGATCGAGGCTACAGAAAGCGCCAGATTGATATGGGGCCATGCTGCCAAGCGGGCAAGCCGCGCGCAAGGGGTTTCAACGCGTGCGCGCGCAATGCTGCCCATCCGGGCGCAGTGCAGGCCTTGCCCCGTCTTGCGGGCCGGGCCGGGTGCCGTGGCGCGTGGTGTTCACGCTCTGCGGCAGTGCCGGGTTGCGATCGGGGGACGAAGCGCCCGCTCGAGGCCCCGCCCGCCCGCCCATGGCCACTCGCGGGCGCTGCCCGGCCTTGTGGGCCGGGCGGGGCGTGGCGCGGGGCGCGGTGTGCCAGCAGGCAGGATGGCGCGGTCAGGCTACCACCCGGCCTGCCAGCGAGTTGGGGGCGCTTTCGGTGATCTCGACACGGGCGATCTGGCCAATTGCAAGCGTCGGGTCGGTGACGTGGACCGCGTGCAGATGCTCCGACTTGCCGACCATCTGCCCGGCAAGACGCCCCGGCTTCTCGAACAGCACCGCCACCTCGCGGCCCACCATCGCCGCCTGTGCGGCGCGCTGCTGCTCGGTCAGCAGTGCCTGCAACCGGTGCAGCCGCTCGCGCGCCACCTCGGGGTCGACGCCCGCGCGCTCGGCCGCCGGGGTGCCGGGGCGCGGCGAGTAGCAGAAGCTGTAGGCCTGCCCGTAGCCAACCGCGCGCACCAGTGCCAGCGTGTCCTCGAAATCCGCTTCCGTCTCGCCCGGGAAGCCGACGATGAAATCGCCCGACAGCAACAGATCGGGCCGTGCCGCGCGCAGCCGTTCGATCAGCCCCAGATACGCGGCCGCCTTATGCTTGCGGTTCATCGCCTTGAGCACCCGGTCGCTGCCCGACTGCACGGGCAGGTGCAGATAGGGCATGAGCTTGGGCTCTTGCCCATGCGCGGCGATCAGGTCGTCGCTCATGTCATTGGGGTGCGAGGTGGTGTAGCGGATCCGCTCCAGCCCGTCGATGCGCGCGAGTTCGCGGATCAGCCGCGCCAGCGACCACACACCATCCGGCCCGTCGCCGTGATAGGCGTTGACGTTCTGGCCCAGCAGCGTGATCTCGCGCACCCCGCGCGCCACAAGGTCGCGCGCCTCGGCCAGCAGGCGCCCGGCGGGGCGCGAGACTTCCGCCCCGCGCGTGTAGGGCACCACGCAGAAGGCGCAGAACTTGTCGCACCCTTCCTGCACGGTCAGAAAGGCCGTGGGCGCGCGGCGGGTGCGCGGCGCTTTCGGCAGATGGTCGAACTTGTCTTCCTGAGGAAAGTCGGTGTCGACAGGGCGGGCACCGGCGCGCACCGCTGCCTCCATCGCGGGCAGGCGGTGGTAGGTCTGCGGACCCAGCACCAGATCGACCAGCGGCGCGCGGGCGAGGATCTCCTCGCCCTCGGCCTGTGCGACGCAGCCCGCCACACCGATCTTCAGCTCCGGGTTCGCGGCCTTGAGGGGCTTGAGCCGCCCCAGTTCGGAATAGACCTTCTCGGCGGCCTTCTCGCGGATATGGCAGGTGTTCAGAAGGATCAGATCGGCGCTTTCGGGCCGGTCGGTCACGGTGTAGCCCGCAGGCCCCAGCGCTTCGGCCATGCGTTCGCTGTCATAGACATTCATCTGACAGCCATAGGTCTTGATGTAGAGCTTCCGGGCCTCGGTCATGGCGCGCGCCTGTCGGTTGGGGTGTGGCGCTCACATAACGGCGCGGCTGGTCTGGGGCAAGCGCAGTGCCGCGCGGATCGGCAGATGGTCCGACGCCTTGCGCGCCAGCGCGCTGTCATGGGCGTGCAGGGCACCGATTTCGGCGCGCTTGCAGCCGATGATGCGGTCAAGCGGCAACACCGGCATCTGGGCGGGAAAACTCGCGATGGTGTTGGCCGAGCGCTTGACCGCGCGCAATTCGCGCCGCAGCGGCATGAGCGAGCAGCCCGCCCCCAGCCGCCATTCGTTGAAATCGCCCATCACCAGGGTCGGGCGGCCGTCCCCGTCCTCGATCTGTTGCGAGAGCGCGCGGGCCTGCAGCAGCCGCGACTGGTGCAAGAGCCCCAGATGCGCGGCGATGACGCGCAACGGCTGATCGCCGATTCGGATATCGGCGACAATCGCGCCGCGCGGCTCGAGCCCCGGCAGGGTGACGGCCTGCGCGCGCTCGACCTCGGCGCCGCGCAACAACAGAAGATTGCCGTGCCAGCCATGCGCGCGCAGCCCAAGCCGGTCGGTCAGCGCCAATGGCGTCAGCCCGGTCACGTCACGCAAGAGTTCCGGGTCGAGCACCCCGCGCCGGTCGCCGAAACGGCGATCGACCTCTTGCAACGCGACGATATCGGCGCCGAGTTCGGCGATGACCCGGACCGTGCGCTCGGGGTCGCGCCGCATGTCGGTTCCGACGGCCTTGTGGATGTTGTAGGAACTGACGATCAGATCGGACATGGGCCTTTCGCGCTTGTTGTTCAGAATATGTAGGGTCGTGGCCGGAACGACAATATCCCCGCCCGGTCAAGGAATCGTAACGCGATGCAGATGCCACAGCGAGAATCGGTCGAGGCGCTGGTGATCGGTGCCGGCCCGGCAGGGCTGATGGCCGCCGAGGTGCTGGCGGCGGCGGGCCGCCAAGTGGTGGTGTGCGAGGCCAAACCCTCGCCCGCGCGAAAGTTCCTGATGGCGGGCAAATCAGGGCTGAACCTGCTGAACGCGGCACCGCTCGAGGTTCAGATCGACACTTATGCCGAGGCCGCCGACTGGCTTGCGCCGATGCTGCGGGCCTTCGGGCCGCCGGAAATCCGCGCCTGGGCCGAGGGGCTGGGGCAGGCGCTCTTCACCGGCTCGTCGGGGCGGGTGTTCCCGGTGGCGATGAAGGCCTCGCCGCTGCTGCGCGCCTGGCTTGCGCGGCTGGCGGCGGGCGGTGTGGAGTTGCGCCGTAGCTGGCGCTGGACGGGCGAGGCGTTTCGCTTTGCCACCCCCGAGGGGGTGCGGGAGTTGCGTCCGCAGGTCTGCGTGCTGGCGCTGGGCGGGGCGTCCTGGGCGCGGCTGGGCTCGGACGGGGCCTGGGCGGGGGCGCTCGCCGCGCGCGGGGTACCGCTGGCGCCCTTTCAGCCTGCAAATATGGGCTTCGACATGGGCTGGTCGGCGCATATGGCACCGCATTTCGGCGCGCCGATCAAGGGGGTGCGGCTGATGGCGGGCGGGCAAGGCGTGCGCGCGGAATTCATCCTGTCCGCCAGCGGGGTCGAGGGCGGGGGCATCTACGCCCTTTCGCGGGCGCTGCGCGAGGGCACGGGGCTGACGCTGGACCTCTTCCCCGACCTCGCAGCCGGGACAGTCGCCGACCGGCTGGCCCGCCAGCCCGCGAAACTCTCGCAGACCAACCGTCTGCGGCGTGCGCTCGGGCTGTCGGGCGCGCGGCTGGCGCTGGTGCTGGAATGCGCGCGACCATTGCCGCGTGACCCTGTCGCGTTGGCGGCCCGGCTCAAGGCGCTGCCCGTGCCACTGATAGGCCCGCGTCCCATGGATGAGGCGATCTCGACAGCGGGCGGCATCCGGCGCGCGTCCCTGACCGACGGCCTGGAATTGCGGGCCTGGCCCGGCGTCTTTGCCGCGGGCGAGATGCTCGACTGGGAGGCGCCGACGGGTGGCTACCTGCTGACCGCCTGCCTTGCCACCGGGCATTGGGCGGGCCGCCACGCGGCGTGCGCCCGGACGCCGCTGCGGGCGAGTGGGCTCTGCCGAAGAGACGCGGATTCCCCTCTGCCCTGTCACGGAAACGTAATTGTCAAGATAATGTCACGGCGTGGTCGGCATGAAGCCGTAATCCAGTCCCATAACATTCTACGGAAATTGTGGTGCAGGGGGCACCGCTGTGGAGAACGAGTACAATGAAGGGTAGAAACATGACCGCGCTGTCACGGTCGCTTAACGATTTCCGGACCAGCCAGTCCGGTGCTGTCACTGTCGATTGGGCGGTCCTGACCGCATCGGTCGTCGCATTGGGAATTGCTGCGATCACTGCGATCAGTGGCGGCACGGAAAACATGTCGAGCGCCGTGGAAGGCGAGCTCAGCTACTCGTCGCAGCGCCCGTCGCCGCGCGAAAGCACAGGGCCATCCAATGACCAAGGTGATGGCTGGTCGAACCCGAACCCCAGCTATGGCGAGCTGCCGCCACCGGACGATCCGGTATACGGCGGTGATGCCGGAAATGGCGGCGGAGACACGGGTAGCAGCGGCAGCGACGATCCCGGTAACAGCGGCGGCGGGAATTCCGGCAACAGCGGGAATTCCGGCAACAGCGGCAATGGCAATTCCGGCAACAACGGTAACAATGGCAACGGCAACAACGGCAACAACGGCAACAACGGCAACAACGGCAACAACGGCCACAACGGGAACGGCAACAACGGGAACGGCAATAACGGCAACAACGGGAACGGCAATAACGGCAACGGCAATTCCGGTAATAACGGCAACGGCAATTCCGGTAACAACGGCAATTCCGGTAACAACGGCAATGGCGGTGGCAATTCCGGCAATTCCGGCAATTCCGGCAATGGCGGGAATGGCGGGAATGGCGGGAATGGCGGGAATGGCCAAAAACCGGATTTCGTCGTCCCGAGCCAGACTCTGACACCGGGGTGGGGCGATACCGTCACCTCTGACTGGCTCACTTTCGGGAATGGGGGCTTGCCAGGTTCGGGGCCGGTCGGGTTCACCGTGTCGGGTGATGGCAACCCCACCTTGCAGGCTGCAGACGGCCAGCGCAGATCCGAAGGGCAGATCCCGAACTGGGGCACTGATATTGTCATGCAAACCCCGACTTGCGGCAGCACACGTACCGTCGTGGTCACGCTCGAGACTGGCGAAACCGGGGTCTGGGAGGTCACGCGCCCGGCCTGGCCGGCGGACTGGGGATCGCCGCCCGCGAATTGCTGAGCGTATCGCCAACCCGCAGCGGCGAGGGCCGCTGCGGAGCGCGATATCGCGCAGCCAAGACACCGCGAACCGACGCGCGCGAGGCGCCGCCGCCTGCATCCGACGCCGGACCCGGCTTTGACGGTGCCGCGCATGCGAAGCGCGCTCTGAACCCTGCCTGGCGCCCCTGCATGTCGCAAAAACTGGCGTGGCGGGCGCCGCCCGTTCCGGCTACGCCAACCGCCCGGCGCGTGATCGCCGGGCACCGCCGCGCCCGTCAGGCGACCAGTGTCTCGGCCTGTTTCAGGTCCACGCTGACAAGCTGGCTTACCCCGCGTTCGACCATCGTCACGCCGAACAACCGGTCCATGCGCGCCATGGTGATCGCGTTGTGCGTGATGATCAGGTAGCGCGTCTGCGCCCGGCGCGTCATCTCGTCCAGAAGATCGCAGAACCGCGCCACATTGGCATCGTCAAGCGGCGCATCGACCTCGTCGAGCACGCAGATCGGCGCCGGATTGGCGAGGAATACCCCGAAGATCAGCGCCAGCGCCGTCAGCGTCTGCTCGCCCCCCGACAGCAGCGAGAGCGTCGCAAGCTTCTTGCCCGGCGGCTGGCACATGATCTCGAGCCCGGCCTCGAGCGGGTCGTCGGATTCGACCAGCACCAGCCGTGCCGCGCCCCCGGCAAAAAGATGCGTGAACAGGGCGGCAAAATTCGCGTTCACCTTGTCGAAGGCGACCAGCAGCCGCTCGCGCCCCTCGCGGTTGAGTGCGTTGATCCCGCCGCGGAGTTTCGCGACCGCGGCTTCGAGATCGGCCTTCTCCTGCACCAGCGTGTCGTGTTCTTCCCGCACGTCGCGGGCGTCTTCATCTGCCCGCAGGTTGACGGCCCCCAGCGCGTCGCGGGCGCGGCGCAGGCGGATCAACTCGGCCTCCAGCTCGGTCGCGGCGGGAATGGCCTCGGGGTCGGTGTCGAGCCGCTCGAGCAGGTCTTCAGGAGTGCTGTCGGTCTCGGCATGGATCAGCGCCGCCGCCGCGACACCCTCGCGCGCCGCGTCGCGCCGGGCCTCCTGCTTGGCCCGCGCCTCACGCGCGTCAGAGGCAGCGCGCTCGGTGCTGCGCTCGGCCTCGGCGGCGCTGCGGGCGGCACCCTCGGCCGCGGCCACGGCATCGCGCGCAGCGGTCAATCGGGCGGCGGCGCGGCTGATCTCATCGGACAGCGCCTCGGCGCGGGCCGCAAAGTCCTCGGGCGCGGCGCGGGCCTTGGCCAGTTCCGCCTCTGTCGCCGCCTTGCGCGCGTCCAGCTCGCCAATGCGGTGAGCGGCACTGTCCAGCCGTTGCTGCCAGTCGCGCTGCGCGCTCGATATCTCGTCGAGGCGCTTGCTGCGCGCGGCGGCTTCGCTGCGCAGCCCGTCGGCGCGGGCCTGACAGGCGCGCATCTCGGCGCGCGCCGCGGCGACAGTCTGGCGCAGCGCCTCGGCCTGTGCGCGCGCGGCGTCGAGCGGTGGCAGCGCGTCGGCCTGCGCGCGCGCGCTGTCGAGCTGTTCGCCAAGATCCGCGCCCTCGCGTTCAAGTCGCGCAGCCTGGGCTTCGGCGGCGTCCAGCTTGCCCTGCGCACTCTCGCGCGCGGTCTCCAGCCGGGCCTCCGCGCGCTGCGCCTCGGTCGCGCGCTGGTCGGCGGCGCGCCGCGCGGCGCGGGCATCGGCCTCGGCGCGGGTCAGCGTCTCCAGCCGCTCCTTGTGCCTGGCATATGTGGCCGCGACGTCGGCAAGCTGCGCCTCGGCCGCGTCGAGATCGCGGCGCAGACCATCCAGCCGGTTGCGCTGCTGCAGCCTAAGCGCGGCAGTGCCCCCGGCCTGCCCGGCAGCGACATGCAGCCCGTCCCAGCGCCACAGATCCCCTTCGGGCGAGACCAGTCGCTGACCGGGGCGCAGCGCCGGTTGCAGCCGCGCGCCCGCATCGGCCGCGACAATGCCGGTCTGCGACAGGCGGCGATCGAGCCGGTCGGTGCCGCTGACATGCGGGGCCAGCGGTGCGACACCGTCGGGCAAGGCGGCGGCGTCAGTATAGGGCGGCAGCGCGACCCAGCCCGAGCCGTCATCGACGGGCGGCGCATGCAGATCATCGGCCAGTGCCGCGCCAAGGGCCTGCTCATGGCCTTCGGCAACGCGCAACTGGTCCAGAAGCCGCGCGCCATCGCCTGCCTCGTGCGCGAGCAGGCGCGCCAGCGCGGCGACTTCGGCGCGCAACGTGCCGGCTGCGCCCTCTGCCTCGGCCAGCGCGGCGCGAGAGTCGGCCTCGTGCGTCTGGGCGTCGGTGCGCGCGGCTTCGGTGTCGGTCAGGGCCGCCTCGGCGCGGGCAAGACGCGCGCGGGCGGATGTCGCCTCCTCCTCGGCGCCCTCCAGCGCGACCGTGGTCTCGTCAAGCGCCTGCGCTGCGGCGGTCTGCGCGGCCTGCGCCCGTGTGCGGGCCTCTTGCGCGCGGGTCTGCGCGCGGGTGATCTCGGCAAGCTGGCGCTCGGCGGTCTGATGCTGCGCGGCGAGGTGCGCGGCCTCCTCGCTCAGCCGGTCGAGGGTCGCTTCGTGCTCTTGCAGCGCCGCTGCGGCGTCGCTGGCGGCCTGCGCAGCCTCGGCCAGCCGGTCCTCCTGCCCGGTCGCGGCCTCGGCCAGGGCGGTCTCTTCCTGCGCAAGCCGGGCGAGCATCTGCTGCGCATCATGGTCAAGCCCGGCCTCGCGCGCGATGTCCTGGGCAAGTCGCGCGACCTGCGCCTCGAGGTTGCGCAGCGTCTCGGCGGCGCGGGCCTGCGCGGCGGCAAGCGTGTCGCGCTCGACCTCGAGCCGCTGCAGGATCGCGCCCGCGACGGTTTCCTCCTCGCGCAGGGGTGGCAGGCGCGCCTCGCACTCTGCCCGCGCCGCTGCGGCCTGCCGCGCGGCGGCCTCGGCGCTGGCGCTTTCGCGCAGGGCGGTCTGATGCGCCTCTTCGGCGGCCAGCCGCGCCTGATCGGCCTCGCGCCAGCGGCGGTAGAGCAACAACCCCTCGGCCTGGCGCAGCCGCGCACCGATCTCACGGTAGCGTGCGGCCTGTTTCGCCTGCCGCGCAAGCTGCGCCAACTGCTGGGACAGCTGCTCGATCACGTCGCTGACGCGTTCGAGATTGGTCTCGGTGGCGCGCAACCTCAACTCGGCCTCGTGCCGGCGCTGGTAGAGCCCCGAGATGCCCGCAGCTTCTTCCAGGATCCGGCGGCGGGCCTTGGGCTTGGCGTTGATCAACTCGGCGATCTGGCCCTGCCGCACCAGCGCGGGGCTGTGCGCGCCGGTCGAGGCATCGGCGAACAGCATCTGCACGTCGCGGGCGCGGGCGTCCTTGCCGTTGATCTTGTAGGCGCTGCCCGCCTCGCGGGTAATCCGGCGAGTGATGTCGAGCGTGTCGGTGTCGTTGAATCCCGCCGGCGCGAGGCGGTCGGAATTGTCCAGATGCAGGCTGACTTCGGCGAAATGGCGTGCGCCGCGACTGTCGGTGCCCGCGAAGATCACATCCTCCATGCCCGCGCCGCGCATGGCAGTCGGGCGGTTCTCGCCCATCACCCAGCGCAACGCCTCCAGCAGGTTGGACTTGCCGCAGCCATTGGGGCCGACCACGCCGGTCAGCCCCGTGTGGATCAGTAGATCCGTGGGGTCGGTGAAGCTCTTGAAGCCGTTGAGGCGCAGACGAGTGAATTGCACGGGGGACCTTGCGCGAAGATATGTGGCCAATCTCAGGCCAGCGCAGGCCGTGTGTCAAGCGCCAGATGCCTCATATGGCGGTTTCGCGCGACTTATCCACAAAATATTGACATATACGCCAGGGTGGGTGCGACAATTTGCCATGATGCATGACAGCTTACAAACAAACATATTGCAATAAATGAATACAAAGGAGTCGATCATGACACAGACCCGCGCGCGCCCTTCGGATACGTATTCACCGCTCTATTTCCTTGCCTCGCTGGGGGCAGGGGGGCTGGCGGTGACCTTCTTCATGTGGCTGATGCACTGGATCCCGCATCCCGGCCAGCCGGTGCCCCTGTTCGGCGATATCACCGACGCCTTCGCTGCCGGGGGCTGGCTGGTGCGGGGGATGATCCTGGTGGCACTGGCCGGCATCGCGCTGTTCGGCTTTCTCAACCTGCGGCTGCTGGTCTGGAACCTGCGCCGCTACACCGCGTGGTCGCGCAGCGACGCCTTTGCCGCCTTCAGCAAGACCAATGCCCAAAGCCAGGTGATGGCATTGCCGCTGGCGCTGGCCATGTCGGTCAATGTGCTGTTCATCTTCGGCATGGTCTTCGTGCCCGGGCTGTGGTCGGTCGTCGAATACCTTTTCCCGCTGGCGATGGTGACCTTCCTCGGAATCGGGGCCTACGCTTTCCGTCTTTATGGCCGGTTCCTGGGCCGGGTGCTGACCGAAGGCGGGTTCAACTGCGCGGCCAACAACAATTTCGGCCAGATCCTGCCCGCCTTCGCCTTTGCGATGGTCGGTGTCGGTCTGGCGGCCCCGGCGGCGCTGAGCGAGGTTGCCGCACTTGCCGGGCTGGGCCTTGTGCTGTCGAGCTTCTTTCTGGTGACCTCTGGCCTGATCGCGGTCGTGGCGCTGGTGCTGGGCGTCCGCTCGATGCTGGAGAACGGCGCCAATCCCGAGACGGCGCCGACACTCTCCATCATCGTGCCGTTGCTGGCCGTCCTGGGCATCCTGAGCCTGCGCCAGGGCCACGGCATGGAGGCGCATTTCGGCGGCGTGGCATCATCGGGCGGGACCCTTGTGACGCTGACGCAATTCCTGTCGGTTCAGGTGCTGTTCCTGCTGCTGGCCGGGCTGGTGCTCATCCGGCAGGGCTATGCGCAGCGCTTCCTCTTCGGGCGCGAGACCTCGCCAGGCTCTTATGCGCTGGTCTGCCCCGGCGTGGGCTTTGCCGTGCTGGTGCATTTCTTCGTCAACAAGGGCCTGGTCGAGGCCGGGCTGATCGCCAAGTTCGGGCCGGTGTTCTGGGCGCTGACGGGCGTGGCGCTGGTCGCTCAGGTGGCCATGATCTGGCTGGTTTGGCACCTGAACCGCCGCCATTTCGGCGCCCCCGCCCCGGCGCAGGCTGTCCCGGCCGAGTAACCCCGCACCCTTGCCGCACGCGGCCCCGGAGGTCACTCCGGGGCCGCTATCCTGTCCGGGGTATCAGACGCCGAGGCAATGGCGCATGATCGCCTTTTGCGCGTGCAGACGGTTCTCGGCCTCATCAAAAATCACCGATTGCGGGCCGTCCATCACCGCGCTCGTCACCTCCTCGTCGCGATGCGCGGGCAGGCAGTGCATGAACAGCGCATCCGGTTTCGCATGCGCCATCAGCGCGTCATTGACCTGATAGGGGCGTAGCAGGTTGTGGCGCCGCTCGCGGGTGGACTGGCTGTCATGCATGCTGACCCAGGTATCGGCCACGACCAGATCGGCGCCTTCGACCGCGCGCACCGGGTCGCGGACGAAGGCGACCTTTGCGCCCTTCTCGCGCGCGAGGGCCACATATTCGGGGTCGGGATCGAGGCTCTCGGGGCCGGTGAAGGTCAGATCGAAGCCGAATTGCCCGGCGGCGTGCAGGAACGAGGCGCAGACATTGTTGCCGTCGCCCGTCCAGACCACCTTGCGCCCGGCGATCGGGCCGCGATGCTCCTCGAACGTCATCACATCGGCCATGATCTGGCAGGGATGGCTGCGATTGGTCAGCCCGTTGATGACCGGCACGTCGGAATACTCGGCCATCTCGTGCAGGATCATCTCCTCGAAGGTGCGGATCATGATCAGATCGACATAGCGCGACAGCACGCGGGCCGTGTCGGCGATGGTCTCGCCATGGCCGAGCTGCATTTCGTTGCCTGACAGCACCATCGTCTGCCCGCCCATCTGCCGCACACCGACATCGAAGCTGACGCGCGTGCGGGTCGAGGGCTTCTCGAAGATCAGCGCCACCATGCGGCCCGCCAGCGGCTGCTCGGCATCGGGCGCGCCCTTGGGCTGGCCGCTGCGGGCATCCTTCATCGCGCGCGCCTGGTCGAGCATGGCGCGCAAGGCCGTGGGGTCGGTGGTGTGAATATCGAGAAAATGGGGCATGGGCAGGCTCTGGTTGCTGCGGTGTGTGCGAGGGCTCTGCCCTCGCGCTCCCGGGATATTTGGACAAAGATGAAAGGGTTGCAGTGTTCAGGCAGCGGGGGAAAGCGACGCGGCGGCGCGGTCGAGGCGGGCCAGCGCCTCGGTGATCTCGTCCTCGGTGATGGTCAGCGGTGGCAGCAGGCGCACGACATTGTCGGCGGCGGGCACAGTGAGCAGGTGCTGCGCCTGCGCGGCGCGCACGAGGTCGGTGTTGGGCACGGCGCATTTCAGGCCCAGCATCAGGCCCGCGCCGCGCAGTTCGGCGAAGACCTCGGGGTGCGAGGCGACAAGCCCCTCGAGCCCCTGACGCATCTGCCCGGCCTTGCGGCTGACACTCTCGAGAAAGCCCGGCGCGGTCATGATCTCGACCACCTTGGCCCCCACGGCGCAGGCAAGCGGGTTGCCGCCATAGGTAGAGCCATGCGTGCCGGCGGTCATGGCCGCGCCCGCGCGCGCGGTGGCGAGGACCGCCCCCAGCGGAAAGCCGCCGCCGATCCCCTTGGCGATCATCATGATGTCGGGTGCGATGCCTGCCCATTCATGTGCGAACAGCCGTCCCGTCCGGCCCATGCCGCATTGCACCTCGTCCAGGATCAGCAGCGCGCCGGTCTGGTCGCACAGGTCGCGCAGGCCCTTCAGGCAGGGTTCGGGCAGGGGGCGGATGCCGCCCTCACCCTGAATGGGTTCGACCCAGACAGCGGCGACCGTCTCGTCGAGGGCGGCGCGCAGCGCGTCGTGATCGCCCCAGGGCAGCGTCCTGAAGCCCGGCATCAGCGGGCCGAAGCCCTTGCACATCTTCTCGGACCCGGCCGCGGCGATGGCCCCTGTGGAGCGGCCGTGAAAGGCGCCCTCGAAGGTCAGGATGGTCTCGCGCGGGGCATTCTGGTCGTGCCAGTATCTCCGCACCATCTTGATGGCCAGTTCGGCCGCCTCGGTCCCGGAATTGGTGAAGAATGCGGTGTCGGCGAAGCTGTGTTCGACCAGCGCCCGGGCCAGCGCTTCCTGCGCGGGGATCTGGTAGAGGTTCGAGACATGCCAAAGCCGCTGGGCCTGCTCGCTCAGCGTTGCGACAAGCTCGGGATGGGCGTGGCCCAGCGCATTCACCCCGATGCCCGAGGTCAGATCGAGATAGCGCGTCCCGTCCTCGGTCATCAGCCACGCGCCCTCGCCGCGCGAGAAGCGCAGATCGGTGCGGTTGTAAGTTGGCAGGACCGGCGGGAAGGGCGCGTTCATGTCTGGGGTTCCTGAAGCAAGGAGCAACTGACGTGCCAAAGCCTGTGGCGACTGTCAATCGCGAGTTTGAGAGGGGGCACGGAGCGGGCGCGCCGACTGGCGCGAGGCAGGCCGGTTATCGGCGTCGCTGGCGCGAGATATGCTGCTCGGTCTCCATGATCGAGGCGTTAGCAGTTGGGCGGGGCGGCGTAAAGCCTCAATCCTCGATCACGCGCAGCCGCTTGCGGTCGAGCACCTGCAGCACGCGCTTCAGGTCATGCCCACGCTTGAGCACCTGCCCGTCCATCGCGATCACGGCATACATGCCCTGCCGGTTGCGCAGCGCGGGGTGCTTCTCGATGCGGTAGAGCGGGTGCTCGGCGGTCCGCCGGAAGACCGAGAAGACCGCGTGATGGCGCAGGCAGGAGATGGCGTAGTCGCGCCACTCGCCCGCTGCCACCATGCGCCCGTAGACCGACAGGATCGCGCCCAGCTCATGCCGGTCGAAGCTGGTCTGCGTCTCGGGGTTGCGCGGGGGGGATTGCAGGTTCATCGCCCGAGTTTGTGGCGTGGCGCGGGGAAAATCAAGCGTCCGGGGCGCGCGCAGGGCAAATCGCCGTGTCCGGTCTGCATCTTGGCTCTTGCGCAGGCGCGGGCGGCTGCGTCATGGTGAGGCAACGATATCGGGAGGGAAGAGAATGCGCACGCGTGCTGCCGTGGCCCTGGAGGCCGGAAAACCGCTGGAGATCATGGAGGTCAATCTCGAGGGGCCGAAGGCGGGCGAGGTGCTGGTCGAGATCAAGGCCACCGGCATCTGCCACACCGACGAGTTCACCCGCTCGGGCGCCGACCCCGAGGGGCTGTTCCCGTCGATTCTCGGCCACGAGGGCGCCGGCGTGGTGGTGGAGGTCGGCGAGGGGGTGACGACCCTGAAACCCGGCGACCACGTCATCCCGCTCTACACGCCCGAGTGCCGCAACTGCTACTCCTGCCGCTCCGGCAAGACCAACCTCTGCACCGCGATCCGGGGGACCCAGGGGCAGGGGCTGATGCCGGACGGGACCACGCGGTTTTCCATGCTCGATGGCACGCCGATCTATCACTACATGGGCTGTTCGACCTTCGCCAACCACACCGTCCTGCCCGAGATCGCGCTGGCCAAGGTGCGCGAGGACGCGCCCTTCGACAAGATCTGCTACATCGGCTGCGGGGTGACCACCGGCATCGGCGCGGTGATCAACACGGCGGGGGTGGAGATCGGGTCGACCACCGCCGTTTTCGGGCTGGGCGGCATCGGGCTGAACGTGATCCAGGGGCTGCGCATGGCGGGCGCGGACATGATCATCGGGGTCGATCTGAACGACGCGAAAGCGGAGATGGCGCGCCAGTTCGGCATGACGCATTTCATCAACCCCTCGAAGGTGGACAATGTGGTGGCCGAGATCGTGAAGCTCACCCAGCGCGGGGATGATGCGATCGGGGGTGTGGATTACAGCTTTGACGCCACCGGCAATGTCCAGGTGATGCGCGAGGCGCTGGAATGCAGCCATCGCGGCTGGGGCGTGTCGGTGATCATCGGGGTTGCCCCTGCCGGGGCCGAGATCAGCACGCGGCCCTTCCAGCTGGTCACCGGGCGCGTGTGGAAGGGCACGGCCTTTGGCGGCGCGAAGGGTCGGCGCGATGTGCCGAAATTCGTGGACTGGTACATGGACGGCAAGATCGAGATCGACCCCATGATCACCCACAAGCTGAGCCTCGATCAGATCAATGAAGGCTTTGATCTGATGCATGAGGGCAAGTCCATCCGCGCGGTGGTGGAGTTCTGAGCCGGTGGCGCAGCCGGTCGATTTCTGGGTCTCGATCGGCAGCACCTATTCGTGGCTGAGCGTGATGCGGCTGCCCGACACGGCGCGCGCCGCGCGTGCAGAGGTGCGCTGGCGGCCCTTCGATGTGCGGCGTATCATGCTGATGCAGAACAACATTCCGTTCCGCGACAAGCCGGTGAAGGCCGCCTATATGTGGCGTGACATCGAACGCCGCGCACAGCGTTACGGGCTTTCGGCGCGCCTGCCCGCGCCATATCCGCTGGCTGAGCTGACCTTCGCCAATCAGGTCGCGCTGGTCGGCTGCGCCGAGGGGTGGGGGCAGGACTACATCCGCGACGCCTATCGGCTTTGGTTCGGCGAGGGGCAGGAGCCGGGGCAGGAGCCTGCGCTCTCGCAAGCCATTATCGGCGCCGGGCAGGACCCCGCGCGGGTGCTGGACATGGCACGCAGCCCCGAGACGGCGGCGCGGCTGGAGGCCGAAACCGACCGGGCCATGGCGCTGGGCGTCTTCGGCGCGCCGAGTTTCGTGGTGGGGTCAGAGGTTTTCTGGGGCGACGACCGGCTGGAGGATGCGCTGGACTGGGCGCAGCGGGGGCGATTTGACTGAGCTGCGTCTGCGCCCGGCGGGACCCGACGATCACCCCGCGCTCTGGGCCATGCTGGAGCCCGTCTTTCGTGCGGGCGACACCTATGCAGTGGACCCCGCAATCGGGCGCGCGGCGGCGCTGGAGATGTGGTGCGGGGGCACGCATCGCGCCTTCCTCGCCGAGGCGGCGGGGGAGGTGTTGGGCAGCTACTATATCTGCCCGAACCAAGGCGGCGGCGGCGCGCATGTCTGCAACTGCGGCTTCGTGACAGCGCAGACCCTGCAGGGGCGGGGCGTGGCGCGGGCGATGCTGGCCCATGCGCTCGACACTGCCCGCGACATGGGCTTTGCCGCCATGCAGTTCAATTTCGTGGTCGAGACGAATACGCGCGCCATCGCGCTGTGGCAGGCGTATGGGTTCGAGATGGTGGGCCGCCTGCCCGGCGCGTTCCGGCACCCCGCGCGCGGCGAGGTGGATGCGCTGGTGATGTATCGGCGGTTGTAAGCGGGCAGACTGCTGCCGCATCTGTCTTGCGCGGCCTCCCCAAAGCGCCCGCGGGCCGTGCCCACCCACCCACCCGCAC
>LFIK01001335.1_pt1 | contig 19524 bp, 19 predicted proteins | sample 643401 | NCBI WGS metagenome assembly LFIK01 (sample SAMN03777447, study PRJNA286221) | soda lake metagenome | biome: soda lake; feature: Kulunda steppe; material: water; isolation source: sample T5-Br brine of Lake Tanatar-5 | place: Russia: Kulunda steppe | collected 2010-07
GCGATGGGCCGCGCGCTGGTGCGCGAGCCCAAGGCCTTCCTGCTCGACGAGCCGCTGTCCAATCTCGATGCCAAGCTGCGCGTGCAGATGCGGGTCGAGGTCAAGCAGTTGCAGCGCCGGCTCGGCACCACCGCGCTCTATGTCACCCATGACCAGCTCGAGGCGATGACGATGGGCGACCGGCTCGTGGTGCTCAATGGCGGCGAGATCGAGCAGGTCGGCAAGCCCATGGAGGTCTATGAGCGTCCCGCGACGATGTTCGTGGCCACCTTCATCGGCTCACCCGCGATGAACATGATCCCGCTCGATTACATCCATGGCAGTGGCCGCGGCGACGTGCTCGGTCAGCTTCCCGCCGGCACCGACACGATCGGCGTGCGCCCCGACGACCTCTGGGTCGAGGCCCCTTCCGAGCCGCATTTCGAGATCGACGGCACGCTGTCGCTGCTCGAGCCCGCCGGACCGGAAAGCCACCTTCATGTTCAACTCGAGGGCAGCGAGCAGCCGATCACCGCGCGCGTGCCGGGCCGGCCCGAGTCCCTGAAGGAAAACGCGCCAATCACGTTGCATGTCAAGCCGGGCATGATCCACCCCTTCGACAGCAGCACCGGCAAGCGCACCGGCTGAAGCTCAGCCGAGCGTCGTGCCTGGGGTGAGCGCCATGCCGCGGATCAGTTCGGTCGCCGGCATGGGACGGCGGCCCGCGCGCTGCCCCTCGGTAATCTCGACGGCGCCCTCGCCGCAGGCCACGGTGAGCCCATGCAGCACCGTGCCGGGCGGTCCGGCTCCTTCGGCAACGCGGCTGCGCAGCAGCTTGAGCCGCGCCGTCCCGGTCCGCGTCCAGGCCCCGGGAAAGGGCGAGAGGCCGCGGATACGCCGGTCGATCTCCTCGGCGGGGCGGGACCAGTCGATGCCGGTCTCGGCCTTGTCGATCTTGGCGGCATAGGTGACACCGGCCTCGGGCTGCGGCTCGGGGGTGAGGCTGTCGAGCCGATCGAGTGCCCGCGCCATCAGCCGCGCCCCGAGCGCGGCGAGCCGGTCATGCAGATCCCCCGCCGTGTCCCCGGGGCCGATCGGCGTGGCCTCGCGCAGCAGAACCGGCCCGGTATCGAGCCCGGCCTCCATGCGCATGATCGAGATCCCCGTCTCGGCGTCGCCGGCCATGATCGCGCGCTGGATCGGCGCCGCGCCGCGCCAGCGCGGCAGCAGCGAGGCGTGGATGTTGAGACAGCCATGGCGCGGCGCGGCGAGCACCGGCGCGGGCAGGATCAACCCGTACGCCGCCACCACGGCGACATCGGCGTCGAGCGCGTCGAACGCGGCCTGCGCATCGGCCCCGCGCAGGCTTTGCGGGTGCCGCACCGCGAGCCCCAGCGCCTCGGCTCGCGCCTGCACGGGGGCAGGGCGGGGCCGCTTGCCGCGTCCCGCCGGGCGCGGCGGCTGGCAGTAGACGGCGACGACGTCGTGCGCGGCGGCGACGGCGTCGAGCGCGGGGACGGCGAAATCCGGCGTGCCCATGAAGACGACCTTCAAGCGCGCGCCCTCTCGCGCTTGAGCTTGGTCATCTTGCGGGTGATCATCTGGCGGCGCAGCGGGCCGATATGATCGATGAAGAGCTTGCCGTCGAGATGATCGATCTCGTGCTGCACACAGGTCGCCCAGAGCCCCTCGAACCACCCGTCGCGCGCCGCCCCGTCGAGCGCCGTCCAGCGCACCGCGACCTCGGCGGGGCGGGTGACATCGGCGAAATGCTCGGGGATTGAGAGACACCCTTCCTCATGGGTGTTGGTCTCCGCGGAGCGGTCGGCGATCTCGGGATTGACCATCACGAGCGGTTGCGCTGCCTCGTCCTTGCCGGCGCAATCCATCACGATCACGCGCCGCGACACGCCGATCTGCGGCGCGGCGAGGCCGATCCCCGGCGCGTCATACATCGTTTCGAACATGTCGGCGATCAGGGCCTCGATCTCGGGTGTGATCGTCTCGACGCGCGCGGCCGGTTTCTTCAGGCGCGGATCGGGATGCAGGAGGATCGGGCGTATCGTCATGGCGGTGATCTAGGCGAAGCGCGCGCGATGCGCAATCGCGCGAGCATGTCGTTTTCGGGCAAGTGATGTCGTTTTTTTGCAATCACGCGGGGCGGGTGCTATCTGGCGGCGATCATCATGACGGAGGCGATCATGGCACGGCAAAGTGCGTTTCTGGACAATATCTACTCGGTCGAGGGTGGTGGCGCGATGAAGCGCTATTACGACGATTGGGCGGACAGCTACGACAGCGATCTCGCCGAGAACGACTACCGCACCCCGGCGCGCTGCGCGGCGATGCTGGCGCGCCATGTGGCGGACCCTGCCACCCCGGTGCTCGATTTCGCCTGCGGCACCGGGATCTCCGGGGAAGCGCTGCACGCGGCGGGATTTGCCGCGATCGACGGCACCGACATTTCCGAGGGCATGCTGGTGAAGGCGCGCGCGAAGGGGGTCTACCGCGATCTGTGGGCCTGCGATCCGGATGCGCCGCTGGCGGGGGCGCAAGGCTACGGCGCGATCGCGGCGGTGGGGGCGATCGGGGCCGGGGCCGCTCCGGTCGAGACGCTGGACGCGGCCATCGACGCGCTCGCACCGGGCGGTGTCTTCGTGGTTTCGCTCAACGACCACACGCTCGAGGATCCCGAATACCTCGCCCGGCTCGACCGCGCCGCCGCCGATGGGCGCATCGAGATGCTCGAGGCCGAGGACGGCCCGCACCTTCCGGCGATCGGTCTCAACGCCCGCGTCGTGGCGGTGCGCCGGCGCTGATGTTTCGGGTTGCGCCGCGCGCGTCGCGGCGCAACTGTGCGCCCAACAGCGAAGGAGCGGGCATGAATTTCGACGAGGTCATCAACCGGCGCGGCACCCATTCGATGAAATGGGACATGATGGAGGCGAAATACGGCGTCCCCGCCGATACCGGGATCCCGATGTGGGTCGCCGACATGGATTTCCGCCCGCCCGACTGCGTCACGGACGCGCTGCGCGCCATGACCGAGCACGGGGTCTATGGCTATTTCGGCGACGACTCCGCCCATCTCGAGGCGATCCGCTGGTGGATGCACGAGCGTCACCTCTGGGAAATCGAGCCCGAGTGGATCTTCACCACCAACGGCCTCGTCAACGGCACCGCGATGTGCGTCGAAACCTGGACGCAGCCGGGTGACGGCGTGGTGCTCTTCACGCCGGTCTATCACGCCTTCGCCCGCGTCATCGAGGCGGGCGGGCGCCGCGTCGTCGAATGCCCGCTGCGCGAGGATGACGGCCGCTACGTGATGGATTTCGATGCCTATGACGGGTTGATGACGGGCGATGAGCGCATGGTGATCCTGTGCTCGCCGCACAATCCGGGCGGGCGCGTCTGGTCGGAGGAGGAGCTTGCCGGGGTCGCCGCCTTCGCCGCGCGCCACGATCTGATCCTTGTCTCCGACGAGATTCACCATGACCTGGTGATGCCCGGCCTGCATCATACCGTGATGGCGCGCGCCGCGCCCGACTGCCTCGACCGGCTCGTGATGATGACGGCGACGACCAAGACCTTCAACATCGCCGGCGCCCATGTCGGCAATGTGATCATCCCCGACGACGCCTTGCGCAAGGCCTTCGCGCGGCGCATGATCGCGCTCGGCATCTCGCCCAACAGCTTCGGATTGCACATGGCCACCGCGGCCTACTCTGCCGACGGGGCGCACTGGCTCGATGCGCTGACCGAGTATCTCGACGGCAACCGCGCGGTCTTCGACGAGGCCGTGAACGCGACCCCCGGCCTGCGCTCGATGCCGCTCGAGGCGACCTATCTCGCTTGGGTGGATTTCTCCGGCACCGGCATGAGCCGCGAGGAGTTCACCGCCCGCGTCGAGCGCGACGCCCAGATCGCCGTCAATCACGGCCCGACCTTCGGCGCCGGCGGCGAGACCTTCCTGCGCTTCAACCTCGCCACGCCGCGCATCGTGGTGGGCGAGGCGGCGGCGCGGCTTGAGAAGGCCTTCGCCGACCTGCAGTGATCAGACCCACTTCGCCAGCGGCGGCAGGCTCATGAGCACGGCGTCCGGGTCGTGCCCGGTCTCGAGGCCGAACTTGGTGCCCCGGTCATAGACGAGGTTGTATTCCGCATAGAGCCCGCGATGGATGAGCTGCGTTTCGCGGTCGGCCTCGGTGAAGGGCTGGCTGCGGCGTTTTTCGGCAAGCGGCAGGAAGGCGGGCAGGAAGGCGCGGCCCACATCCTGTGTGAGCGCGAAATCCGCCGCCCAGTCGCCCGTGTTGCGGTCATCGAAGAACACCCCGCCCACGCCGCGCGCGCGTCCGCGATGGGGGATGAAGAAATACGTGTCCGCCCACTCCTTGTAGCGCGGATACACGTCATCGCCGTGGCGGTCGCAATGCGCGCGCAGCACGGCGTGGAAATGCGCGGTGTCGTCGGCGTATTCGATGCAGGGGTTGAGATCGGCACCGCCGCCGAACCACCACGCGCCCGGCGTCCAGAACATGCGCGTGTTCATGTGCACGGCCGGCGCGTGCGGGTTCTGCATGTGCGCCACGAGGCTGATGCCCGAGGCCCAGAAGCGCGGATCCGCCTCCATGCCGGGCACGCCGCGCGCCGCCATCGCCGACTGCGCCTTCGCGCCGAGCGTGCCATGCACCTGAGAGACATTGACCCCGACCTTCTCGAAGACGCGCCCGCCGCGCATCACGCTCATAAGCCCGCCGCCGGCGTCGCCGCCGTCATCGGCCTTGCGGGTGGTCTCGCGCAGCTCGAAGCGGCCGGCGGGGGCGTCGGCGGGGTGGCTGTCCTCGAGCGCCTCGAAAGCGGCGACGATCTCGTCGCGCAGGGTGCGAAACCAGGCGGCGGCGCGGGATTTCTCGTCTGTCATCGCGGCGGTGGTGGGGGCGTTCATGGGCGCTCCTGAAGATTGCTCGCATCGGGCGATTGGAATCGCTCGTACCGCAGCCTATCGTTCACCGACCGCTCTGCAACGGGGAAACCATGCCGCGCCCGCTTCGCATCGCCCTCCTCGGCGCCGCCCTTCTGCTCGCCGCCTGCGCGAGCCCGCTCGAGCGCTGCATCGCCACTGCCGAGCGCGAAACGCGCACCGTGGAGCGGCTGATCGCCCAGACCGAGGCCGATATCGCGCGCGGCTACGGTGTGGAGACGCGCACCGATGTGCGCACGCGGATGGTGTTTTGCGACTGGCCCGAGCGGCCGGCGGGCGCGCCGCTGCGCATGTGCCCCATCAACGAGCCTGTGCAGCGCCGCATCCCGGTCGCCATCGATCGCGAGGCCGAGCGCGCCAAGCTCGCCACGCTGCGCGACCGCCGCGCCGAACTCGAACGCCCCACCGCGCTGGCGGTGCAGCGCTGCCGGGCGCAGCACGGCGCGTGACTCAATGCGCCGGCGCGCTCACCGGGTCGAGCAGGGTGCGCCCGCCATCGATGGTCACGATCTGTCCGGTCATGAAGGCGGCGGCGTCGGAGGCGAGGAACTGCGCGGCCTCCGCCACTTCGCCGGGCGAGCCGATGCGCGCCAGCGGGGTGTGGTCGGTGATCTCCTCGCGGAACTCCTCGTTGTCGCGTATGCGGTCTTTCAGACTCGCGCTCATCACCGAGCCGAAGGCGACGGCATTGACGCGGATGCGGTGCTCGGCCAGCGCCACCGCGAGCGAGCGGGTGAGCTGATCGAGCGCGGCGGTGCTGACAGAATACGCCAGAAGCTGCGGCTGCGTGCGCCGCGCGGCGATCGAGGAGAGATTGACGATCGAGCCGATGCTGCGCCCGGTCTCGCCGGCCTCCTCGGCCTGCGCGATCATGCGCCGCGCGATTGTCTGGCTCAGCCGCAGGCTGGTGAGCAGGTTCTGCTGGAGCATCGTCTCGATGGTGTCGTCGTCGCTGGCGAGCGGATCGCAGGTGCTGCACTGGCGCGAGGCGTTGACGAGGATATCGACGCGGTCGAACGCGTCGATCGTCGTCGAGAGCAGATTTGCGATGGTTAGCCGCTCGCGCAGATCGCCGCCGAAGAGGCGCACATTGTCCGCCTTCTCGGCCAGCGCGCCGACCTCCTTTTCGAGCCGGCGCTCATCCATGTCCGCGAACATGACATTGGCGCCCTTGTCGGCGAAATGGCGTGCGATCGACAGGCCCACGCCGTTGGCCGCGCCGGTGACGATGGCGGTCTTGCGCTCGATGGAGAATGTCATCTGGCTGGGGTCCGCGATGATTTCGATGTGGAGGGGCGCCGATGCGCGGGGGTTGGCCCGACCGGCCGTGCGGCGCGGTACAGGCTGTAGCCGCCATGCGCAAGCGGTGTCTGCACGTCGCGAAAAGCGGCGTCGAGCGCCGCGCGGTAGGGCAGGTGCCGATTGGCGACCATCCACAGCACGCCACCCGGAGCGAGGTTGCGCGCCGCCGCCGCGATGAAGGCCTGCCCAAGCGCCGGATCGGGGGCGCGGCCCGTGTGAAACGGCGGGTTGGCGAGGATCGCGTCATAGGGCGTATCGGCGGCGAAGGTCACGGCGTCGGCCCAGTGAAACCGCGCCCGCGAATCGGGGACATTGCGCCGCGCGCAGTCGAGCGCGTCGTGATCGGCCTCCACGAGGTCGATCCGCGCGATCCCCGGCCGCGTCAGCGCCCGCGCCGCAAGATAGCCCCAGCCGGCGCCGAAATCCGCCACCCGCGCCGGCAGCCGGTCCGGCAGCGCCTCGGCCAGAAGTGCCGAGCCCGGATCGATCCCGTCGGCGGAGAAAACGCCCGGCCAGGTCACGAACCCCTCCGCCAGCCCGATCGGCGCGGCGGCCCAGCCAGCCATGTCCGATCCCGCCGCGGGAAACGCGAAAAGCTTGCCATGCGCCTTTACGACCGGCTCACCGATGGCAGCGCGCGCGCGGCAGGCGCGCAGCATCGCATCCACCCCGTCGGTCTTCTGCCCGTCCACGATCACCATACCGTCGCTATGCGCTGCCGCCGCGGCGATTCGCGCGCGCCCGGCGTCGCGCGCGCGCGGCAGGCAGACGATGGCCGCGGCGTAGCGGCCGTGCGGCGCGACGACCGTCGCGACCCCGCGCGCCGCCTGCGCGTCGTGATCGGGACGAAAGCTCTGGATGACCTCGATGCGATCCATAGGCAAAGCGGACACGTCATCATCGGCGCGCGCGCCGAACACCGCGATTCGCCCGGTCTCGGGCAGCTCCAGCGCGCCGCTGTCGAGCGCGCGGTTCAGGCGCGTTGCGAGCATGACGGGCCGCCGGGGCCTATTCCTTTTCCATGGTGCATTGCAGCGGGTGCTGATGGCGCCGGGCGAAGTCCATCACCTGCGCAACCTTGGTCTCGGCGACCTCGAAGGAAAACACCCCGACCACGGCCAGACCCTTCTTGTGCACCGTCAGCATAATGTCAAAAGCCTGGGCGTGGCTCATGCCGAAGAATCGCTCGAGCACATGCACGACGAACTCCATCGGCGTGTAGTCGTCATTGAGCAGCATCACCTTGTACATCGGCGGGCGCTGCGTCTTGCTGCGCGGCTTGGTGACGACCGCGCTGTCGGTGCCGGGGCCCTTCGGCGTGTCGGCCATCTGCGGCGGCTGTCGCGTCACGGTTTCGCTCCGGCTCGGCTAAAGGGTTCAGGTGCAGAATATAGCAAAGACACCGGTCGAGAAAAGGGCAGGCACACCATGCGCCCGCCCCCAAGGTCTCAATCGGCACCGGAATCCGCCGGGCTCGCATTGAGCAGCCCGTAGCGCTCCGCGCCGAGCTTGTCGAAAAGATCGAGCTGCGTTTCGAGGTAGTCGATATGCTCCTCCTCGTCGCCGATCAGCTCCTCGAAGAGGTTCTTGGAGACATAATCCTTCACGCTCTCGCAGTAGTCGCGGGCCTCCTGATAAAGGTCGCGCGCCTCGTGCTCGGCGGCGAGGTCGCAATCGAGCGTCTCCTTGAGCGTCTGCCCGATGCGCAGCGGATCGGGTTTCTGCAGGTTCGGCAGCCCCTCGAGAAACAGGATGCGTTCCACGAGCCTGTCGGCGTGCTGCATCTCCTCGAGGCTCTCGGCGCGCGATTTCGCCGCGATGCGGCCATAGCCCCAATCCTCCTGCATGCGGTAATGCAGCCAGTACTGGTTGATGGCGGCGAGCTCACTGCTCAGTGCCTTGTTGAGATAGTCTATGACCTTGGCGTCGCCCTTCATTGCGTCTTCCTTCTGGCGTGGCGCGGCGCAGGCCGCGCAGATTCATCGGAATTTCAAGCGTATCACACGCTTCCATCTGTGCCAGAAAGAGCTTCATGCAACCCCCGCAATCGGCCGGTTTGCCGAGTGCGTGGCGGACCTTGCCGGGGGTGATCAGGGCGGCCGGGTCGGCGGCGCGCATCCAGTTCACCGCGGCATGGATGTCGCGATCGGTGATGTTGGTGCAGGAACAGACGATCATGGGCGTCTCCGGCGCGTGCGGTTCACTTCGTCAGGATCAGCTTGCCGGCGCGGGTAATGCGCAGGACATATTCCTTGCCGTCAAGCCGGATCCGCGCCAGGCGGCCGCCCGCGGTCAGCGCCGCGGCGTCGTGCACCGGCGCGCGATCGCTGCCGGGACGGGCGATCGCGGGGTGCCCCGGCGGTCGGTCAAGGGGTGTCTCCTGCATCCGTCCATCCTCTCATGGCAAGGGCTGTGCGGCGCGCCGATCGCGGCTGGCTGCCGAATTCTTGATCAATCTTGTCAGACTTGTCAATTCCGATCGTTTCAATCGGATTTAGCGCCGCGCTTGCCCTTGCCGCGGCCCGGCGCTAGCACGGCGCGGGGCTGGAGGCGGCGATGACGACACGGGTGGCGATCAACGGATTCGGGCGGATCGGGCGGACGGTGTTGCGCGCGGCCATGACGCGCGGCGACTGGCCCGATATCGAGATCGTCGCGATCAACGACATCAGCGACGCCGAAAGCTGTGCCTACCTGTTCGAATATGACAGCATCTTCGGCCCCTATCCCGGCGCGGTCACGCTCGGCGACGGGCGCATCGCGGTCGATGGCCGCGCGATCCGGCTGAGCCATGCGGCGGACCTCGCCGGGGTCGATCTGTCGGATGTCGACGTCGTGATGGAGTGCACCGGGCGCGCCGACGAATCGGCCGTGGCACGCGCCGGGCTGCACGCGGGCGCGCGGCGGGTGCTGATCTCGGGGCCGTCGGCGGCGGCGGAACTCACCGTCGTGATCGGCGCCAACGAGGAGACGCTCACGCCGCGCCATCTCGTCGTCTCGAACGCCTCCTGCACGACGAACGCGCTCGCGCCGCTGGCGCGGCTCCTGCATGCGCGCTGGGGGATCGAGTCGGGTTTCATGACCACGATCCACTGCTACACCGGCAGCCAGCCCACCATCGACGCGCCGCGCGGCGCCCCGTCGCGGTCGCGTGCGGCGGCGCTGTCGATGGTGCCGACGACGACCTCGGCGCAGCGGCTCACCGACATGGTGCTGCCCGAGCTCGCCGGCCGGCTGCGCGGCGCGGCGGTGCGCGTGCCCACGCCGAGCGTCTCGGCCATCGATCTGTGCGTGACCACGGCGACGCCGGTCACCGAGGCCGCCGTCAACGACGCGCTGCGCGATGCCGGCGGTGTGATCGGCTGGACGCAGCGGCCGCTCGTCTCCACCGATCTGCGCGCGCGCCACGAAAGCGTGGTGATGGCGCTGCCCGAAACGGCGGTGTCGGGCGGTATCCTGCGGGTCTTCGGCTGGTATGATAACGAGTGGGGGTTCTCCTGCCGGATGCTCGACATGGCGCGTCGGTTGAGCGGTCGCCGCGCGCAATGATGCGGTCCGACGCGCCGCGACGGACGGCGGAGGTGCCGCGCCCCGGCCGCGTGGTGATGCGGGACGTGGCGCTCCGGTCTTGCCGGCTCACCCTTCGCGATGGCGCATCCCCTTGAGGGCTGCCGTGAAGACCGGGGCGAGGACCGCGGACGCGGACAGGATCAGCAGCGTGAGCGTGATCGGGCGTTCGATGAAGACGCTCCAGGAGCCATCGCTCAACATGAGGCTGCGGCGCAGGTTCTCCTCGAGGATCGGACCGAGAATGAGCCCGAAGGCCAGCGGTGTGACCGGAAGTTTCAGCAGATGGAAGGCGTATCCGACCAGCCCGGATGCGATCATCACGTAAACGTCGTTGATGTCGTTGCGGATCGCGAAGGCGCCGATGAGGCAGAAGATCGCGATCAGGAGCATCATCAGCTGAGGCGGAATCCGGGTGACCCAGATCGCCGAGCGGATCATCAACAGCCCCATCCCCATCATCGCGACAAGCGACAGCAGAACCGCGGCATAGACCGATGCGACGAATCCGGGATTGTCCGCAAACAGCAACGGGCCCGGTTGCAGGCCGTGGATCAGCAGCGCGCCCATCAGGACGGCCGTGATCGTATCGCCCGGCACCCCCAGCGCCATCATGGGGATCAGCGAACCGCCCACGCTCGCGCTGTTGGCCGCTTCCGGCGCGACGAGACCATTGCGCGCGCCGCTTCCGAAGAGATGCCGCTCGCGCGAGAAGCGCTGCTCCTGGGCGTAGGCGATCGACACGGCGACCGCCGAGCCGGCCGCCGGAATCGCCCCGATGAAGGTTCCGACCGCCGAGCCGCGCAGCATCGCCGGCCATTTCGCAAGCACGCCGCGTATCGACGGAAAGATCCGCCCGAGCGCTTTGGGCACGTCCTTCGGGTTGGCCGGGTTGCCGAGATTGCGCAGGATTTCGGCCAGACCGAAAAGGCCGATGATGAGCGGGATCAGGCCAATCCCGGCCTGCAGGCCCGGCAGTCCGAGGGTGAAGCGCTCCGCGTCGGTCAGCGGGTCGAATCCCACCATCCCGATCAGAAGGCCGATCGCCCCGATCGCGATCGCGACGAGCGTGGACCCCTGGGTCGAGAACGACAGCATGACGAGACCGAACAGTGCCACCGCCGCGAATTCGGGACTGCGGAAATTCGTCGCGACCGAGGCGAGCATCGGCGCCAGCAGGATGAGAAGAACCAGTCCCGCCGCGCCCCCCACGGTGGAGGCGAAGAGTGACAGCCCCAGCGCCTCGCCGGCGCGGCCCTGCCTGGTCATCGGATATCCCTCGACCTGGGTGAAGATCGAGGCCGGCGTGCCCGGAATTCCGATCAGGATCGCCGAGATCGACCCGCCATAGACGCTCGACAGGAACACCGCGATCAGGAAAACGATCGCATTGGTGGTGTCCATCCCAAAGGTAAAGGGCAGCAGGATCGCCATCGCCATCGTCGAGCTGACCCCGGGGATCGCGCCGAGCACCATCCCGAGCGCGACTCCGCAGACGATCAGCGCGATGGCGACGGGGTCCGACAGCAGCGTCAGCAGGATCTCGGGAAGAAGTTCCAGCATTCGGGGGCGACTTTCCGCGTTCAGGGCAAGGGGAGGGTCAGCAACCGCACGAAGACGGTATGGACGAGCACGACAGCTCCGGTCGCGACGAGCGCCCCCTCCAGCATCAGCCGCACCGACACGAACCCGTCGCGGCGCCACCCCAGCACGAGCGACCACACCACGGTGAAAAGCGCGACGGCCGGCAATGTGCCGAGCCCGCGCATCATTATCGGCATGCTGGTGAGCGTGGCGACGAAGGCCAGCGGCATGAGCTGCGCCGCGACGATGCGCGGCAGGTCCGGCAGATGCGGCGCGCCCTCGCGCAGGATGCGCCAGGTTGCCCAGCCGGTCAGTCCGGCGCCGACGATGGCGACGATCGCGATACAGATGCGGGGCAGGGCGAACGGCCCCGGATCCCCCGCCATGACAAAGCTCGCGAAGCGCGCCTCGCTCAGCCGGAGCATGAGCCAGAAGCCCAGCGCGATCCCGAGCAGCAGCAGCCCCGCCACCAGCGCGCGCGCAGCGTCATGTCCGCTCGGTGCCGGGGCCGCGCGCTCCGGCGCGGCCCCGTCCGACGCCGCGTCAGCGTTCAAGCGACTCATGCACCATGCCCGCATCGAGCAGCAACGGATAAACGGTTTCGATCTGCTCCGAGAGCTCCTGCTGCGCCAGCTCGGCGCCGCCGGGGCGCAGCACCATGCCGTTGCGCTCGGCGATCTCGCGGAAGCTGTCGCTCTCGATCGCCTCGACCAGGGCGTCTTCGAGCCGTGCCTGGGTATCGTCGGGGATGCCAGCGGGCCCGACGACCATCAGAAAGTCCCGCGATACAAGGTCGTAGCCCTCCTCGATGAAGGTGGGCACATCGGGCAGGAGCGGATGCCGCTCCTGCGACATCACCGCAAGGATGTTCACCGTCCCGGCGCGGGCATGCTCCAGCACCGGCGGTATCGGCAGCGTGGCGGTCTGGATCTCCTCGTTCACCAGCGCGGTGACATTGGGCGCATGACCCTGATAAGGGATCTGCTGCATGTCGACGTCAAGCGCGTCGGCGATGAGATTGGCGAAGATGAACGAGTTGCCGCCTTGCGGGTCGTTCCCGTTGACGAGCGCCGAGGGGTCCGCGCGCATCGCCTCTACATAGGCCGCCACCGAGTCGATCCCGGTGCTGGCCACGGCCTGAAGCGCCCCCGGATCGTCGGCGATGTAGGCGAGGGGGGTGACACTGTCGAGATCGGGCGCGTTGGGGTTCATGAAGGATTGGGCGATGGCATGCATCCCCATGATCCCGATCGTGTAGCCGTCCGGGTCCGCCGAGGCGAGATGGCGCATTCCGGTGGACCCGCCGGCGCCGGTGACGTTGTCGATCACCACGGCGACATCGAGTATTTCGGACAGCTCCTGCCCGATCATGCGCCCGGCGATGTCATGGCCGCCGCCCGCAGGCCAGACGACCGTAATGTGGATCGGCCGCTCCGGGAATTCGTCGGCCAGCGCGATCCCGACCGAACAGAGTGCGACACCGACAGCGGCGGCCGTGCCGGCCAGGCTGGATTGGACAGTCATGCGTTGTCTCCCTGGTTATACCGGCGCGCGTGGTGGCGCCGCTTGTGTTCTCCCGGCGGGTTCAGGCGTTTCGGACGCCTCAACCCGGCCGGGACCGAGTCTTTTCTTGCGCCGCGCGCGGCGTTCGTCGTCCGGTGCCCGCATCCGCCGCCGGCACGCACCGTCCATTATCGTCGGATCATGCACCCTGCGACTCCGTGACGCCCGAACAACGCCCGCAGACTAGCAGATTCTTGTTTGTGTGCACCCAATTTTGCGGTGCTGCCCGAATTTCGCGCGCCGGTCGCATGTCCCGCGCGCGCGGCTCGGTCCCGAACCGCCCGGTGCCGCGAATCGGGCTCACCACCGGGCGCACGGCAGGTCGCGCAGGCGGCGTCCGGCGCCCGCACCGCACGCGCCCGGACGCCGTTACCGTCCTTTGAGCCGACCGGCCGGCCCGCCATCGCGCATCCCGCGCATCCGGCTCAGTCGTGGTAGACATAAGCCGGTGACGGTGCGGCGGAGACGTCCTCGGTGCGCTCCAGCTCGAGCAGATCGTTGATCCGCTTGCGATAGACCATCGGGCCGCGATCGATGGCGAGGCGGATCGGGCGGCGCTGATTGGGGCGCTTCTCCTCTTCCTCGACCGCCTCCAGGATCGCCTTGTCCTCGGCGAAAGCCATCTTGAGCAGCCCGTCGATCCGCTCCGCTGCTTGCGCGTTCTCCACCGCAGTGTTGCGCAGATGCATCCAGCGGTCGATCGTGTAGTGCTCGTTGACGGGGGTCATGAAATGCAGGGCGAAGACGCGGGTGCCCTTGTCGCGTTCATCCTCCGCGATCTTCGCCTCCACCGGCGCCGAGCCGAAGTCGATCACGGCGGTGCATGGCGTGTAGAGATAGTAGTAATGCCACCGGTCGACGTTCCCCTCGAAACCGCCGAACGCCTTGAAGAAGCCGACCGGCTCGCTGTCGCGGACCCACCGCCAGGCCACGATCGCCTCGCCTTCCGTCGCGACGTGGACCGGCACGTTTTCGGACGCCGAATTGCCCAGTGTCGTGGGATGCACGAAACTGACATGCGCCGGATCGACGAGATTCTCGGCGACATTGAGATAATTGGACTTCAGATGCAGCGCTTCGCCCTGATGGGCCGCCCAGCGCGGGTCGTCGAATTCGGGCATGTTGAAGATCTTGCCCGGGTCGGCGCGCTCCGGATCGCCCATCCAGATCCAGACAATGTCATGGCGTTCCTCGACGGGATAGGCGCTCACACAGGCCGAGGTCGGGATCCTGTCCTGCCCCGGCACGCGAACGCACTGGCCCTGCGAGTCGAAGGTCAGGCCATGATAACCGCACTGGACCTGGTCGCCGATCCGCTTGCCCATCGAAAGCGGGAGCTGACGATGCGGGCAGCGATCCTCGAGCGCGGCCACGCTGCCATCCTCGCGCCGATACATGAGCACATGATCATCGAGAATGACGAAGCGGCGCAACTCCTGATCGATTTCACGAGACCACCCGGCGACATACCAGGCGTTGCGGACGAATGTGGTCATGGTCGTTTCCCTTCCCTGTCGGTGGGTTTCGCGCCTGGCGCGATGCGTCGCGTCGTTCCGGGCGGGGCGATACGGTCGCGGTGACGGCCCGCCGGCCCGGGGCTTCGCGCCGTGCCGGCCGCGCGTCGCCGGGGGCGCATCCTGTGCAGCAAGATGTCCCCGTCCGGTCGGCCGGAGGGGCCGGGGCGCGCGGCACAACGTTGCCCGCCATCGAGTCGCGATCGGTCTTCGCCCGCCCCATGCGAATTCCTTCCCCAAGCAGGGCTCCGGTTGTTAGCATACCAACAATGAGGCGGCCTGCCAAGAAAAACGCTCCGCCGCCCGTGCAGACCGGCAATGCGCGAAGGCCGGGGCTTGGCCGCTGCCGGACGCGAGCGCTCCGCCGCGCTCACGCGGGCGTGTCGGGCGGCATTGGCGCTCTTGTCTTGCCGCATCGACGCCCCTAGGCTCCCCTGCGTTGAGGCGCGCCTGCAGACCGCTCTCTCGCGGCGAGCGAACATCACGTCCTGATCTTGACCGGAGGGCAAGTGACGCTGACACGATCGCGATGGGCGCAGCGCCTGTGCGGCGCATTGGCGGGGGCTTTCCTCGCCACCTCGGCAGTCTCCGAGCCCGAGACGTTGGAAGCGCCCGGTCTCGACATCGGCGATCGCCGCGGCGGGCTGCTCGACGAAATCGTTTTCGCCACCGAGCCCGATGTCGGCAAGGTCGCCGGGCTGATCGAGGACGGAACCTACCAGCTCTTCGCGCAGGGGATCACCAACCGGACGATCTTTCAGCGCATACGCGAGTCCGAGCGCGTGGAGCATGACCTGTCCTACGGCTCCTCCGTCGAGCTGACCTTCAACCCCTCGGGTCCGGAATTCGAGAGCGGTGAGCTCAACCCCTTCAATGTCCCCGAGATCCGCGAGGCGATGAACTGGCTCATCGACCGGCGCCATATCGCTGAGGAAATCTACGGCGGGCTCGCGCGGCCCCGGTACATGGTGGTGGGAACCGCGACCCCCGATTACGCCGCCCTCGCCGGCGAGGCGCGGGAGATCGAGCTGCGCTATCAGCCCGACCGGCGCCGCGCCGAGGAGGTCATCACCCACGAGATGGAGGCGCTGGGCGCCGAGAGGCGGGGCGGGCGCTGGCATTACGCGGGCGCCCCGGTGACTCTGCGGGTGCTGATCCGCAATGACGACATCCGCCGCCAGGTCGGCGACTATGTGGCCAACCGGCTTGAGGATATCGGCTTCGGTGTCGAGCGGATGTATCGCGACGCCGAGGAATCCTCGCGCATCTGGATCGGCGGCGATCCGGCGGCGGGGCAGTGGCATGTCTATACAGGCAGCTGGGTGTCGATCGTCGTCAGCCGCGACACCGCGACCAGTTTCGACTTCTATTATACCCCGCGCGGACGTGCCGAGCCGCTCTGGCAGGCCTACGATCCCGCGCCCGAATTCGACGAGATTTCCGAACGGCTCAGCCGCGGCGATTATGCCGATCTTTCCGAGCGTGCGGAGATGATGGCGCGCGCGCTCGATCTGTCGATGCGTGACTCGACGCGGGTCTGGCTCGTGGATCAGATCCAGGTCGGGCCGCGATCGGCGGATCTCGGGGTCTCGGTCGATCTCGCCGGGGGCGTGCGCGGCTCGCAACTCTGGCCGCTGACGGTGCATCGCGGCGATACGCCCGGCGGCGAGGCGCGCTTCGCGATGCCGAGCCTTCTGACCGAGCCGTGGAACCCGGTCGCGGGCACCAACTGGCTTTTTGACCGCATGGTGCTGCGCGCGATCGACGATTCGGCCTTCATGCCCGACCCGTTCACCGGGCTGTATCGCCCGCAGCGCGTCGCCGAGGCCGAGCTGACCGTGCAGACCGGCGCGCCGGTGTCGCGCACCCTCGACTGGCTGACGCTGGAGGAAGAGGACGAGATCGCCGTGCCCGACGATGCCTGGATCGCCTGGGACGAGGCGGCGGGGCGGTTCCTGAGCGTCGAGGAGACCGGCGAGGAGGGGCTGACCGCGCGCACCCGCTCGCGCATCGTCTTCGAGGACGCGTATTTCGACCGGCGCTGGCATGACGGCACGACCGTGTCGCCGGCCGACATGCTGATTTCCTATGCGCTGACCTTCTCGCGCGCCGATCCCGACAGCCCGATCTTCGATCCCGGCCACGTCCCCGCCTTCGAATCGTTCGAGCGCCATTTCCGCGGCCTGCGCATCCTCTCGACCGACCCGCTGACCGTCGAGGTCTACAGCGACCAGATCACCCCGGACGCCGAGACCATCGTCGCGCGGCGCGCGCCGGGCACACTGCCCTGGCACGTGATGGCGCTCGCGATCATGGCCGAGGAGTCGGGCGAGCTCGCCTTTTCCTCCGACCAGGCGGACCGGCTCGGGGCGGAATGGCTCAGCCTCGTCTCGGGGCCGAGCATGTCCGTGCTCGACCGCATGCACGCGCGCGCCGCCGATGAGGCGCATCTGCCGTTCCCCGAGCTACTCGGCGACCATGTCGATGCCGAGGAGATCGCGTCGCGCTACGACGCCATCGCCGAGTGGCGCAGCGCGCGCGGCCACTACCAGGTCGGTGACGGGCCGTATTACCTGCATTCGGTCTATCCCGTGCAGGGGGCGCTGGTGTTGCGCCATTTCGCCGATTTTCCGGACCCGGCGGACAAATGGCTCGACTTCACGCAGCCGCCGATCCCGGCGCTGGAGCTCGACGGGCCGATGATGGTGGCCGAAGGCGAGGATGCGCGCTTCGACATCGCGGTGACGTCGGGCGGCGCGCCCTATCCGGCCGAGGACATCGAGGCGGCGGAGTTCCTGCTCTTCGACGGGGATGGGGCCCTCCTGGAGCGTGGCGCGGCCGAGAGCCGCGGCGACGGGCACTGGGAAGTGGTCCTGTCGGCCGAGGATGTGGCGGCGCTCGGTCGCGGTGCCAACAGCCTCGAGGTGGTGGTAACCTCGCGTCACGTGGCGATGCCGGTCTTCGCCTCCTTCGCCTTCTCGACGGTGCCCGAGGGCACGCCGAAACTTCAGTAACGGAGCGCCGATGGCCGAGATGACGGGGCAGGATGGGGCAGGGGCGCGCGCGCCGGCACCGCGCGGCTGGCTGCGCGATGCGCGGCTCGTGGGGGCCTTCGTTCTGCGCCGGGTCTTCGCGCTGATGGTGACAGTGCTCATCGGGGTGTATCTGACCATCGTGGTGGCGAACATGGGCGGGCAGGTCGACGAGCTGCGCGAGATCCAGATCCGCTCCGACGTCTCCGAGGCGGTGCGCGCCGATCCCGAAATCCCCGCCGATGAGCGCGGCGAGATGGTCGAGCGGCGCGTTCAGATGGAGCGCGAGCGGCTCAATCTCGATCAGCCCTTCTTCATCCGCAGCATCGATTACCTGCGCCGGGCGATGCTGCTCGATCTGGGCCGCGCCGAGCAGATGCACTCCGATCTCGGCTCGCGGCAGGTCTACGCCATCATCACGGAGCGCCTGCCCGCCACGATCCTGCTTTTCGGCACGGCGAACATGCTGGTCTTCTTCGTCTCGATCTTCGCCGCGCTCGGCCTGTCGCGTCGCTATGGCAGCCTGACCGACCGCACGGTGATCGGCCTTGCCCCGAGCTCCGCCGCGCCGGGCTGGTTCTACGGCATCTTCCTGATCCTGGTTTTCGCCTTCATCATCCCGGTGCTGCCGGCGGGCGGCATGGTCGCGGTGCCGCCGCCCGAGAGCGCGTGGGCCTACGCGCTCAGCGTTTTGCGTCACATGGTGCTGCCGGTGGCGGCGATGTTCATCTCCTCAATCTTCATCTCGATCTATTCCTGGCGCACCTTCTTTCTCATCCATTCCAGCGAGGACTATGTCGAGATGGCGCGCGCGAAGGGGCTGACGTCGGGCATGATCGAGCGGCGCTACATCCTGCGCCCCACGCTGCCGCCGATCATCACGAGCTTCCTTCTGATGCTGATCGGGCTCTGGAGCGGGGCGATCATCCTCGAGCAGGTCTTCAACTGGCCGGGCCTCGGAACGCTGCTGTTCCAGGCGATCGGACATCGCGACACGCCGGTCATCATCGGCGGGGTGGTGATCTTTGCCTATCTGCTCGCGCTGACGGTGTTCCTGCTCGATTTCCTCTACGCGATCCTCGACCCAAGGGTGCGTGTCGGCTTCGAGGGGGGTGAGCGATGAACCGCTGGTCCGCCGGGCTGCGCCAGATGCGCCGCTACCCCTCGGCGGTGGCGGGCATGGCGATCATCGTCTTTCTCGTCGGGGTGGCGATCTACACGGTGATCGCGCTGCCCTATGCGCAGGCGCTCGACGCCTGGCGCGGCGGCGATCAGTGGCGCATGCATCCCGCCAATGCCAGCCCGATCTGGACCGACCGCATCGCGGGCGGCAACGCCCCGCCAACCATCACCGTCGCGCGCGACGACGACGTCACCGAAACCGAGACCTTCGAGGGCGGCCAGCGCCTGCGTCTGCCCCTCGCCTTCGACTATGACTATGACGGCTTTCCCACCGAGCTGACGGTCTTCCTGCGCGCCGAGGGCATGGAGCGGCCGGCCTTCGTGCGCGCGACATGGCTGCGCCCGGATGGCGAGGAGATCGCGCTGGGCGGGCACCGCATCTCCGATGGCGACCGGCTGTCGATCTCGCAGGACACCGCGCTCGAGGACCGGCTGGGCGCGGTGCCGCATATCGGGCTGTTCTCCGCCGAGCCGGGCGCGCGCCCGCCCGAGGTCCTGCCCGGGCGCTACGAGCTGGTGCTCGACGCCATCGTTTTCGACGAGGAGGCGCGTCTCGACGCCGATCTCGTCGCCTATGGCCGGGTGCATGGCCTCGCCGGCACCGACCACCAGCGCCGCGACCTCTCGGTGGCGCTGTTATGGGGCACGCCGATCGCGCTGGCCTTCGGGCTTCTCGCGGCGGTGGGCACGACCGTGACGACGCTGATCATCGCGGCGATCGGGGTGTGGTACGGCCGCTGGGTCGATGCGATCATCCAGCGGCTGACCGAGGTGACGATGATCCTGCCGATCCTGCCCGTGCTGGTGATGGTGGGCACGC
>LFIK01001336.1_pt1 | contig 19515 bp, 22 predicted proteins | sample 643401 | NCBI WGS metagenome assembly LFIK01 (sample SAMN03777447, study PRJNA286221) | soda lake metagenome | biome: soda lake; feature: Kulunda steppe; material: water; isolation source: sample T5-Br brine of Lake Tanatar-5 | place: Russia: Kulunda steppe | collected 2010-07
GCGTAATTGTCTTTCCTTTCTTTCATAATTATGTAGAACATGTTGTAAAGAGGGGCAGATTGAGTGTACTTATTCAGCTTGAAGTCTATCATTGCTCATATGGCCTTACAAACAACTCACTAGAAGGCCGATGTTTGGAGCCTACACGTTTGTAATCTGCACTTGATTCATGCCCTTGAAGCACTTTTAAGGCATTTGTGTATCTTCACAGGATATCTAACCAGCTCTAAGTGCCCCTTATTTCAAGAGATCCTCCAGGTCTGCAACAGCTGGGCCTGTGTGTGTGCACACATGTAAATTAAAGCAGTAATGATGCCTTGTTGGACAGGACTGATATCATGTTGGGGTACTGATGCTGCATTGGTTGTTTCTGTCTGCATCAAGGCCAAAATTAGGTAAATTTGCATGTGCATGAGGCAAAAATTTGCTTGAGGCAAAGCGCAAAACCATGTGCATGCGCATGGGCGAGTAGATGCAAGTTACACACAAGTTCTGGCTAACATTTACAGACCGTCACTCCACCGTCTTCAACCATGCTGTCAGTATCAAAGCCAAGCACAGTGATAAGCATACCCACAACCGAGCATCTTAATGAGATTTCTCTGCCTCACCGTGCACGCATTGGCCTCGGCCCGTGTAACAGCTGCCATGACATGGGCAGTCAAATCCCCTGCGATAGCAAAGCTTAGGTATGGGAAGTGATGAGTGCTATGAAGGAATAAGGAGTACTTTGATATTGCACAGAATCCAAACTTTGCTGTGAGACTTTGTTTCCTCGTTGAATGGAGTTTTGGTCAGCAAAGTCCAAAGCCCTCAGTGTCCTAAACGCAACACCTACTTTATGCTCATTTGCAAGCTAAATGTCTCTGTCAGAGGACAAGACAAGCATTGCACTTGTTGTCAAGATTGGGCATACTAGGCAAGCCCAGGACAAAGAAAGATTTGGAGCAGTTGACACGCGTTTTGCATGCCTGTGGTTGCATCGCGATCAAGTTGCAAATAGCGATGTTGAGAACTGCGGGCCAGCAGGCTCAAGTTTGCCGGTATAGATGTGCCTGTGCATCCTGTCCCAAAAAAGCCAGAGAGGGCTAGCCCCCAGCTTTTTTAGCTGGCTGACCATCAAGGTAGGACCCTGCTGGGACAGTTCATCTGTTGGGCAGGTTGACTGACACCAACTGAATTCCTGCAATGTTACGTCAACTTCCCACGCTTGGCAGTGCCTGATGGTGATGTCTCCCTGTGCATTTCATGAAGAAGTACGGCTTCCTCATGCAATGCCCGTACCTCTCAACCGGATTGTAGGACACGCAGCACCCCAGGTGGGTGCAGAGTGCACTGTGCTGGTGCAGCTTGCCATCCTCGTCTCTGTACAGAGCCTTTTTGCGCCATCCGTGCTGGACTACCTGCAGACCATCAGGACATGGACCACCCGCAGACCATTGACACATGGACCACCTGCATACCAGTGACACATGGACCACCAGCAGACCATTGAAATAGAGACCACCTGCAGACCATTGACACACAGACCGCCTGCAGATCATCGAACATGAACTGTGCGACACTGCTCAGGTCAGGCTGAACAGGCAAGTGAAGCACAGGATGTTATTCATGCATAAATCAAAAAGCACCATGCCTGGCGCAAAGGGAAACCTTGCTGACTAGGAATGGGGTTGCTTCTAAGTTGGACAGCCCAGGACAACCGCCAACAGAATGCTGGCAGTGATATGCCTTAAGCCCACGCACACTCAAACAGGTACACATGCTGAATACTCTGTTCTGCCAGTTGAGCATTCTCTCTGTCATGTTGCTTCTCAACCGCAGGCCGCCTGAGCCTACCATGCCTTCGCCCTGCTTGATCTGGCTTTCCACACTCTGAGGAAAGATTGCCCCAAGGAGGTCATTGACATTGCGGGGGACAACGTGCTTAGACAGGTAGATGCCGATGCGTGAGAAGTAGGTGGCCAACTCGAGTGTGTACTGCGGGAGCAAAAAGGAATGAGCTTTAAGAATCATGAGCGTGGAGAAGCATGCTGCAGCCTCCAGGGCCTACTTAAAGCTTCATCTAGGTTTTTGTGGGCTCCCACAGCAAAAGCGCACATTGCTGTGAGTTGCTGTGACTGGACTGGCCTCTTGCAGCAACAGCACGCATTGCTGTGAGTGAGCGGAGAGTGCATGATTGCTCAGAATTCCAGACCCCCTGTTGTGGTGCCCATCAGGACCTCCATGATCCCAGCCCTCTGGAGCAGGTCTTGAACTTAACAAGGACCTCCAGGATCCCACAGCCTATGGAGCAAGTGTCGTGCTCGTCATATTTTAGACCCTCTGGATCCATCGAGTGCTCATAAGGACCTCCATGACCCCACACCCTCTGGAGCAAGAAATGTGCTCATCTGGATCACCTCTATGATCCCACAGCCTCCCAGAGCCAGCGCATGCACCCTTAAATAAAATAAACCTGCACAAAAATGCTCAAAATTGGATTTTCGCTTATTGCAAGCAAGTCCCAAGTGCACTATCATCCTCATTTTACTTGTGCTCAACATAAGGCTTCAGGCTATGAGCCGCCCTGTTTCAGGTTGGTGCTTGGTGCAACATAAAGATACCTCAAGCAAACTTGAGCGAAGGCAATAGAACAGCTAGCAAGAATCATGCAGTCTGAATGCACATCCCTGGCCATTACAATACATGGTACCAAATCACACGCAGAAAGACCAACAGCCTGCATTTGACGGAGCAGTCTCTTCCTCTTTCTCCTCAAGGACTACTGCAACCGTTCATGCATTTACTGCAGCTCATGCAAGCAGACAGGCCACCTTGATTGCTGCGCTGAAGCCCAGCATAAGCCTTGATGGATTGTAGATAGGTGCCCAGGGGTTGGGTAGGCTCAGGATCGCATTGGACACAACCTCACTGCCAATTGCTGCACCTGTGGCATCGCAGCAAACAAAAGTTGTCGCGAGGAATGCATGCCGTCTCTGGCCTCAGCTGAATTAAGCTGATAATGATTGTGTTTGTAAATGGGAAGGAACATGCAGGGATGCAGCAAGGGTAATTGCGACAGCAATTTGACTTAATCTTCAGGACATTGTGCTTGAAAGATCCTGCACTTGTTCATGTTAAAAAATCAGTCATGCCTTCAAGTGCATCACAGCCATAACCTGTTTGCCGCGCATTGAAGAATTGCTTCTGTTGGCCCTGTTGACTTTACATCTGACCTTTCCAGCTGCCTCATGCAACGGTGACCGGACAGGAGGAACGGATAAGTCCAAAGATAAGCAAGGCAAGCCTGCCAGGCAGGTGTGCCTGAGATTTGGCGGGGGGCCTTTGCGCAGTATGTTATGCATGTGTGAATCATTTCTTTATATGTGCTGCCAGTTGTCTGGTTTTCATAGACCTCGACCTCCCAAGCAAGGTAGAGCCTGCTTACCAGTGAAATCCTGGCCACTGAGCCCAGTGAGGATGAAATTTGGGGGCTGCTCTCTGTCCAGAGGGTCCCGTCCAAACAGCCCCAGCAGGTCGGCTGCGTACAAAGGGGGTTGCAACACATACTTATATCATCAGGTTGGCTGCGCACAAGGGGGCCTTGGGGTTAAGGGCGTGCAGCCTTACCACCAGGTTGGCAAGGGATCTGCCAGGCCCTTCAACAGTGTTGATGGCATGATGCGCCTGAGTTTGGCCCAAAACAGCGTTGCTGCGCTGTCCAGGCAAGTCAGGGGTGTGGAGTGAGACTATGGGCCAGCTACCTCGTGCAACCCTTAGAGGGATAGTAGAACCAGTGTTGTTTCCTTTTGGATGCACCATGAGAGTACCCCAGCTTTAGCTTGTTAAGAATTGCCTTCCAAGGCCAGGAAATTGCCCATGCCCTGCTGTCAAGGATATTGCGATAACAGGTGCATGAGAATGTGTACACACACACACAAACACACACCAGGGTAGAAGCCAGTGCTGGACCATTGTGTGACCGTTTCGACAGCTTGAGGAAATCTGGTACGAGCCCATGCCTCCAGATCAGCGTAGGGATCTTTGTTCCTGGACAGGAAGAGCACCACGCGGAGAGGAAGAGCGCATGGGGATGTGAGCTGCGTGGGGAAATGTGCATCGCGTGAAGGACGCAAGCCCCCTCTGCTGATTTTGCACGAGGAGATAATCCCCCAGAGGCCTGTACCTGAGACCTCAAGCCCACAGCTCAAGTGCGAAGGTGTGCGCAACCCTTATGTTGAGGACCTGGGGACAGCATGAAAGCCTGCTCTACGGCTCTGTGCTTACCCACTAAGACTTTAAGCATGAGAGGCCTCACGCCACTTGCGAATGGGACAGATTTCAGGGCTTGTGTTTCAAGGCTTGACTGGCTTTATCGTCTCAGGTCTCAAACTAGATGGACTGTATGCAGGCCTTAACTAAACAGCCAGCCATATTCCCTGTGACACAGTTTATCTCTTAAGAAAACGTCTTCTCCACACTTAGAGTCATGTGGCATGTTCGCGTTCACCCTTATTGTGCAAATCAACAAGAGTGCAATGCTATTTGCAGATAGCTTGCCTATAAAAGGATTGCATGCTCAAGATGAATCAGTGTGGTATGCTTGAGGGACGGGGGCGCCAGCAACAAGCACCTGTCCTTCACTGTTTTCTCCTTTATATTTCAATGTGCTTTTCACAGTGCTTGATAGTACCTATTTGGCACACAACCTACCCAGTTGATCCATGCAGCTCCATGGCCTTCTGGACAAGCAAGACATCACTTTCAGGGTTGCTGGGCATTGATGTCAGTCGGATGTGGTAGCCTCCAGCAATGTCATAGTATTGAGCTTGCTGCACACTACCTTTTGGCACCTGAGCAGTGATTTTTCAGGCGCAGCAATCCTTGTCTGGCTGGTAAGGAACCCCTAAAAAAGATGGCAGAGGCGCACATTGTGTGCTCCTCAAATCAGATATTTGGTACTCAATCCCTGGGACTTCAAATGCATGTGCCATCTTGTAGCCTTGTGGGCAAAAGCTGACACCCACCTCAAGCCCGACAGTGTACGACCTTCTGGGTAGTTGCCTGCAAATAAACGCATCTGTGCTACTTTAGGCTTGGAGATGCAATGATAACGATTATTGGAAGCGTATTGCCTGCACAGATTTGCCTATTCTACTCAGGCTACTTGAATGAAAACACACCTGTCATGAACCCAAAGCTGATCTCGGTTTATAGGTGTGTGAGTTGCCAGCACAACTGCATCCCTGCACTCAAGTTCTTGCTTCATAATCAGTATTTGACACCTGCTCATGTCAGGTGTTCTATTTTGCCGCGGTAGACACACTTGGAGGACGCAAGTAGCATAGTGATGAGCTGAGTACTTAAGCAGCCAGGTGTTGTCTTCTTCAAGCAGGCAAAATTGAAATAAGATCAGATCTTATTCATTTCTGTTTGCATCCAAACAGAGGAGGTTGTTGGCAAAGAGGGCTGCAGGAGTCTATGTCACCCTAGGGCATGTTTGCTCCTGTTTGATGAAGAGACTAGGACTTGATAAAAGGCCAGTCCTGTGCCTGTTTCAGCTTTGTTGAACTCAGGTATAAGTTCAAGAAAACATCAACGTTTTTGGCCTTTGTTGCAGACCATGCCAGAAAATAAGCATGCTGCCAGCGACCTGCTGTTTGCAGATGCTAGCAGTGCTCAGCTCAACTCAACTCAGGGCTCCTTGTCGGTGTCCGCCAGCGCCAAGCTTGGCCCATGCACCAAGAGCAGAAATGCTGTGCATACCCTGCTCACACTGTCTGCCCACCTCACACTGATGCCCACCTACCCTGCTTGCACTGGTTGTCCACCTCGCACTGTAGCCCACCTACCTTGCTTGCACTGTATGTCCATCCATGGTCTGCACAGTCCCCTGATATGCCAAAACACGCAAGGGCAGGCAAGCAATCAAGGCGCAAGGAGGGCAAGCAATGCATGCTGTACAGGGTAAGTGCCCAACAAGGCTCCCACGGTGTGAAGGGTCCCCCAATACAGTGCAGCAGCGAGCATCCAAAAGGTTGCCTGCACTTCCCACCTGATGAGCCCACCACCTGGTGAGGTCTGGTATGACTCCACCCTAACCCTTACCCCACCTGATGAGGTCCTGTTATGACTCCACCCTTGGCTTTTGTGCCCTCAAAGATTTTCCCTCCTGCAGTGATTGGTCGAACGTGCAGCAAATATCCGGCCAAAGACGCCAGTCTGAAGAAATGTGCTGAGGGTGCTCGCTTGGAGGCGCCTGCAAAGAGAGCTGTGTGAATGCAAACTGCAAGGGCCCCACGCTATGTTGTTACACTAGTCTGTCTGTCTTAGAAACGGTGCAATTGCGCGGTCCAACTGGTTCTGGTAAGTGGCTTAAACAGGCCACAGGACAAAACAAGTGCCCCGTCCTGCAACCACCTCCCGTCTCATCATCAAACACTAACTGACAGCTCATAAAAATGAGCCTGTCCTTGGAGGCACAAGTCACAATGCTCAAGAATGTCATTTCAAGCACTCACCAGCACTCACAAAAGCCTCAGCCAGGCCTTGAATGTATTGGACTGGGTTGAGGCATGCACACTCCGGCAAGGAAAGTGCTTGGGTCAGGTTCCCGGTCGAAATGCCTGTCACAGGATGGTGGTCCAACAAAGGGGGCTTGACAAAAAAGCTGTGGAAGCGGGTAATGAACCTCACAACCCAGTTCAAGGCTCACACTGTTAGTCAAAGACTCATGGTGAGAGGCCACTGCCGTGTGTGAGCCCTCCCCACCGCAGGTGAGCTACTCATACAATAGCATGGAGTATCCCAGAGCAGGCCGCCATGGATGGCGCGCATGCTCTGGGTGCTGAGTATGACCTGTGGTGCTCATCAATTGGCATCAATGGGCCTGCGAGCGCTTCTCAGATCAGAGCCCTTGCGCCCTACAGTCTAAGGCCTGGTCACAAAAATTAGGTAAAAGTATGCTGCCGTCCAACGGCCCCTGCCTCGTGCAGGCACAGCACACATGTATACCATTCTCTCTCCAACGTTCAGATGCAGTTGTAGACTTGGCACAAATAGGCTAACATCCTTGCTGATCACATGACTTCCTGCAAAACCTGTGGCCAACGCTTCACGTGAAGTGAGAAGGGGTGTGTGTGTTTGTGGTTATGCTCTGTCCAATCCTTGTTTTTTGTTACTTCATCAGCAACAAACAATGCTAACCCCCTTCATCGCACCTGCTCCGCAGCCCATGTGCTCCATCTTGGCTTGCATAAGGCCAATGCGGCTGCATGCACTAAACTCCTGCAATTAAAGAATCCCCGGGAAACGCATAAACTAGGTACTGCGTCACAACATTGTCATTGGCTGATGCAGATCCTGTCTGCTAGTTATCAGCTAATGCCATATCTGGAGTGTATAATTGCAGGACTGGATATCCCCCCACACAAGAGGCCTAGGGCGCTCCTGGGGCCATGCCTGGCTGCAAAAATGCATTGCAACGCAGTTTCTACCTTTTCTAGTTGAATCACAAACTCTGATTGCAATCATGACCTCAAGAATTTTACAGCGGAGCACAGCACACCTGGTAGATAAGGCACAGCGCAGCACACCTGGTAGGTAAGGCACAGCGCAGCACAGCACACCTGGTAGATAAGGCACAGCACACCTGGTAGATAAGGCACAGCGCAGCACACCTGGTAGATAAGGTTGCTGGCCCGCTCCTTCCCAGCCTCAAACACAAAGCAAGGCATGCGGGAGAAGCCACAGTCAATTCCCTCTGTCTTCACTACTCCCTCCACCCAAGATGTAGCAGCTGTCTGTGCTTGCGCAACAAGCCGGGCCTTCTGGGTGCCCACCACTGCCTCGACAGCCTTGAAGGTATCTGCGCATGCAAAACCAAGCACAGGCATGCATGGAGATGCCTATGCTGAGTGTCGACCTTGGTGCTGATTGCTCCTCTTTACAAATCATGTGTATTGCTTGGATCCTGGGCCCAGGGTTCGTTCAAGACAAGCGATGCTGGGATGCATCGGAGAGGTTGTTGAAAACATGCGCATCTGCCCAATGCCCTCTTGTTGTCATACCGTCATTCCACTGGCTGAGCATTCCCAAGCTGCGCCCACTCATGCCAGATCCGACTGCCCAAGCCTCCAAAACAGCAACACGCTTCCCTCTGCAAAAAAGAGCCCCAAAAATCCCTGCGTGTCCAAAGATCTCTCCATAATCTTGAAAGGCATGCATATATGATCTTAATAGGCATGCAAAAAGTAGTTAAGGTAGGCTGTAGCAGAAATATGGGAGACCCTTTCATCAAGTCCCTCTTACTTGATCATGCCATAGAGTTGCCGTGGCCTGTACCCAATGCTCCACACAATGCACACACTCACGCTTTAGCAAGCCGATAAGCAGTACTCAGACCGCAAACTCCTCCGCCAATCACACACACATCACAGCGAATGTCCCGCTGCAGAGGCGGGTAGTTCTGTGCAATCTCCTCTTGTCCCCATATATGTTTACGCAGGTCCCTGGCAACTGCGCAAATGGTTGAGGGGCAACAAGTGCAAGTGATCATGATCATGCACAAAGGATCATTTGTGTACGACAGCTTTATCGGATCTTGTGGCCACAAGCATCAAAAGTGCCTCTTAACATGCTAGTATTGGACATGCTAGCATGCACATTCATCCATGATCTGCAGATGCTAGCATTACAGCGCTGCAGCGCACATTCATCCATGATCTGCAGATTATGGTTGATATCTCGGGCTCCAGACATCAGAAACCGAATATACCAGCTGTATTAAGACTGTAACACAAAAGAATTGCCTTGACATCTCGCAGACGCAACGCACCTTCGTCTTGGGGCCCGCCGGAAAGCGCCGCCCGGCTGTGAGCATCAAGAATCTTGAGGGATCGAAGTATCTCTTGAAAAAATAGTACTAAATGGTGAATGCGACGAGGGGAATTTTCCACTAGAACTACCAATACCTGAAGGCGACATCGACTTTCAGAGGGCATTGTGCACGCACTCTTTGGATGGTGGAGGCTTTTATTGGCTTGATATACCCCTGCAGCTGTCCCTGAGAGCAAAGCCTGCCATTCTCGCTGTCCCCGTGGGCCGGTTTGTCTCCTCCTGAATTAAGGATGTCCAGGACAGACCTGCGGATGGCACTTTCAAGATGCGCGTGCCTTCAGTGCTCTGCACATCTGTTGCCATTCTCCTTACACTCTTCCTAGATACATGCTTTTTGACCTCCCCCATATGTCACTTGTGGCGTGATTCGATAGAGACTCCATGTTCACTCTTTGAAAGAGTTGCTATAAGTCACTTATTGAAGACAGCCTAATCTACTTCAGCCTTGAAGACAGCCACGTGAAATCACAGGTCTTTCCCAATTTGCAAACGTTTTGAGGCAAACAGTAATATCATATTATTATCATATTATTATCATGATATCCAGGACGAGCAGCATGCCATTTTTCATTGCATACACACACAGTTGGTCAGACGGTCTGTCTCCAAGGTGATCGTATGATATGCCCACCTATTCTCTCAGACAGGATCTCTTGCTGTGTATGCCATACAGTGCTTTTATGATCAAAACATAATAAACTAGAGTCATTCCTTTATGAATTAGTTCAACGGAAGCAAGTTGCTTCCATGAGCAGGCTAGCAGTCACACCATTTGGCTGAAGACTCTTATAATAAGATCGGGCCTTACTTTTGTTATCCTTATATGTTACCTAGATCGAAGGCCTGGCTTTTTGAAAGAAAAGACTTCAGCAGCAGGGATCATCCCATGTCATCATGATGACATTTGCGTATTCAAATACAGCCATCATAGCTTAGAGCTTCAATACCCATCCCTTGGCTTCCTGTCAGTTTGCTACCCTTCCATTTGCTTGTCGAAACTTTGCACAACAAGTTCCATGCAGCTACCTCCTTGCATCACGTAGTATGTCCCACATTAAAGTCGCAAAAATACCATATAGGGCTCAACACATACTTCAAGCCTAAAATCAACCTTTTCCTCTAGCAAGTAGCGATGGGAATTAGCACAAGAGAACATCTTAAGCCGCACACATGCGCCCACAAAATTCTTTGTTGGGAATGAAACAGGAGACAAGATGCTAAGCCTGAAGTGTGTGTAAAATAATGGATAAAAGAGGGGGACGGAGCGAAGGGGAACTGTCAGTCAGGAAGATAATTTCACCCATTGGAGGACTTTGGCAGTAAGAGGGGCAAGACCCCTTTTAACATTCTAACATGCAACAAACAATTGATGCAACAACAAGCAATGAAATAAGCTTTTTTTGGCTCTGCACGTATGAATGAAACAATCCCCCCTGATAGACACCCTGGCATGGCACCCGCCCAGAATAATGCTCGAAAGCCTGCAACAGTTAAAACACAACTACAAATCACCATCCCAGCCTTCCATCATGACCTCATCTACAGCGTTTACAAGCCGCCGCCCCAGGGGCAGCGTCTGGCCTCCGAACATCTTCTGCACCTGCAGATTGTAAGCCAATTTTCTTGAGTGTGACAACATGTTTGTTTTTGACGAGGCGTGGCAGTGTGTTACCTCCCAGCCTCCTACCCTCCCAGACCCTTGACCCCGCGGACATTATGCTTCAATGCATGGAATCGCAGGTAACAGGGGCACCGCAGCCCGACGCAATGCTTCATACCGCTTCAATCCGCGGCCCATCGTTATGCTTCAATGCATGGAATCGCAGGTAACAGGGGCACCGCGGCCGGACGTAATGCTTCAAGTCGCTTCAACCCGCGGCCCGGCGTTATGCTTCAATGCAGGGAGTCACAAAAGCAACAGAGGCACCACGGCCCAGCTCAATCCCCCCGTTTGCTTCTGACGTCTTGAACTCCACATTTTATGCTTCACCCTGCTTGTGCTTTTCAATGCTTAGGTGCCATTCTCTCCCTCTTCCTCTCCTTCTGGCCCATTGCTACTCTACTTAGTGCTGTCCGTCTTGAGTCAATTGCTTGAATGGTACTCAAGCTCGGCAGCAGCCCACAAACCTGCACAAGCACACTATGTGATGGATCAAGCTTGTTGGACCAGCCTTCTAGCACCAAGGTGGTCACCACCACGGCGCAGATGTGGCCTGGCATTGTGACCTGCAGAATGCATGGGAGCGCATAATTATTAATCTTAGACTGCATGCCAGTATCTGCAAAGCGTGCGGAGACCAGTCACTTGCTCTGTTCATAAAGTGATACAAGCGTAAAGCGGCACGTAGAGCAGGAAGTATGTGCATGCACTGAAATAGGGCGAATGATTGAAGGACAGAAAAGGGTAATGGGACTTGGGCTCGTGTGTGCGCGGTCTTGAAAAATGCATGGTCCAAGACTGTCAGAGGGCCCTATCTATATTCCCATCCAGCAAGCCCTAGCTGTCTGATATGCCTACCTTGTGCTGCCGCACCATCTCAAGCACGTTTGCAAGCGTCTCTGCGCTGTTGGCTGAGGTGGTCTCACCGGCCTCATCAGCCTTACGCAACTCCTCAAACACCTTGCTCATGGCATGTATGAAGCTGGTGGGGGCAGGGCAATGCTGATCCGGGCCTGCATGCAACCACGTTTTTGGATGGGACGTCAAGTAGGCATGTGCACTTGCGTCCACATGGCCATGTGTGACACGCAGTTTGTTAGTTACTTACGATCACAAAGTCTTACTGCAAGCCAGCGCCATATCAAGTGAAACTCCAGGGTACATGGACGTCACACGCGATAACAGCTTTGGTGCAATGCTCGTTGTGAAGGGCAAAGTCCTGCAGCTTAAACACCAACCAGCCTTTGCCATCATACGTCCTTTTTCATGGACATTTGGTGCCAACCGTCCAGCTGACCAAAGCGCCCCCACCTGAGAAACGCAGTACCCATTTGCCCACTTCCGTTCCATCCATAGCAGCAAAGGAGCGGAAGAGGCCCACCATGTTGGCTCTGTCCTCATCTGAGAGCTCGGTGGCCTGCAATCGTGTACGCAATCACGTATGCATTCAGGAATGCAGCCTTATATGCGATTGGGTGCGCGGCAATCAGGTGTGCAAGCAGGCATGCAACAGTGTATACAATCATGTATTATGAGCGCGTGTTCAGGCGCGCCTTCCGGCTGTCCCACGCAGCTCATGTGAAGTTCAACCAGAGGCGCAGAAGCACCAGACGATGTCAACTTTATGACTTGCCAGCCCTCCTGGTAGCCCTGCCCACAATCAAGAGCTCACACATTTGACTATGCAACCTTGCCTGCTCACAAGTCAGAGGAGATGCAGTTGGGCTAGCCAGGACAGGCATGAACGAGCAATGCACTCAGTTGCATCTCCTCATCTAAGAGCTCAGCGCGGCAGCCTCTGTTCAAATACAACCAGTGTCCAGTGTCCTACTGTCAGCACACAACGTGGCGAGCACAGGGAGCAGCGGCCCCATGACCATGGAGTGCTTACGCGGCAGCAAGCCTGGTCCACCAGGAATACATGCCATGCAATGGCGCGGGGCCGGTGCCAGCAACAATGGGTCAGAACTACACAAGCGTAGGGATTGGCGTTTGCTAATAGCGCTATGACATTCTCAGGTATAGCGTGAGCCAAATATAAAACTCGAAAATTCACCTCTGGGCCCCAAGAATTAAGAAACTCGAGTACAAAAATAAATAGGCAGATGTCTTGAATGGGGACGAGCCTAGATGAATTTGGGGACGGATGGCGTGCAGCCCCATGTCCAGGGCAGTGCCAAATCTGCAGATCTCTTCAAGAGGACGACAGCAGAAAGGTACCCTTAGGAAGTAGTCTGACAGATGTACAATGAAGATAAAGCCAGAGTGGGGCTGTATGATGGAGTGAAAAAATTTCAAGCCGACCTCAGCCCTGCGAACCCCAGGATGATTCAGCGTCACAACTGCATACAGCAAGCACTATAAGCGCCAGGGGTTTGCACAATCCCCAGGGAGCATGCCAGGAGGGAGGAGGAGAATGAGCTGACGAGGTGGACTGTGTTGGGAAGCCAGTGGCCAAGAGGCAGCAATCACATCCTTCTCAATGGGCCCCGCACAGCACAAGCAGTTCCATTGTCTCATGGCCATTCATTTTATCAATTATGGGGTCCCCTTCATCAAGCTGGAGTGCCCTGCGCTTGATTGAATTAAGTCCACACAAGCAGCTCCATGCAAGCTGCTACGCAGCAGTAGCAGCACCAGCGCCAGCACCAGCACCAGCGGAAGAGAGCAATCAGCATTTGGCAGCAATCAGCACTTGAAAATGGACAGCTTGAGTGCCTTGGAACACAAGCGTGTTTTACAGATCACGATGCACCTGATCTGAAGGCCAGCCTGTCAACATTTTAGATTTTTTCAAGCAGCATTCAAGGGGATATCCAGAGTTGTCATTAGCGTAAAGAGATTTGAGGAATGAGGTGCCCAGGGGTACTAAGGCATGTGCCCGCACATGATTAGGAGTGTAACCCTAGTGCCAGATATAGCGCTATATCTGAATGTTGTAGGCCCCCAGCCCAACGAATGAATCTTTCACTTCCATTATGTTCAATTGGGGCATCATACAGGGTGCTGCACCTCCCTTCCAATTCTGATGCCAAGCGTTCGAAGTGAAAGGTGGAGTTCTGGCAGATAAAGCAGCAGAAAAATAACATTGCAAGATATTGCGCCATACTGCTATACTGCGCTATATAGCACTAAAGAATTCCCTCATATAGCGCTATATGTTGATCCCTACCTTAGCGGCACACCCCACAATATTGCACCATGCATGCTCATGGGACCCCCTTTGCCCAATTTAGGCACCCCAGGCACACCTTCAGTCATATCAGCGCTGGTCTGCCAAAATCATGCCAGTGGTGTGCTTGCAAGCGCTATATTCTAGTATCTACACAGCACAGACGTAGTGTGTTTTGTGTGTATCCATCCGTCCAGCGCACGCAGCACATGCATGTGCATTGTGCGTGCTTACATTTAAGGAGCATGGAACCCCTCCACCACCCACCATTCCCACATCCAGCAGCACGATCTGGGGCTGCAGCCAGCGCTGCTGCAAGACATCAATGTGGGCACGTGTAGTGTTGGACACCTGCGCATAATCAGAACAGGCATGTGTCAGCAGACAGTGTGTGGAAGGAGCTGGCAGTGCACGCTGACAGGACATGTACAAATAGTCGAGTCAAAGACACAAGTTTTACAACATGGACAAGCAGCACGGTCATTCAGCATAAAAAAAAAGACAGTGAGCAATGAAGCATTTTGCGGCTTGCCTGTGGAAGCTGCTGCTCCCCTGCGCCCATGTGCTGCTTGGTGGACCTACAACCCTGGGGCACACACAAGCATATGGCTCAGTGCCTGGCACCCACAGGTACCTGCCATGTGTCCCCACCCCTTCTTTTGCTCAAATTAGGCCTGCAGGCAACACAATGTGTGCCATTCATAGATACAGCGCATCTCATACCACAGGCACACCCCAGCCTGTGTTCCACTCACAAATCTGCTGCGCTTCACGCTCTCCAAGCTGTCGTACAGCAAGCCCATCAAGCTGCCTGGGGGCATCAGCCGCACCAGGATGTTGCCAGGGTGCAGATCCGAGTGGATGAGGTTGTCCAGCAGCATCATCTGCACGGGGGGGCGAAAGGTGCTGTCACGCCTCATACACTCATGCATGTGGAACCGCTTGCATGGGAGCTCTGAGTAGGCGCATTGAGAAATGCCGAGGGGCGCCACACGAGCGAGTAAGGAAGTTTGTTTGGTGCATCGATTGCGTGTGTGTGTATGTGTGAGCCTGGCTCATTGAGCTCAGTGTTAACTACACAGACCCTGCAGCCTCTTGCACCTGCTCACATGCATACTCTATGCAACAATTATAGTTGTGTAGCAAAACCACTGCCCATTCAATGGAAGAGGCAAGGCAGGCTAAGGACTGAGGTTGCCTTTGTTTGATTGTGCTGAGTTATGGCAGGCTGCATGCACTGGCATCCCTGCTTGCCTTTCACAAAAGCCTCAATGGAAGCTGCCACAGGCATTGAGGGGCATGTTTTTTGACAAGTTTTGACACTGCCATAATTTTAAAATGCCTGCACATGATTTTCTGTGTGATTGCACCTGTGGTGACTTATGTAATAAAATCCACCGCGCATTCACGAAAGGTTTTGGCCAGGAGGAAGTGAGGGCTACCAATTCCCCCCCTATGAAGGCGGTCAAGGTGATCAAGGTGCCTCGCTTAAATTCAGGACGGCTGTGTGTGGCGCTCCTCCTGAATAAGAGGCTTGCATGTGTTGAAGGCTCACCTGAAGCATGGTCCCGGAGCCAATTACAGACAGCCTGTTGTTGATAGGGCCGGGGCCAGATTGGATGTAACGTGAAATGCTGTCCCCCTCCTCAAACGTCTCCACAAGTACCTGCAGTTGCGTGCAAAGCGGGCCCAGCTCAGACAAGTCCAAGGTTGGCGTAGCCAAGGCAAGTCTGGGAGTTTGACCCTGGGTCAGGAGCTCGAAGAGTCTAAAGGGGTGGTTGTGAGCTTCTTGCCAATTGGCATTTGCTTGGGCACATGGCCTGCACACTTGCAATGCCCTCGTCCAGGAGGCTTTTCCTGTCACGAACTATCATGGCATAGCCATAAACATCAATGGTCTGGTTTGGCAAGACGCATTGGATTGAATTCCATGCACGCATGCAATCTGAGGCCAGACATAGGTCTTAAAAGGGATGCACTTGCATGGCATGAACAAGTAAGTACAGGCAAATTATTTCTGGACACCTCTGAGCATGTACAATGGTTGCAATCCAGAATCAGGGAAGTGGGCTGTCTGCCACTCTGTAGAACAGAGAGGGCATTACCCAAATTTGATGCATTCTCTCCCCACACATGCACACAAAGCCCATATGCCTGCAGGCTGGTGCAAGTGCCTAATTCTGAGAAGGGGCCGTGTTGAAGCACACAGCAGGCACCCCCATGCGCCATGAAACAGCTTCTCTACAAACTCACTGACCCCCACTGATTGAGTTTGAGCACACGTGGAATCGTGCTCCTGCCACCCTCCTGAAGCCTTGATGTGCATGGCCTATTGCTGTAACTCCCCAAGCTGCCTATTGTTCAGCACCTGCATCTCAAATTGCATCTGTCATGCTTTAAAGATTTGCTCGTGAGTGACTTGTGGGCGCAAACCACATACAACAGACTCACACATCAGGACCAGACAATCATCAGCACTCACCTCATTTGATACCAAGGGATAGAGAGGAACAGGGAAGTCCACGGCCAGTGTGTTCCGGAAGTTGTAGTTGAACTGCTGCAGGTTTGAGGCCTCTCGAGACAGGTCAACCTGCAGGAGCATGATAATGAGCGGGTGTGACCCTCATACAATGATGCATGTTGGGAACACCCAAATTGCAGAGCGCTGGCCTGCTTTGGCATGTCTAAGGGACTTTGGCATGTCTAAGGGGCTTTACTCGTGCACACGCACGTGCGCTTGAGCGCGTGTGCTGGCAAATGGCCAGGCATGCAGTCCTCCCGATTCCAAGGAGTCACAACACATGTGCAGGGCAGACCACAGAATCTGCACCAAAGGCCCCGATCGGCCCCTGAGCAGCACCGTAACCGGCGTCTCCCCAGGGCGCTTGCAGCACCACACCTACTCACCCCCACCTCCACCGTCAACAACAATAACACTCAGCAGGTCCTTGCCTGCCTTGCTCTGACCCTCCTTAGTCCTCAGGCAACAAAAAGAGCACACCACCACGGCTGCCCTGTGCAGCAGGCCGCGCACTGCCAGCCCTGCACATACATGCACATGTGCACATACGCGTACGTGTATACGCCCACTTGGCCATACACACTGGCACACACACATTACCACCTCCCATGCGCAGTGCCGGCCCCTCGCACCTGCTCCGTGAGCGGCGCTGCAAACTGCTTGAGCGTGTCTTCGATGCGCAGGTGGGCAATGGCCGGCAACTGGCTGGACAGTCCCGCGATGGCCATCATGAGCGAGAAGTCGCGCAGGATAGTGTCGGCCACGCCCGGGTGCCGCACCTTCACCGCCACCACCTGGCCGGCGGGGAAGCCTGGTGGAGGGAGGGCAAACAAACAGCCCGTGTGTCTGCAAAATTTCATGTACCATGATTGAATGAGCGAATGAATGTGTGCTGCATCACACAGCACGCACCTGACCACACAATAACTTTCACAACTTGGCTACGTGCAGCAGGGAAGCCTGGCGGGGCAACGGCCCTATGTTGCGTCACACGGCAACCCCACGTACAATTACACAATTATTCTCAGCAGGGACATCTTATGAAGAGCAAGGGGGGCAGCAGGAGGCCGCAGGGAAAGGCACACGCAGTGGTGCAGAGGCATCATAAGAGGAGATGAGTACGTGGAGGACCGCAAGCAAGGAGGTAAAGTGCGTATCCTGGGCTTCTGAAGGGGCGCCGCATCACATATTGAACGCCAAGCGTAAGAGGTGGTCTGTATGAGCCCCCCCATGACCCAATTGTGTTGCTCTGTCCTATGCCTCAAATTTGAGATAAACCAAGCGTATTCTGCAAGCACGCTTGCATGCCAATTTACACGAAACCACGTCCTAAGATGACCTCAAATCAACAGAAGCGTGCTCATGTGCATACACACATACATGAATGCAACCAACCACACTCACCATGCACACACACAAGTACGCCTCACACACGCACATGCACAGACACATGCTCACCACGCACACACACCGCGCACACGCACACGCACGGACACATGCGCACCAAGTACACCTGCTCTCGCACGCACACGTACACTTGCTCGTCCACACATTCACACACACCGCGCACATGCAGGGATATATGCTCACCAGTGAGTGCCGCGCCCCTCGGGCTTAGCCGCGCTCTGTGTATCTGGCCAATACTCCCGCTAGCCACGGGCCGGGCGTCAATATACTCGAACAGCTCCACCACCGACATGCCCAAAGCCGATTCAATGGTCCGCGCAGTGTGCTTGAACTTGTGTGCAGGCGCCTGTGACAGCAAGCAGACACGACCGATGCGGCCTATAATGTAGGGCGCAGTGTGTTGGGGTTTGTGCGCTGGCGTCCACATCCAAGGATCAACGGTGCTCTAGCTACACGTGTAATTTGTTTACCACGCCGTCCCTTCAGAATTGGTGGACTTCATTGCCTGGCCTCTCTTGCATCATCATCATCACCATCATCATCACCATCATCATCACCATCATCATCATCATCATCATCATCATCACCAGCATGCCAGACAGATAAGAAAGGTGAGAATGGCCCAAAGCCATGTCCTGAATTGGTGAGCAGCTGAAGTGATCACCATCGTGGAGTTGCTGGAACAGCACAACATTGCTCCACTGTTGCAGCTTGGACTTACAGGAACAAAGCTAAGACATTTGAAACCAAACCTCACTTTCATGCAGTACACACATTCAAACTACACAGGCAAGAAGTTAACGTCGATTCCACAAGGAGTCGGAGATACGGGCTGCTGCTGCTGATCCAGAGGCTGACGCTGGAGCTAGGGCTGGAGCAAGGAGGTTCGTGTGGGAGGTTCGTGTGGGCTACCAGTGGCAGCCTACCACACGCGTAGTAGCCTACCACGCGCGTGCGCAGATGACCGGCCAGGTCTCCACTAGTCTCAGATCTAAGGCTTTCCATTATTTGCAGTTGGGCCCTTGGTATTCTGTAAGCTACGCTCATGGAACTTAACTTTGGGAGCACGCTGCCACTTATCCGGCTTGCAAAAAAAATGACTTACGACCACCGACACCAACACACACTTACGATTCCCTGTGATCTGTGATGAAGATCCGGGGCGGTTGTATTCAGCTCACCTGTGTGTGCAGCATCTCCAGCTCTGCACAGAAATCTGGAGGGAACAGGTCGTGCCGCGTGGCCGCCCACTGCCCCCATTTTATGAAGGCAGGCCCTGCACATATCCAGAGCGCGCATTGAGTCATGCTTGGCTAAGAAATGTAACAGCCTGTGCAGTTGGGCCAACAATGGAATCAACAGCCTGAGATACTTGGATCCACAACCCATGGACCCTGCGGCCAGGCTGCGTGCCTGCGTGCAGGCCCAACTAGACGCAGGCAGGCCGGACAAAATCAAAGTCAGGAGTCTACGCGAACCAGACAGGTAAGATGTGATTGTGCATATAGAGGCGCTCAGGCAAGCAAAGAAGCCGAGGCACTTGCCAGGGCAGGGACCTGGACTTGTGCACCTGAGGTTTGGCATTTAGGAGCACCGGGGCTTGGCGGACTTCAGAGTACGCTCCTTTCTTACAAGCCTTTCTTAAGCAACCCAGGGGGAAGGAGCCATGCCGACTCAGCCTATCAGGTGAGGGCAATTCAGCCATAAACGTGAAGAGAGTGGCCACCATGCAGCAAGAGGTTGAGGGGGGTGCAAGGCCGCACTTGAGAAGCAGAGGGCAGGCAGTAGAAGCTGACATTCAGCCAAAAGTGGCTGGACTGGGCCATGAGTGCGTGCCTGCCGTTGGGCCATGAGTGCGTGCCTGCCGTTGGGCCA
>LFIK01001337.1_pt1 | contig 19508 bp, 22 predicted proteins | sample 643401 | NCBI WGS metagenome assembly LFIK01 (sample SAMN03777447, study PRJNA286221) | soda lake metagenome | biome: soda lake; feature: Kulunda steppe; material: water; isolation source: sample T5-Br brine of Lake Tanatar-5 | place: Russia: Kulunda steppe | collected 2010-07
CTGACATTGTAGGTACCGAAGCTGTCGGTGATCTCGACCACCGGGTCGAAACCGGGATTGGAGGTGTCCGCTGCCTCTTTCCACGCCACCCAGGCGCCGCGGCTGGCACGGCCCAGAAACCCCTTCAGCGTCGGCACGATCCCGTTGGGGCTGGAATTCTCACGATATTCGATGCCTTGCGGCGTCTCCACCTCCTCATAGGGTTGACGGTGATAGACGATGACAAGATCGGACTTCATACTGATACCTCCGGTAAATCGGCGCACAGCCCATGCGCGACAATGGCCTCGAGAATTCCCCCGGCCCCGGGGCGCGTGCAGTGATACGCGGTCGGAATGGCGTGAGTGGCCTTCAGCAACGCGACCTCGGCCCCGCCGACGACCGCGCCGCGCAGACCGGTTTCGAACATCGACAGGTCATTGAGCGTGTCGCCCGCCACCAGCACGCGCTCGCGCGGCAGTTTCAGCTCGGTCAGCAGACGCAGCAGCGACGGCCCCTTGCTGATGCCGGGCGGCAGGATGTCGACGAAACAGCCATGCGAGATCAGGATATCGACCTCCAGCCCCTCGAGCGCGCGCAGCGCCTCAGGCTGGAAGCGGTCGTCATACTGGTAGGACAGGCGGTGCCGGAACGGCGTGGGCTGCGGCCAGAGGCCACGCACCCCCGCCAGCCGCGTGCGCACACGCTCGGCCTTGCCCGCCCAGGCGCGGCGGATCGGCGCCTCGAGCCGCGCGTCGGGTTCGACCCGCCCGGCGGTGAAGCGCCCGATGGTCGTCCCGACATCGCCGATGACGAATTCCGGGGGCGGTACGTCGCCCGATGCAGCCAGATCGGCAATGAAGGCCGGATCACGTCCGGTGACATAGATCAGCCGCACCTGCGGCCCCTGCGCCCGCAGCCAGTCGTAGAGCGCGGCACGCGCTTCGACGGGGCCGCCCAGAAACGTGCCGTCGAGATCGGTGGCCAGAACCAGCTTCGGCTCTGCCACGCCCGGTGAAGAAAACCCTTTGTCGCGCATGACCCGGTTATAACGCGGCAGCGCAGCATTTCCATGCGAGGGCGGGGCATATCCCCCGGCAACGCAAAAGCCGCCCAAAATTTGGGCGGCTTGGGCAATTCCTCAGCACCCAAAGGGTGCGGTCACACCTCAGGCGAGGGCGAGATTGGAGGCCGATTCACGACCGTCGCGGCTTTTTTCCAGGTCGAAGGTCACTTTCTGACCGTCATCCAGACCGCGCAGGCCTGCACGCTCGACTGCCGAGATGTGGACGAACACGTCCTTGGACCCGCCTTCGGGCTGAATGAAGCCATACCCTTTGGTGGCGTTGAACCATTTCACTGTGCCATTGGCCATGGTGAAGTCTCCTGTCTATCATGCTGCCCACACCATGCGGCAGCCCGGCTCAGTCAGTGCAGAATCGAAGTCACTGTGGCCGTAGTCGGAGAACAGTCGTCGATAGTGGTAACGTCGCCCCCTGCACATGCGCCCTGCTGCGCCCGAATGCAAGGATTATCTGGCGTCAGAGCTTCGAAATCCGGGTCGCCATGTCGAGCATCCGGCAGGAAAATCCCCACTCATTGTCATACCATCCGAAGACCCGCAGCATTCCGCCGCTTGTGATCTGCGTCTCGGGCAGGGCCATGACGATGCTCTCGGGCCGCGCGCGCAGATCGGTCGAAACAAGGGGGCGGTCGGTCCAGCCGATCACGCCCCCTGCCGCGCGAAAGGCCGCATTCACCTGCGCCGCGGTCACCGGGCGCTCGGGCATCACGCACAGATCCACCGCCGAGACCGAGGCCGTGGGCACCCGCACCGCCGCCCCCATCAGCCGCCCCGAAAGTTCGGGCAGCACGCGGTCCAGCAGCCGCTGCGCGCTGGTCGTGGTTGGCACCATCGACAGCGCCGCCGCCCGCGACCGCGCCGGATCGCCGCGCGGCGCGTCAACCGTGGGCTGGCTGCCCGTGTAGCAATGGATCGTCGTCATGAAGCCCGTGGCGATGCCCCAGCGGTCATGCAAGAGCCGCGCCAGCGGCGCGAGCGCGTTGGTGGTGCAGGACGCGTTCGAGATGAGCAGATGCTCGGCGGCCAATGCGGCTTCATTGACCCCCAGAACGACGGTCACCTCGGCGGCCTCGGCGGGGCCCGAGATCAGCACGCGCCGCGCGCCCGCGCGGATGCCGCGCCGCGCGACCTCGGTGCGGTCGGCGCGGCCCGTGCATTCCATCACCAGATCGATATCCGACAGGTCCAGTTCCGACAGGTCGGCGACATGGCTCAGCCGCAGGCGCTGCGTGCCCGCGACCAGCGCGCCGTCCTCCAGCCGCACCCCGCCCGGATAGGGGCCAAAGACACTGTCATACTCGAACAGATAGGCGCAATCCTCGGGCGTGGCGATGTCGTTGACGGCCACCAGCTCCACCCCCGGCCAGCCGCCCTGCAGCCAGGCGCGCAGCACAGTGCGCCCGATCCGCCCAAACCCGTTGATCGCAACGCGCATCCCGCTTTCCCATCTGTTCCGGAACGGATGCACAAAGGCCGATTCTGCCGCCGACTGCAACCCGGTTCCCGCCCAGCGCCACGCCTGGCCCTACGCAGCGCTGCCGGAACGGCATCGGCGCGACCACTGCCGCAACCCTGCGCGGCGGCCCGCCGGACAAGAATCGGGGGCAGGCGGTGATCCCGATACGGCAATCGGACAGTGCAGCCGCCATCCGCGCGGCCCGGCAGGCCGATCGAACCTGTCGCGCAGGCCCAGGACGCGCGACCGGCAGATCCTGCGCCAGAGGGGCTGCCTGTTCGACGCGGGCACTCACTCTCCGCTTGTCCGCAGCGCAGGGCCTGCGCGCAACGGTTGACCCTGCGCCCAGGAATGCGCCAGCGTGGCGCAGCGCCCTTCTCGCCCTGCTGAAGCTCCTCTCCGAACGCCGCGCCGATTTGCGCTACCCCGGCAGGGCTGAGGGGGTAGCGCCGCCGCTAACCGCGCAGGCCCTTGACCTTGGCGCTGTCGATCAACTGGCCGCCCTCGAGCATCAGCAGAAGCTGCCCCGCATCACTGCGCGCCTCGGTGACACGTGCAAAGCCCAGCACCGGGTTCATCCCCAGCGATGCAGGCCCGCGAAAACTTTCCATCTCGATCTTGTAATGCCCGGCGGGCGGGCCGCCTTCGGCGGGGGGCGGAAGCTCGAAGACCAGCTCCACCGCCTGCGGGTCCACCGCGCGGCGCGTCACCTCGCGCCCGTCGCGGTCGCGCACGACCAGTTCGGCCCGGTCGGCCCCGGGCACTTCGGGCGGCACCAGACGCCGTGGCGCACCGTCGAGATAGACCGGCGCTTCGGTCAGCGCCTCGCGCCCGACCCAGTTGCCCATCTCGGCCAGCCCCATGCGGCTGGCCAGCCGGTCGAGCAGGTCATTGGTGCGCACCTGCTGCTCGACCCCCGAGAAGGTCGCGAGCTGGACCGCGAAATCCGACGCCTCGATCGGCTCGAGCGGGTTCTGGTTCTGCATCTGCGCGGTCAGCATCCGCAGGAAGGTCTCGAAATCCGACGAGATGTCGGGCCGTTCGGCCTGCGCGGGGGGCGGGGTGTCCTGCGGGCGCGCACGGCCGGGGTCGGTCTGGGGTAGGCTCTCTATCATTGCGGTTTTTCCTTTGCGGTAAGCATTGCGCCCGGGGCGCGAAGCGGCATTTGCGGTCGCGGCGGCGGCGGGCGCGGCGAGACTGACGGCGCGCGACCATGCCCGCGGTCCGGCGCGGGGAGGGCGCGTTCACGCCGACAGGGCGCAACCGGCCACGCGGGCGGGCTTGCGGGACTGCGGGCGGGTGCAGCACAGCAGCGCGGCGCGGCGGCAATGGTATTTCCCCTGCGCGGCGCGCGCGCCGGGGCTCTGCCGGGCCACTGCACGGTGGACCCCTGTGCAGCCGCAATGGCAAGAGCGCGCCGCGTCACCAGCGCAGGTCCAGACCAGCGCCCGCCGCACCGCGCGGCGCGGCGGGCGCACGGGCCTCGGGGGGCGGCGCGGCGGCGGCAGCGTCTTGCGGCGGGCGGTGGTCTGCCCGAGCCTCTTGCCCCTCTCTCCCCTCTCGCCCGAAGCTCAGGTCGAGCCCCTCATAGCCCAGGGCCGAAAGCGCGACGAACAGCTCATCCGCGTTGCGGCGCAGCAGGTCCAGTGTTTCGGGGCGCTCGCTGATAATCAGGACATGCAGGCCCGCATCCTGCGCCGAGAGCGTGATGCGCACGCGGCCCAGCTCTGCCGGGGCGAGTTGCAACTGCACGACACGTTGGTCCGCCTCTTGCAGCGCGCGTGTGATCTGCATGGCGACGGGCGCGGGCAGCGATTGCGCGCGCGCGGGCGGCGATGCCTCCGGGCGGGCTGCGTCGGGCACCGGGGGGGCAAGGCCCTCACCCTCGCTGCGCGACAGCGTGCCATGGCGTGTGCCCGCGGCTTCGGTCATCGCGGCAGCCGCCGGGGAGGGGGCCGCAAACGGCCCCGCGTTGCCCACGATCGACACCGGCCCTGTCGGGCTGCTGTGGCCCGGGGCTGCGCGCCCTGCCTGTGCTGGTGCAGCAGGGGACGCCAGCGCCTCGGTGCCGCGAAGGGCTGTCCGGCGCCCCGCCCCCTCGGCGACGGTCCAGCGAGCAGCGGAGCCCCCTGCCCCGGCAGCGGCCTGCCGTACGCCTCTGGCCAGTGCAACGCCCGGCGTGTCCGTGCCACTGGCCCGCGCGGCACCTGCCGCCTGCGCAGCCGGAGCCCCCGCCTTGCCATCCGCAAGTGACATCGCGCGAGCCACGGCCTGACCGGACGTGTCGTCCCCCGGGGTTGGCGCAAGCCCCGCCGGGTCGGGGTGCCCTGCCTGAAGGCCATCTGCGGTCGCGGGGCGCTGTTGCGATGCGGCCTGAGCGACCGCGCCGCGCGCGGCGACGGCACCGCGACTGTCGCGCCCGCCCGACCAGCGCGCCTCGGACAGGTCAGAGAAGGCGACATCCTGTACGGCGTCAGCCGCACCGCGTTCGGCCTGCGCGCTGTCGCGGTCGGAGACGCCCGACGCGTGGTCGATGGCCCGGCCCGTGTTTCCATCTATCGCGCGCGCCGCATCGACGCGATGGCGCGCGTCGAGCCGCGCCTCGACCACGCTGCGCGCGGCCCGGGTCGCCGACCCCTCGCCACGGTCGGGGCTGCCCGTGGCAGCGGCATGCCCAGTGACCGGCGGGTGCGGGTCGGGCAGATCCCGCGGCTGCCCCGCCCCCGCACTGCCACGCGCTGGGCGCTGTGCCGGGCCGGGGGCATCATCGCCCCCGCAAGCAGATGCACGGCACGGGGCAGCATTCTGCGGCGTCGCGGCGGATCGCCTCTGGCCCGAAGGCCGCGATTCGTCACCGCCACCCCGCGACACCCCCGACGCGTTGCCCGGCACGCGCGCTGCGCCTGCGTCGACAAACTGCACGAAGTCGCAGGGCATGCCACGCTCCGCATTGCCGCTGTTGCGTGTCGGCCCGGGCGAGAATGGGGCCAGTTTGGGGACGTTCAGCATGACGGACGCTCACCTGTGCCGGATTCGACTTCATACTGCCAGCAACTGCTTACTGAAAATTTACCGCCATACGGCACGCTTGGGGGCAGACCGCAAAAACCGAAAGGCCCCGCCAATGGATGCGATGATTCCCTCGCTCTCGCCCTCTGCCCTTCACTCGCCCGCCACCGCGCACCGGCCGGTCCCGCTGCAACAGGTCGCACGCGATTTCGAGGCGAGCTTTCTGGCCGAAATGCTGCGCGCGGCACGGTTCGGTGACCCCGGCAGCGCGCCCGAAGGCGGCATTGGCGAAGCGCAGTTCGCCTCTTTCCTCGTCGAGGCGCAGGCCCGTCAGCTCGCCGCGCGGGGCGGGCTGGGGCTGGCCGAAATGATCCTCTCCGGCCTGATGGCGCGCGCGGATGCCGCCAGCACGGACCACGAATGAGCGCGCCTGCAGACGCACTCCGCACGGTCCTCGAGCAAGAGCGGCAGTCGCTGCTGCGCGGGGCACTCGATGAGCTGGAGGCATTTGCCGCGCGCAAGCAGGACCTCGTCGCCGCCCTAGCGGACGCGCCGCCGACAAGGGCTGCGACAGCACGCCTGCGCGCGGAGCTGAAGCGTAACGCCGCACTGCTTCAGGCGGCAGCCGAGGGGGTACGCAGCGCGCGCGATACCCTGGACACCCGCCGACGCGCGGCGCGCACGGCGCTCTACCACGCGGATGGCTCGGCGCAGATCCCGCCAGCTGCTGGCCGCAAGGTCGAGCGCAAGGCGTGAGCACGGCGCAGCCTTCGCGCGGGCGCGTTGCATCGCGTTGCACCGCGCGCCCGCGCAACAGCGGCGGCTGCATCTGCAAGCTGTCCGTGCGGCGGGTTCGCTGCTCTCCCGACACCATGGCCAAGGCGGCATCGCGTTAACCAAAGCGCCAAAAACCCGTCCCGGCACTGCAGAAATTTCGGCGATGTTCAGAGGCTGTAAAGCAATTCCCCCGACACTCGGCGTCATCGGGCAGAAGTCCGGTCTGGCAACAGATCGCGGGCCAGTGCGCAGAACGCCATCGCGGCACCCAGTTTTGGGGTGTCTCAACCACTGATGCAAAACGCACATCCGGAAAGGCAAAACAATGTCCAGCATTCTGACAAACACCAGCGCCATGGTGGCGCTGCAAACCATGCGGGGGATCAACAAGAACCTCGCCCAGACGCAGAACGAGATCTCGACCGGCAAATCGGTCAGCAACGCGCGCGACAATGCGGCAGTCTGGGCGATTTCCAGAACGATGGAGTCCGACGTAAACGGCTTCAAGGCGATCGGTGACAGTCTTTCGCTGGGTACGTCCACCGTGGCCGTTGCACGGCAAGCGGCCGAGACCGTGACCGATCTGCTGACCCAGATGAAGGGCAGGATCGTCGCCGCGCAGGAAGAAAACGTCGACCGCGAGAAGATCCAGACCGACATCGTGGCTCTAAGCAACCAGATCAGCTCGGTCGTCGGGGCGGCACAGTTCAACGGGCAGAATCTGGTCGATGGGTCCAGCACGGATCCGATGCGGATCCTGTCCTCGCTCGACCGCAACTCACAAGGCAACGTGAACCCCGCCGAGATCGAGGTTTCCCGGCAGAACCTGTCCGTGACAACCCCTGTCGACGCACAGGACTTTGGCAGCGGTGGTCTGGGCGATCCGGATGACTTCATCGCAGCCACGGGGGTCGATGTGGTGACTGGCGGCGCGAGCATGGAAGACGTGCTCGACGACGGGGCAACACTGGGTGCCGGGTCACTGGCGATCACGATCGGGCAGGTCAGTCAGGGAACCGGCTACGAGATCGTGCTCGGGGATATCGAGATCAACACACCGGATGGCGGAACGGCCATCGGTGACCGGAACTTCCAGTACGTGGCGTCCGCAAGTGACGGGACGGCCGATGTCGCCAGAAATCTCACGAACCAGATGAATGCCTTTTTCGGTGCAGCAACCGATGGGCAGTACAGCGTCTCCATAAACGAGACGACCGGTGCGATCGAGATCGAGAACACCTCTGGCGAGGATATCGTCATCGGCCTTCAGGCGACGGGTGGCGGCACCGCCGGATCGACGGCATCGCAAGGTGGACTTGGGGAGGTCGACAACTTCGATGTGACCACCTCGACCGGTGCCACGCAGGCCCTCGCAGCCATCGACGGTCTGATCGACCGCTCGATCGATGCCGCCGCTGCCTTCGGTTCCGCCCAGTCGCGGATCGATACTCAGTCCGAGTTCATCAAGAACCTGACGGATTCGCTGACGACTGGTATCGGCGCGATGGTCGACGCGGATATGGAGGCTGCCTCGGCCCGGCTGCAGGCGCTTCAGGTCCAGCAGCAACTCGCCACACAGTCGCTGTCGATCGCCAACCAGCAGCCGCAGAACATCCTGGCGCTGTTCCGCTAATGGCTTTCGCCGGGCCCCGCAGCAGTGGGGCCCGGCCGCAGTTTTCCGCCCCCCTGACCTGACCTTCAGTTCCCGAAAGGCCCCGGAATGAATGCTCATGCCCGCGCCATCACCGCCTATGGCAACCCGACCACTGCCCAGAAATCGCCCCGCTCGGCCGAATATGACGTGATCTCGCGCATCACCGCACGTCTGCAGCAAGCCTGCTTGGACGAAGGAACAAGTTTTGGCCGGTTGGCCGAAGCGCTGCACGATAATCGCCGCCTGTGGGTCGAGCTTGCAACCGATCTGGCGCTACCCGGAAACGCCCTGCCGAGCGCGTTGCGCGCGCAGTTGCTGGGGCTCGCACAGTTCAGTCTGCGCCACACCGCAGAGGTTCTCGCCGGGCGCGCCGCACCCGAAGTGCTGATCGACATAAACCTCGCCATCCTGCGCGGCCTCTCGGGTCGGGGCACGGCCGAATGACGGGCCTCGTGATCCGCCTCGCGCCGCGCGAGCGGGTGCTGCTGAACGGCGCGGTGATCGAGAATGGCGACCGCAGGGCCAGCCTTTCGATCCGCACGCCCAATGCCAATGTCCTGCGATTGCGCGACGCCATCCACCCCGAACAGGCCAACACCCCGGTCAAGCGCACCTGCTACCTCGCGCAGCTCGTCCTTGCCGGGGACAGCACGCCCGAGGATCTCCAGACGCCGGTTCTCAAGGCGATCGAGCAACTCAGTCAGGTCTTCTCGGATCGCGACAGCCGGGCGATCCTCAAGACCGCGTCGGAGAGTGTTATCGCGCGCGACTATTATCAGACGCTCAAGGCCCTGCGGCTGCTGTTGCCGCGCGAGGCGCGTCTTTTTGCGGCAGGCCGGGTATGAGCTTCACACCGACAATCCCGACCACCGGGCTGGCCGGCTGGGCGTTTCTGACGCGCACCCAGGCGCGGCAGGAGGCGAGCTTCGCCGCCAGCCCCCAGATCGACCGCGCCGCGCGGCACTTTGCAGAGGCGCTGCCCCGGATAGAGACAGCCGATGCGCTGGTCAGTGATCGGCAGGCGCTGCGTGTGGCGCTGGGCGCATTCGGATTGCAGGATGATCTGGACAATCGCGCCTTCATCCGTCGCGTGATCGAGGATGGCACGGAGGAGCGCGGCGCACTTGCCAACCGTCTGTCAGACAAACGCTACCTCGCGCTGGCACAAGCTTTTGCGCATCTGGCAAAGGGTGCCACCGATCCGCCACCCGCCGACCTCGCCGACAGGTTGGTCGGGCAGTTCAAGACCCGGGCCTTCGAGGTTGCGGTCGGCCAGCAGGATGAGACGATGCGGTTGGCGATGAACCTGCAGCGCGAACTCCCCGCGCTTGAGGCGCAGTTCGGCAGCGACACGGGGCGCTGGTTTGGCGTCCTGGGCAACCCGCCCCTTCGGCAGGTGCTGGAGACAGCGCTCGGCCTGCCGCGCGAGTTCGGCGCGCTCGATATCGACGAGCAGGTGAAGCGGATGCGCGCGGCCACACAGGCGCGCTTCGGCACCTCCAACATCGCGACGCTGGCCGAGCCCGAGATGCTGGAGAAGATCACCCGCCGCTTTCTCGTGATGAGCCAGATCCGCGAGAGCGCGAGCGTGATGAGCGGCGCGGCAACGGCACTGACGCTGCTGCAATCCGTGCGCCGCTGAGGCCCGCGCGGCCATCAGCCCAACGCGCGCAGGCTGTCGGCCAGGGCCGCCTCGAACAGATCAAGCTCGGCCTCTGGCGCGGCAGAGACGCGGATGAAGCGGTCCAGCGGCGCGACATTGCGCATGCGCACGAACACGTCGCGCGCCTGCAGCTCTGCCACCAGCGCGCGGGCGAAATCGCCGTCGCGGCCCGTATCGAGGCTTACGAAATTCCCCGCCGAGGGCAGTGCATGCAGCCCCTGCCCCGCCGCGATCTCGCGCAGCCGGTCGCGAGCCGCGGCAACGCGGGTGCAGACTTCGGCCAGCCAGGGCTGATCGCCAAGCGCGGCAATCGCGGCACGTTGCGCCAGCCGCCCGACCGCAAAATGGTCGCGGATGCGGTCGAACATCGCGATCACATGCGGCGCGCCGATGGCATAGCCCACCCGCATCCCGGCCAGCCCGTAAAGCTTCGAGAAGGTGCGCAGCCGGATCACGCGCGGGTTATCCGTATCAAGTGGCGGTTCGGTGCCTTGCGGGGCGGAATCGACATAAGCCTCGTCCAGCACCAGCAGCGTGCCCTCGGGCACGGCGGCGATCATCCGCGCGATGACCCGCGCGCTGTGCCAGCTGCCCAGCGGGTTGTCGGGGTTGCAGATATAGGCGAGCTTGGCCGAGACGGCCTCGGCCTTTGCCAGCAGCGCCGCCGGGTCCTGATGCTCGTCGCGATAGGCGATGCGGTGGATCGCCCCGCCCCGCGCCGCCACATGATAGTCGAATGTCGGATAGGCCCCGTCCGCCGTGACCACCGCATCGCCGGGACTTACGAGAAGTTGCGCGAGGTCGCGCAACAGCCCGTCGATCCCGACGCCGACAACGACCGCCTCGGGCGCGACACCGTGATGCGCGGCGAGGGCGGCGCGCAGGTCGAAACACTCGGCATCGCCATACATCCACGCCTCATCCGCAGCCGCCTGAATTTCCGCGATGGCGCGGGGCGAGGGGCCGAAACCACTCTCATTCGCGCCCAGCCGTGCGCGGAAAACGCGCCCCGATTGGCGCATCAGCGCGTCGGGCCCGACAAAGGGCGCCCCCTCGGGCAGTGCTGCGACGATATCGGTGAAGCGCGGGCTCATGCCCCAAGCGTTAGGCGAGACAGCCCGCCCCCGCAAGGCCCGCTCATACCACCTCGCCCCGGCTCATCCGGTCGAGGAAGGCATCAGCCTCTTCCAGCACCTGCTTGCGGCGCCCCTCATCCATCCGGTCGAAAGTGCGATACATCTGCGCCATGCGCGGATTGCCCTCGAACCGGTCGCGGTGCCGGATCAGGAAATGCCAGTAGAGCAGGTTGAACGGACAGGCCCGCGCGCCCGTCTTGTCACGCACCCGGTAATGGCAGTTCTTGCAGTAATCCGACATCCGGTCGATATACGCGCCCGAGCTGACATAGGGCTTGGATGCTACGATCCCGCCATCGGCGAATTGCGACATGCCGACCGTGTTGGGGGCCTCGACCCACTCATAGGCGTCGGCATAGACGGCCAGATACCACTCATGCACCTCGGCCGGGTTGACCCCTGCCAGCAGCGCGAAATTGCCCGTCACCATCAGCCGCTGAATATGGTGCGCATAGGCCAGATCGCGTGTCTGGCCAACGGCTTGGGCAATGCACTTCATGCGCGTCTCGTCACCCCAGTAGAACCCCGGCAGTTTGCGTTGGTGGTTCAGCGCATTGCGGCGCGGATAATCCGGCCCCTCGCGGAAATAGATGCCGCGGACATATTCGCGCCAGCCGATGATCTGGCGGATGAACCCCTCGACCGAGTTCAGCGGCGCGCGCCCGTCGTGATAAGCCTCTTCAGCCTTCTTGCAGATTTCCAACGGACCCAGCAGACCGGCATTCAGATACAGCGCCAACACCGCGTGGTAGAGATAGGGGTCCCCCTCGAGCATCGCGTCCTGATAGGTGCCAAAATCCGGCAGCGCATGTTCGATGAAGTGGTTAAGCGCGCGCAGCGCCCCCGCGCGGTCGGTCTGATAAGGGAATGGGCGCAGCGCCCCGAAATTGTTGCCGAAGCGCGCCTCGACCAGATCGAGCACCGCGTCCAGCACCGCATCGCCGCGCGCCTCGGGCGGCGTTTTGCGGAACAGGTCGGGCTTGGCGGGCTTGCGGTTGTCATGGTCGAAATTCCACTTACCGCCGACAGGCTGGTCGCCGTCCATCAACAGCCCTGTCTTGCGCCGCATCTCGCGATAGAAATACTCCATCCGCAGGACCTTGCGCCCTTCGGCCCAATCGGCGAATTCCTGGTGCGAACACAGGAAACGGTCATCGGGCAGCAGCGTCAGCTCCAGCGGCACGTCGCGCAGCGCCTCGATAAGCCGCCATTCGCCGGGCTCGGTCGCAATCACGGTGCCGGTCTCGAACTCCTCGGCGCGGCGCAGCAATTCGCCGGGGATCGAACCCGCATTCTCCGGGTCGTCCAGCTGCGTATAGGCCACCCGCCAGCCATTTTCGCGCAGATACTCGGCGAATTTGCGCATGGCCGCAAAGGCGAAGGCGATCTTCTTGGGGTGATGGGGGACATAAGACGCCTCAGCCCCGACCTCGGCCATCACCACGATATCGGTGGCGGGATCGGCGCTTTGCAGCGCACTGAGCGCGTCGGACAACTGGTCCCCCAGGACAAGAACCAGCTTCACCACACGACCTCCTTGCCCGCCCAGTCGAAGAAGCGCCCCGTCTGCTCGGGCGTCAGCCCGTCGATCACGCGCAGCAGGTTCTGCGCGGCCTCTGACGGGGGCACGGCCGGGTGGCGACCCAGATATTTCTCGGTGAATGCTGTCGCGACCGTGCCGGGATGCAGCGCCACGCAAACGGCCTGCTTGTGGCTGCGCCCCAATTCGATCGCCGCGCCGCGGATGATCTGGTTCAGCGCCGCCTTGGAGGCGCGGTAGGAATGCCAGCCCCCGAACCGGTTGTCACCGATCGAGCCCACCCGCGCCGACAACGCGGCCAGCACGGCGGGCGCGTCACGCGCGAGCAGCGGCAGCGCGTGTTTCATCACCAGCGCCGGGCCGATGGTATTGAGCGCGAACTGCGCTGCCATGCCCGGCGCCTCGAGGTGCTTGAGTGCCTTTTCCGGGGTGTAGCCGTCGATCTCCAGCGCACCGGTGGCAATGATGATCCGCTGGAATGGCCCTTCCAGCGCGCCGAGGTGTTCGGCGACCGACGCCTCGTCCGTCACATCCAGCCCGTCCTCACTGCGCGAACGCCCCGTGACCTGCCAGCCCTGCGCGGCGAGTTCCGCGACCAGTGCCGAGCCGATGCCGCCCGACGCGCCGATGACAAGTGCCTGTTTCATGGCCACCCCCTCTTGCGTGCGGGTAGCTAGCGGGCGGCGCTGTCCTGTCCAGAGGGGCGGGCCAGACGGATCGGGCCGCACGCGGTGGCGACTTCAACCCGCACGCCCGATTGGGTCGCAACCAGCTTGCCCGCCGCCTGAAGACCGGCGGCGACACGGCGGATGTCCGGCATCAGGTCGCGCCAGTCGGGCGAAAGGCGCCGCGCCACCTCGGACGGGCAGAAGGTTTTCGCGGGCGCGCGCGCCGCAGCCATCGCGAGGAGTTCGCGGGCTATTTCTTCGTCGCCAACCGCTCTGCCCATCGCCGCGCCATCGGAGAGAGAAGGACCGCCAGCGGCACCGCGATCACCCACGCCACCAGCCACGCCCCCACCCAGCGCATCGGGAAGCCCGCGTCCAGCCCGGTGTTCAACGCCGTGATGATACCCGACATGACCAGCGACATGAGCGTGCCCATGATCACGCCCGTCCACATAGGTACCGTCATCCGAGCGCTCCGCTGCACCGCGCGCAGGTGCCGGGATGGGCATGTGTGCCCACATCCGCGCTGATCTTCCAGCAACGCTGGCATTTCTGCCCCTCGGCACGGGCGAACGCGACGCCGATACCGGGTGTCTCGGGCAGGGTGAAAGCGTCCTGCGGGGGGGTGTCCGCGCGCAGGCTGATCGCAGAGGTGATGCAGATATCTGCGAATTCGACCGACTCCAGCGCGGCGAGCAGGTCCGCATCTTGCACATACACGGCAGGCGCGGCCTCGAGCGAGGCGCCGATCACCTTGTCCTTGCGCTGGATCTCGAGCGCTGCGGTGACGACGCGGCGCGCCGAGCGGATGCCCGCCCATTTCCGCGCCAGCGCGTCGTCGCGCCAGTCGGCGGGCGTGTCGGGGAAGTCCTGCAGATGCACCGACGAGTCCTCGCCCGGAAAGCGCGAGAGCCACACATCCTCCATCGTGAAGACAAGGATCGGAGCGAGCCAGGTCGTCAGCCGGTGGAACAAGAGGTCCAGCACGGTGCGCGCGGCGCGGCGGCGGGGGCTGGAGGCGGCATCGCAGTAAAGCGCGTCCTTGCGGATGTCGAAGTAATAGGCCGAAAGGTCCGAGGTCGCGAAGGTGAAGAGCTTCTGGAACACGCCCTGGAAGTCATAGGCCGCGTATCCGGCGCGCACCTCGGCGTCGAGTTCGGCCAGACGGTGCAGCACCCAGCGGTCAAGCTCGGGCATGTCCTGCGGATCAATCCGCTCGGCCGAGTCGAAGCCGTCGAGATTACCGAGGATGAAGCGCATCGTGTTGCGCAGGCGGCGGTAGCTGTCGGCCACACCCTTGAGGATTTCCTTGCCGATGCGCAGGTCGGCCGTGTAGTCCGACTGCGCCACCCACAGCCGCAGGATATCGGCGCCATACTGGTCGATCACCTCTTGGGGCGCGACCGTGTTGCCCAGGCTCTTGGACATCTTCATGCCGCGCTCGTCGAGCGTGAAGCCGTGGGTCAGCACCCCGTGATAGGGCGCGCGGCCCTTGGTGGCACAGGCCTGCAGCATCGAGGAATGAAACCAGCCCCGATGCTGGTCGGTCCCTTCGAGATAAAGGTCGGCAATTCCGTCGGCGCGCCCGTCAGGGCGGTCGCGCAGCACGAAGGCGTGGGTCGAACCGGAGTCGAACCAAACATCGAGAATGTCAAAAACCTGATCATAGGCGTCCGGGTCATACAGGTCTGCAAGGACACGTTCCTTGAATCCTTGCACATACCATGCATCGGCCCCGTCCGCCTTGAAGGCGTCGACGATCCGGGCGTTCACCTGGCTGTCGCGCAGCAGATAGTCGGGATCGGTGGGTTTCGCGCCTTTCTTGACAAAGCAGGTCAGCGGCACGCCCCAGGCGCGCTGGCGCGAGAGCACCCAGTCGGGGCGCGCGGCGATCATCGAATGCAGCCGGTTGCGCCCGCTGGGCGGGGTCCAGCGCACGAGCGTGTCGATCGAGGTCAGCGCGCGCTCGCGGATGGTTGTGCCATGCTCGTCCATCCCGTCGCCCAGCGGGCGGTCGATGGCCGCGAACCATTGCGGGGTGTTGCGGTAGATGACCGGCGCCTTCGAGCGCCAGCTATGCGGGTAGCTGTGCTTGATGCGCCCGCGCGCAAGCAGCCCGCCGGTCTCGGCCAGTTTCTCGATGATGGCGGTGTTGGCGTCGCCCTCGCGCCCCTCGGGGGTGAGGATGCGCGTGCCGCCGAAGAAAGGCAGGTCCGGGCGGAAGCTGCCATCATCGAGCACGTTATAGGTCAGCACCTGCTCGAGCATGCCCAGGCCGCGATACATCTCGTATTCCTCGAGCCCGTGGCTGGGCGCGCAATGGACGAAACCGGTGCCTTCCTCGTCGGTCACGAAATCGGCGGCGCGGAAGTCGCGGCGCGCATTCCATTCGCCCCCGGCGGCCGAGGTGTTGGCCAGCGGGTGCGAGAGTTTCAGGCTGTCGAGCTCGACCGGGGTGACGCTGCGGATGCGGCGATACTGCCCCTCGGAGAGACGCGCGCGGGTCATCACATCGGCCGCGAGCTTGTCGGCGATCAGGTATTTCTCGCCCACCTGCGCCCAGCACTCCTCGGGCGTCTCGAGCACTTCATAAAGCCCGTATGCGATGTCGGGTCCATAGACGACGCCCATGTTCGAGGGGATCGTCCAGGGCGTCGTTGTCCAGATGACGACGAAGGCGCGGGCGAAGTCATGCGCCATCTGCTGGACAGCGCCCGGGAAGCCCTGCTCGCCATGCTGGTCAAGCAGCCAGTCGGTCAGCTCCTCCGTCCCCTCGATCCCGGCGACGTGGAATTTCACCCAGATGGTGAAGCTTTCCTTGTCGTGATACTCGACCTCGGCCTCGGCCAGCGCCGTCTTTTCCACCGGCGACCACATCACGGGTTTAGAGCCCTGGTAGAGCGACCCGTTCATGACAAGCTTCATGAACTCCTCGGCGATCACCGCCTCGGCGTGGTGGTCCATGGTCAGATAGGGGTCGTCCCACTTGCCGGTGACGCCGAGGCGCTGAAACTCGTCGCGCTGCACATCGATCCACTTCTCGGCAAAGCGGCGGCATTCCTGACGAAAGGCGACGGTGTCGACCGCGTCCTTGTCGAGGCCCTCGGCGCGATATTGTTCCTCGATCTTCCACTCGATCGGCAGGCCGTGGCAGTCCCAGCCCGGCACATAGCGCGCGTCATGGCCGAGCATCTGCTGGCTGCGGGTAATGAAGTCCTTGAGCACCTTGTTGAGTGCGTGGCCGATATGCAGGTGGCCGTTGGCATAGGGCGGGCCGTCATGCAGGATGAAGGGCGGACGGTCTGCGCCCTTGGCGCGCAGCCGGTCATAGATGCCGAGGCGCTGCCAATGCGCGAGCCATTCGGGCTCGCGGTTGGGCAGTCCGGCGCGCATGGGAAACTCGGTGCGCGGCAGGAACAGCGTGTGTTTGTAGTCGCGCGTCTGGTCGGGGGTGTCTGGGGCGGTCATCGTCTCATCTTTCGCGAGGGTCAGGGGCAGGCGCCGAGGCTCGCCCGGCACTCCGGGGCGCTGGGTCAGAGTGCCGGGACGCTAATTCGCGCGATGATGCGGGGATGGAACATGCGCCGCTTATAGGAGCGCTCGGGCGGGGCGTCCAGAGGGGAACGCGGTACCTCCTGCAAAGGGAGCCGGGGGCTGCCGCCCCCCAGGCTGGCCCTGCGGGCCGCCACCCCCTGCCTCAAGGGGCTGGTCGCCATTGTCTCTCGGACCAATGGCGTTCCAATTGCGACCCCCTTGAGAAACCCCGTGGATATTTGCGGCAGAGACGAAATGGGGGTTGTGCAGCAGTGAGGGGGCGGGCATCCGGGGAAGGACATGATAGGGGAGTATGCGATGCTGATGCCGTTTCATCTGGCGATCCATGTCGATGATCTGGACGCCGCGCGGGTGTTTTATGGCGAGGTGCTGGGATGCCGCGAGGGGCGCAGTGCCGCGACCTGGGTGGATTTCGATTTCTTCGGCCATCAGTTGAGCCTGCATGTGGGGGTGCCCGCCGCCACCGCCCAGACCGGGCAGGTTGACGCGCACAAGGTAGCGATGCCGCATTTCGGGGCGGTGCTGGATGTAGCGCGCTTCAACGCGCTGGCAGAGCGGATCGCCGCGGCGGGGGTGGATTTCGACCTGCCGCCGACCCTGCGCTTTGCGGGCGAGCCCGGCGCGCAGTGGACGATGTTCTTTCGCGACCCGGCGGGCAATGCGATCGAGATCAAGGGTTATGTCGAGCCATCGGGCGTGTTCGCTGTCTCGGAGGCGACCCAGTCGGCGACGCCCGGCCCGGACCGGGCGGGGAGCGCCACGATGGCGGGCAGGTCATAGGGGTGATGGGCGCGGATGGTGCTGCAGGCGGCCTCGAAGAGATGCGCGGGCGTCTTGAGGCGCAGGAGCACCTCGGTCGCGCAGTCGATCTGGCCCTGCCAGTGGAACAGGCTCTCGACCTCGGGCAGCAGATTGGCGCAGGCGCATTGCCGGGCCTGCAGGCAGGCACGCGCGATGGTGCGGGCGCTGTCGGCATCCGGGCAGGTGACCTCGATCTCGACTATATCCATGGGAACCTCCGTTATCCGTCGTTGCGCCGGTCCGGGTGATACCCTCTCGGGCGCGCGCCGCGCCTCAGCAGTTGGGTACGTTGACCGCAAGCCCGCCGAGGCTGGTTTCCTTGTATTTCTCGGACATGTCGGCCCCGGTCTGGCGCATCGCCTCGATGCAGTTGTCGAGCGGCATGAAATGCGTCCCGTCGCCGCGCAGCGCCAGGCTGGCGGCCGAAACCGCCTTGATCGCGCCCAGCCCGTTGCGTTCGATGCAGGGCACCTGCACCAGGCCTTTCACCGGATCGCAGGTCATGCCCAGGTGATGCTCGAGCGCGATCTCGGCGGCGTTCTCGATCTGCGCGGGCGTTCCGCCCAGCACCGCGGCGAGCCCCGCCGCCGCCATCGCCGCGGCGGCGCCGACCTCGGCCTGGCAGCCGCATTCGGCGCCCGAGATCGAGGCGTTGTGCTTGATCAGCCCGCCGATGGCGCTGGCGGTCAGCAGGAAGGTGCCCGTCTGCGCAGTGGACGCCCCGGGCACATGGTCGCGCCAGTAGCGCAAGGTCGCGGGCACGACGCCCGCCGCGCCATTGGTGGGGGCGGTCACGACCTGGCCACCAGCGGCGTTTTCCTCGTTCACGGCCATGGCGTAGACCGAGATCCAGTCATTGATCGTGTGCGGCGCGGTCAGGTTGCGCCCGGCCTCGGCGCGCAGCGCGGCGTGGATGGCCCCGGCGCGGCGGCGCACGCCCAGACCACCGGGCAGCGCCCCTTGCCCGGTCAGGCCACGGTCTATGCAGCTGTTCATCACCCCCCAGATCCGCGCCAGCCCGGCATCGAGCGTGGAAACGTCCATCCGCGCAAGCTCGTTGGCCCGTTTCATCGACGCGATGTCGCGGCCCGAGGCATGGGCCATCTCGAGCATCTCGGCAGCGCTCTGGAAGGGATAGGGCACGGGCGGGCCGGGATCGGCGACAGGGCGGGCGCGTTCCTCCTCGGTCTGCACGAAGCCCCCACCGATGGAGTAATAGGTCTCCTGCGCGATGACATCACCCTGCGCGTCGGTCGCCATGAGTTTCAGCCCGTTGGCATGGCCGGGCAGTGGCGGTCCGTAGTCGAAGATCAGGTCGCGTGCGGGATCGAAGCGCAAGCTGCCCAGCCCCTCGGCCGCGATCTGCCCCGACGCCTTGATGCGCGCCAGCGCGGCCTCGGCGCGCTCGGCTTCATAGGCTTCGAGGGTGAAGCCCGCGAGCCCGAGAATCACCGCGCGATCGGTGGCGTGACCCTGCCCCGTAAAGGCGAGCGAGCCGTGCAGCGAGGCGCGCAGCCCCGCGACGCCGAAGGGCAGCCCGCGCAGATGATCGAGAAATCGCGCCGCCGCGACCATCGGCCCCATCGTGTGCGACGAGGACGGGCCGATGCCGATCTTGAACATCTCGAATACCGACAGGAACATGGACACCTCGACCTGCTGACACGGCCTGCCTAGCACGGCCCTGCGGCCGATGTGCGGAAATTGCGACATTCGGTCGCCGGAACCGGACACACGCTCTTGGCAAGCACGCCGTATCACGCCAGACTGTGCGCATGAAACACAGCATCGCGCTTGCCCTGCTCGTCTGTCTTGCCGGATGTGCGTCCACCACCGGGCCCGAGGCCGGGCGGGCGCTCTACGCGCAGAACTGCGTTGCCTGCCATGGTGCGGATGCACGCGGCGGCGCGCAGGTGCCCGATCTGACGATGATCGCGGCGCGCGCAGGCGGGGCGTATCCGCAGATCCGCGTTCTCGACAAGCTCGACGGCTATGCGCGCGGGCAGACGGCCTATGACGGGGTCGAGATGCCGAATTTCGGCGACCTTCTGACCGGACGGCTGGCAAGGGTGCAGACCGATGCCGGGCTGTCGCGCCCGATGCCCGAAGCTGTGATCGCGCTTGAGGCGTATCTGCGCAGCATTCAGGACTGAGCCCGCCCGTGCCCGCGCCAGAGCGGCCCGCCC
>LFIK01001338.1_pt1 | contig 19494 bp, 18 predicted proteins | sample 643401 | NCBI WGS metagenome assembly LFIK01 (sample SAMN03777447, study PRJNA286221) | soda lake metagenome | biome: soda lake; feature: Kulunda steppe; material: water; isolation source: sample T5-Br brine of Lake Tanatar-5 | place: Russia: Kulunda steppe | collected 2010-07
CGGATCTATCGGGTCAGCCGGGCGCTGCAGTTCGGCATGGTGGCGGTCAACCGCACCAAGGTCACCGGCGCGCCGATCCCGTTTGGCGGCTTCAAGCAGTCCGGCATCGGCCGCGAGGGCGCACGCTGGGGGCTGGAGGCTTTCACCGATATCAAATACGTCTGCCGGGACTGGCGCTGAGGCGCCCTTCCTGAAAGGATCATCACATCCGCGCCGCCGCGCGCGGCCGAGGCCAAAGGAGCAGTCCATGCTGACCAACGACCAGCTTGCGAAATGGGACCGTGACCATTTCTTCCACCCTTCCACCCATCTGGCGCAGTTCGCCCGCGGCGAGGCGCCGCAGCGGATCGTCACCGGGGGCGAGGGCAGCCATATCACCGACCGGGACGGCAACCGCCTGCTGGACGGATTCGCGGGACTCTACTGCGTGAATGTGGGTTACGGACGGACCGAGATCGCCGAGGCGATTGCCGCGCAGGCGCATGAATTGTCCTATTATCACGCCTATGCCGGGCACGGCACCGAAGCCTCGATCCGGCTGGCCAGGATGATCATCGACCGCGCGCCGGAACACATGAGCCGGGTCTATTTCGGCCTCGGCGGGTCGGACGCGAACGAGACCAACATCAAGATGGTGTGGTATTACAACAACATCCTGGGCCGACCCGAGAAGAAGAAGATCATCAGCCGCTGGCGGGGCTACCATGGTTCGGGGCTGGTCACGGGCTCGCTGACGGGGCTGGACCTGTTCCACAAGAAGTTCGACCTGCCGCTGGACCGCATCCTGCACGCCGAGGCGCCCTATCCCTATCGCCGCCCCGACCCGGCCATGTCGGACGCCGATTTCACCGCGCATCTGGTGGCGGACCTCGAAGCGCTGATCGCACGCGAAGGGGCCGACACCATCGCCGCCTTCATCGGCGAGCCGCTGCTGGGCACCGGGGGGATCGTCCCGCCGCCTGCCGGATACTGGGAGGCGATCCAGAAGGTGCTGAAGAAGCACGATATCCTGCTGATCGCCGACGAGGTGGTGACCGGTTTCGGGCGGCTGGGGACGATGTTCGGTTCGGAGCATTACGGGCTGAAGCCGGACCTGATCACCATCGCCAAGGGGCTGACCTCGGCCTATGCGCCGCTTTCGGGGTCGATCGTGTCCGAGGATTTCTGGAAGGTGCTGGAGCAGGGCACGGACGAATTCGGCGTGATCGGGCATGGCTGGACCTATGCCGCCCATCCCATCGGCGCCGCCGCCGGGATTGCCAATCTGGAGCTGATCGACCGACTGGGACTGGTGGAGAATGCGCGGGATACCGGCGCCTACCTCAACCGTGTGATGGCCGAGGCCGTGGGCGATCATCCCAACGTGGGCGAGGTGCGCGGCGAAGGGATGCTCTGCGCCGTGGAACTGGTGGCCGACCGCGACACGCGCGCGGGCTTCGACGCACCATTGGGGGCCACCAGCGGCAAGGTGGTGGCGGCGATGCTGCGCCGGGGTGTCATCGCACGCGCCATGCCGCAGGGCGACATCCTGGGCTTCGCCCCGCCGCTCTGCCTGACCGAGGCCGAGGCCGACACCATTGCCGAAGCGACCCGCGAGGCGATCGCCGAGGTGCTGGGCGGCTGAGGCGGCGCGCGGCCCGCAGCGCAGGGCCGAGGGGGCGCGGTGAGCAACCCGCACGCCCCCCGGCGATGCCCAGCGCGGCTTCGGCGCATGGACAGCGCTTATACTCGGGCGGGCAACTTGCTTCTTGCGCCATGGCCGCATCGGCGTAGGATTGCGCATTGCGTCTCTATTCAGGAGCCCGCCAATGCAACAATTAACAGCTTTCACACTGGCCGGTGCCCTTGCACTGGCCACACCGGCAGCGGCACAAGTCCTTGACCATGCCGATCCGGAGATCGTGGCCGATGTGGCGCGCGGCTACGGGTCGGTGGAATTGAGCACCGACTCCGTCGGCGATCCGCTCATCAGCGGTCGCATAGATGGCAGGCGTTACGTGATCTGGTTCTACGGCTGCACTGACAACGCCAACTGCAAGACCCTCCTGATGTCGGCCTATTGGGACGGCGCCCCGCCGAACGCGCTGCAGCGTGTCAACGACTGGAACAGCAACAAGCTGTTCGGCCGGGCCTTTGTGGACAGTGACGGCGATCTGTCGCTGGACCAGGCCCTGACACTCGAAGGGGGTGTAACGCGCGCCAATCTGGACGACTGGTTCGATTGGTGGCGGCTGGTACTGCGCGAGTTCGAGGACGAGGTCGTCAACTAGGGCACGGCACGGCCAGGCCGGGCGCCGATCCGGGGCGCGCACGTCAGGGGCTTCCCCTGGCTGGCCGCAGCATATTCCTGCGCGCGCGTCCCAGGTCACTGGCGCCGACCTGTCGACCCATGCAGCGCGTCAGAAATCCAGATCGGCGTAATGCGGCGGCGGCGGGAAGCCGGGCAACTGGTCAGCCAGCAAGGTGCGGAACGCCGGGCGCGACTTGATCTTGGCGTACCAGTCATGCACCGCCGGCGCCCGCGCCCAGTCCACGTCCGAGATATAGTCCAGGCAGGACAGTTGCGCGGCGGCGGCGAAATCGGCCAGCGTCATGTCGTTGCCCGCCAGCCAGCGGCGCTGGTCCAGAAGCCAGCCCATGTAGTCGAGGTGATACTTGATCCGCTGCGAGCCTGTCTTGATCGCGCGCGAATCCGGATAGCCCTGGCCCATCAGCTTCTTGTTCACCCGCTCATATAGCAGGTTGACGGTCACATCATGGTGGAACTTGTCGTCGAACCAGGCGCACAGGCGCCGGACCTCGTAGCGCCCGCGGGCATCGCGCGGCATCAGGGGCGGGGTTGGCACGGTTTCGTCGATGTATTCGCAGATTGCCTGGCTTTCTGTCAGGATGCGCCCCTCGTGGCGCAGCACCGGGACCTTGCCCGCCGGGTTGCGGCGCAGGAATTCGGGGCTGGCCTGCCAGTAGCGTTCCTCGATCAATTCGACCTCGATCTGCTTTTCCGCCAGCGTCAGACGGACCTTGCGGCAGAAGGGCGAAAGCGGAACGTGATAAAGCCGTGCCATGGGGTCTCCGGGTCACTGCGGTGCGGCCCGTCATGCCTGCTTGGCGGGGGAAATTCAACATGGGGCCGCCACGCAGGCATGACTTCAGCGCTAAAAGCAGTCCGCGCGCCCGTCGCGCTCGATAGTGGCGGCGCCGTCCATGATCGCGCTCGCGCGGCGGCGGACGAAATCACTTGGCCGCGCGGCATCGCGGGCCTTGGGCGCGGGGAGCACGGCGGCGAGGCGCGCGGCCTGCAAGGCGCTCAGTTCGCGGGCCGTGACACCGAAGTAATGTCGCGCCGCTGCCTCCACCCCGAAGACGCCATCGTCGAATTCGGCGACGTTCAGATAGACCTCGAGGATGCGGCGCTTGCTCCACAGCGCCTCGACCAGCAGGGTGAAGCCCGCTTCCAGCACTTTCCGGGTCCAGTCGCGCCCGTGCCACAGATACACGTTCTTGACCACCTGCTGGCTGATGGTCGAGGCCCCGCGCGTGCCGCCCTGGTCGATCACGCGGCGGATCTCGCCCATGTCGAACCCCCAGTGGGTGCAGAAATTCGCATCTTCGGCGGCGACGACCGAGCGCGCCATCACCGGGGCGATTGCGCCCATGGGCACCCACTGGCGTTCGATGCTGCCGATGCGGCGGTATTCCTGCAGCATGTAGAGGCCACCGGGCGGGTTGATCGCGATGTAGAGCACCACCCAGAACACACTGAAAAGAAACGCCACCGAAACCAGCCGCAACAGCCACCGGCGCAGCCAGCGCAGGGCATTGGCCAGCGCGTTCAGCACCCCGCCACGGCGCGGGCGGCTGGAACGGGAGCGGGTGCGGCGCCTGGACATGCGCCCTTTAGTCACGAACCCGGCGCCGGGGTCAAGCGCGCGTGACGGCGCGCGGAGCGCATGGACAGCCGCGCCGGGGCTGCTAAGCTGCCCGCACGCCTGACAGGAGATCATCATGCCCCTTCCGATTGCCCCCGTCGCCGCCGTCGCGGCCAAGTATGGCGCGGCTGCGCTGGCCGGATACATGCTGGCCCGGCGCGTGCGGCGCGGTCATCTGGACCAGCGGGCCGAGGATGCGCTGGACCGCGTGCCCGAGGGGCTGACCACCCTGCGCCCCGCTGACCGCGAACAGGCCAGCGCCACCGCCCGGTTCCGCCGCGTGATCCGGCTGGGCCTGGACGGGCCCGGCGTGGAAATCGACGCGGCCGCGCTGGGCCGCATCCGGTGGCGCCGGATATGACAGGATTACGGCTATACCACAGCGCCACCTCGCCCTATGTGCGCAAGGTGATGGTGGTGCTGCATGAAACCGGGCAGGCGGAACAGGTCGCGCTGATCCCGGCCTCGGGCTCGCCGGTGGATCCGGGCACCGCGCCGGTGGCGCAGAACCCGCTGGGCAAGGTGCCGACGCTGGAACGCCCCGAAGGCGGCGCGCTTTATGACAGCCGGGTGATCTGCCGCTATCTGGACGCGCGCGGCTCCGAAAGTCGCAAGGGGGGGCGGCTGTTCCCCGAGGGCGCCCGGCTCTGGGACGCGCTGACGCTGGAGGCGCTGGCCGACGGGATGCTCGATGCCGCGCTGCTGATGGTCTACGAAGGCCGCATCCGCCCCGAACCCGCGCGCCATGCGCCATGGGTCGAGGGCCAGTGGACCAAGATCGCCCGCGCGCTGGACATGGCCGAGGCGCGCTGGCTGCCCTACCTTGCCGGGCCGCTCTGCATCGGGCAGATCGCGCTGGCCTGCGGGCTGGGATACCTGGACCTGCGCCACGCCGAGCGGGACTGGCGGACCGGGCGGCCAGGGCTGAGCGAATGGCACGCGCGGATCATGACCCGCGACAGCCTGATCGCCACCGCGCCACCTGCATGACGCATGTTGAGACCACGAGGCACCCGCGCGCCGGACAGCCCGTCGCAGTGCGACATTATGGATCGCATCCACGCTGGACGCGATTGTGAAACCCCGCTAGATACCGGCATGTCAGGCTGCGGTTTACCGTGGCCTTCGCTGTGTTTAACGCGCGCGCCCTGCGATCCGCGCCCGGGCCGCCCTTGAGAGGAGAATGCTCGTGTCTCAGGCAGAAGACGACGGAAGCACCCGCAGGGATTTCCTGTATTACGCCACCGCCGGCGCCGGCGTTGTCACGGTCGGGGCAGCAGCGTGGCCTCTGGTCAACCAGATGAACCCCTCGGCCGATGTGCAGGCGCTGTCGACGATCTTCGTCGATGTGGGCGGGCTGGAACCGGGGATGCAGCTGACGGTCAACTTCCTGGGCAAGCCGGTGTTCATCCGCCGCCGCACGCAGGAAGAGATCGAAGCCGCCCGTGCCATTGATGTGTCGGACCTGTCCATCGACCGCGAGTCGCGCAATCCGAACAAGCCCGGCACCGACGCCTCGGACCAGAACCGCACCATGGATGAGGCCGGCGAGTGGCTGGTGATGGAAGGTGTCTGCACCCATCTGGGCTGCGTGCCGCTGGGCGATGGCGCGGGCGATTTCAACGCCTGGTTCTGCCCCTGCCACGGGTCGCACTATGACACCGCAGGGCGTATTCGCCGCGGTCCGGCACCGGAGAACATGCATATCCCGGTCGCCGAATTCATCGACGACACAACCATTCAGCTTGGCTAAGGGAGACAGACCGCCATGGCCGGAATTCCCCACGACCATTACGAGCCGACGACCAAGGGCGAAAAGTGGCTGCACAGCCGCCTGCCCATCGTCGGGCTGATCTATGACACGATCATGATCCCCACACCCAAGAACCTGAACTGGATGTGGATCTGGGGCATTGTGCTGATGGTCTGCCTGGTGCTGCAGATCGTCACCGGGATTGTGCTGGCAATGCACTATACCGCTGACGTGAACATGGCCTTTGCCAGCGTCGAGCACATCATGCGCAACGTCAACGGCGGGCACATGATGCGCTACCTGCATCAGAACGGCGCCATGCTGTTCTTCCTGGCCGTGTATCTGCACATGTTCCGCAGCATGTATTACGGCAGCTACAAGACCCCGCGCGAGGTGACCTGGATCATCGGCATGCTGATCTATCTGTTGATGATGGCGACCGCGTTCATGGGCTACGTGCTGCCCTGGGGTCAGATGTCCTTCTGGGGCGCCACGGTGATTACCGGCCTGTTCGGTGCGATCCCCGGCATTGGCGACGTGCTGCAGACCTGGCTTCTGGGCGGGCCCGCCGTGGACAATGCCGCGCTGACCCGGTTCTTCAGCCTGCATTACCTGCTGCCCTTCATCATCCTCGGGTTGGTGATCGTGCATGTCTGGGCCTTCCACCATACCGGCAACAACAACCCCACCGGGGTCGAGGTGCGCCGCGGGTCCAAGGAAGAGGCCGAAAAGGACACCCTGCCCTTCTGGCCCTACTTCGTCATCAAGGACCTGTTCGCGCTGGTCGTGGTGCTGGGCCTGTTCTGGGCCGTGGTGGCCTTCATGCCCAACTTCCTGGGCCACACCGACAACTACATCGAGGCCGACCCGCTGGTCACGCCGCCGGAAATCGTGCCGGAGTGGTACTTCCTGCCCTTCTACGCGATCCTGCGCGCCTTCACCTCGGATGTGTGGATCGTGATTGCGGTGAACTGGCTGACCTTCGGCATCGTCGACGCCACCTTCTTCGGCGTGCTGGCCATGTTCGGCGCGATCTTCGTCTGGGCGCTGCTGCCATGGCTGGACACATCGGCGGTGCGCTCGGGCCGGTATCGTCCGATGTTCAAGTGGTGGTTCTGGCTGTTCATCGTGAACTTCGTGGTGCTGACCTGGGCGGGCGCCATGCCGGCCGAAGGCATCTACACGACGGTCGCGCTGATCGGCACAACCTACTGGTTCGCCTATTTCCTGGTGATCATGCCGCTTCTGGGCGTGCTGGAAAAGCCGACCGACCCGCCCGCCACGATCGAAGAGGACTTCAACGCGACCGTCAAGGCGCAGTCCGGCAAGGGCACCGGCTCCGGCCCGGCCCCCGAGCAGGTCCCGGCGGAATGATGGCGCAAGGAAAGGACATCCAAATGAAACTCAGGACTCTGGCCCTCGCCGCCACCGCAGCCGCCGCGCTGGCGCTGCCCGGCACGATGGCCGAAGCCACAAAGGTGAAGGGGGAAGTCACCAACTTCGACTTCTCCTTTCAGGGGCCCTTCGGCACCTATGATCGCAACCAGTTGCAGCGCGGGCTGCAGGTCTTCGACGCGGCCTGCGCATCGTGTCACGGGCTCAGCTATGTGGCGTTCCGCACGCTGAGCGATCCCAACGGACCGGAACTGCCCGAAGACCAGATGCGGGCCTTCGCCGACTTTTACGAAGTCTGGGACCCCGAACTGCGCGACTGGCGCCCGGCGGGCCCGAATGACCACTTCCCCGAGTCGCAATTTGAAGGTGCACCGGACCTGAGCCTGATGACCAAGGCGCGCGCAGGCTTTAGCGGCCCCTATGGTCTGGGCATCAACCAGTTGCTCAAGGGGATCGGCGGGCCGGAATACGTGGCTTCCTTCCTGCTGGGCTACACCGGCGAGGAAGACTTCCAGGCCGGGGCGATGTTCTACGAAAACAAGGCCTACGGTGGCTGGGTCAGCATGGCGCCGGTGCTGTTCGATGACATGGTCGAATACGCGGACGGCACGCCCGCGACCGAAGAGCAGATGGCGCTGGACGTGGCAGCCTTCCTGACCTGGACCGCCGAGCCCAAGCTGGTCGAGCGCAAGCGTGCGGGCTTCACAGGGATCATCATCCTCGCGGTGCTGGGCTCGCTGCTCTACCTGACCAACAAGCAGATCTGGGCGCCGGTCAAGAAGAAGGCCAAGGAAAGCTGACGACGGGCACGCCCCGAACGCACAAGCCCCCCGCGCCTTCCGCGCGGGGGTTTTTCGTTGTCCGGGCATGAAGAAAGGCCCGCCGCCCCCGTGACCCCTGCCCGCGCAAATGCGCGAGAAGCGCCCTCGGCGCGTGCGGGTGGGGGGTGGGACACGGCCCGGGGGCGCTTTTCCGACCGGCGACGGATGCACTTCTTCGCCTGATCGCGCCGGGAAGGATCAGGTCAGGGGCACCACGCAGTCGCAGATGCGCAGCCGCACCTTCTCGCCCACGCCGATGCTGGCGCCAGGCCCCGAGATCACCAGCATGCAGCGCTCCCCCTCCTGCACCCAGTAAAGCTGGTCATGGCCGCGAAACTCGCGCCCCACGACCGAGGCCGGACCCGCCGGATCCGGTTCCAGCATGATCTGCTCGGGGCGGACGGCCAGATTGACCGCCCCGTTGGCGGCGCGCGACAGCGGCAGCGTGCCGAAACTCGTGTCCACGCGCATCCCGTTCGCGTTCCCGCGCAGGATGTTCGACCGGCCCAGAAACGAGGCCACGAATTCCGACGCAGGGTTCAGGTAGATTTCATCCGGCGTGCCGATCTGGATGACCCGGCCCGCTTCCATCACCGCGATCCGGTCGGCAATGGCAAGCGCCTCTTCCTGGTCATGCGTCACCAGCACCCCGGCCGAACCGGTGGCTTTCAGCAGCTTGCGTACCTCCTGCCGGGTTTCCACGCGCATGGCGGCATCGAGGTTGGAAAACGGCTCGTCCATCAACACCAGCGGCGGCGCCACCGCCAGCGTTCGTGCCAGCGCCACCCGCTGCTGCTGCCCGCCCGAAAGCGCATGCGGCTTGCGTGCCTCCAGCCCCGACAGTCCCACCAGCGCCAGCATCTCGCGCGCCCGTGCCTCGGCCTTGGCGCGCGGCATCTTGCGCAGGCCGAAACGGACATTCTCCAACACATTAAGGTGTGGAAACAGCGCGTAATCCTGGAACACGAAGCCGATGCCGCGCGCCTCGGGCGGCAGGCGGGTGATGTCGCGCCCGCGCAGCGTGATGGTGCCCGCGTCCGGAACCTCGAAGCCGCCGATCATGCGCAGCGTGGTGGTCTTGCCGCAACCCGAAGGGCCCAGGAGCGCCAGCATCTCGCCCTCGCCCAGCGAAAACCCCACCCGCTCCACCGCCGGAGTGTCGCCGTGGGCGAACTGCTTGCGCAGACCCGAAACCTCCAGCAGCACCTTGGCGGGCCGGGCGCGATATCCCAGCGGCGTCGCCTCGGCGGGCATCTTGAAGGACAGGGCTTTGGGCAGGGTGTTCATGGCGTTCTTGGGGTCCGGTCAGCTTTTCTTGTCATGGCGCAGAACGAAGCCGACGAAAAGGGCGGAAAACGCCATGATCGCGGCGGCATAGGGCGCGGCCTCCATCAGCATCCCCTCGGAAGTGCGCGAAAACATGGTGATCGCCAGCGGCCGGAACCCCGTGGGCGCCAGCAGGAAGGCGATGGGCAGTTCCTTCATGGCGATGACGAAGACCAACACCATCCCTGCGATGACACCGGGGCGGATGGTGGGCAGCGTGACCCGGGCGAAGACCGACAGCGGCCCGTGACCCAGCGCACGCGCCGATTCCTCGACCGACGGACGCGCCTGATAGAGCGCCGAGCGGATCGGCCCCAGCGCCAGCGCCAGGAAGCTGAGCGCATAGACCGTGACCAGCAGCAGATGGGTCTGATAGAGGAACCGCGCGCCGTGGAGGGAGAAGAACACGAAGGCGAGCGCGAAGGCCAGCGCCGGGATCGCATAGCCGACAAAGGCCAGCCGGTTGATCAGCGTCGACAGGGGCGAGGGGTAGCGCACCGCCAGGACCGCCACCGGCAGCGCCATGGCAGCCGCCAGCAGCGCGGCGGGGGCAGCAACCGACAGCGATTGCGAGAAAGCGCGGAAAAGTTCCGGCAGCACGCCCGGCAGATCATCCAGCCGCACCATCCAGAAGCTGAGCACCGCGATCGGCAAGCCGATGCTGGCCAGCACCACCAGCGCAGCGAAGGCCCAGCCCAGCGCCTGCCCCGCGCGCGGCAGCGCCAACTGCCGCCGCGCGGCACCGGCGCCCGATCCGGTGCGCGCGAAATGCGCCCCTTCGCGCAACCGGCTTTCCCACCAGACCACGCTCAGCGCGATGACGATCAGCATCAGCGCCAGCCAGGCGGCATAGACCCGGTCGAAGGCCGCGGAATACTGGATGTAGATGGCATAGCTGAAAACCTCGAACCGCATCAGCGCCACGGCCCCGAAATCACCGATCACGTACAGCCCGACCACCATCCAGCCCGCCATGAGCCCCGGCATCAGATGTGGCAGGGTGACGCGAAAGAACACCTCGCGCGGGGTGGCGCCCAGCGCGCGGGCGGCTTCCTCGAGCGATTGGTCCAGCCCCGCAAAGGCCGCGCGAAGGTTCAGGTAGATGTAGGGAAAGGTGTAGAGCGCCAGCGCGATGGTGGCGCCGGGCAGGCCCTGCAGGCGCGGGATGGTGACGCCGAAGACCTGATTCATGAAGCCGAAATTCCCCGACAGGCCGATCAGCGCATAGGCCATGACATAGCCAGGCACCGCCAGCGGGATCACCGCCAGCACGTTGATGAGCCGCCGCCCTGGCAGGTCGGTGCGGCTGACCAGCCAGGCGAGCGGCAGCGCCATCGCCGTGGCCAGCGCCAGCGTGCTGACCACCAGCAGCCCGGTGTTGATCAGCAGTTGCAGGGTGCGCGGGCGGGTTAACATCCCGATCACCTGCGCCATGTCGGCCTGCGCGGCGCGCATCACCAGCCAGATCAACGGCAGCACCATCAGACCCCCGATCAGCAGACCGAGGGCCGAGAAGATCACCCGCGCCCGTGGCAGGCGCCACGGGGCGGGGGATATGACGGTGGTCAGGCTCAAATCAGCCCTGCGGCGCGGATCAACTCCAGCGTACCTTCCAGATCGCCGATGGTGTTCAGGTCAACCTCGGGCGCGACCTGGATGACATCGGCGATGTTGATGTCCTGACGTGTGACGATGGTGCCCGGGATAATCGGAAATTCCGATACCTCGCCGGTGAAAAACTGCTGCGCGGCGGGCGAAAGCAGGAACTCCACGAAAGCTTGCGCGTGTTCCTGATTGGTCGAGGTGCTCAGCATTCCCATCCCCGCGACCAGCAGCAGGTTGCCGATATCGCCTTCATCGGCGAACAGCGTCTGGTTGACGGGGAAATCCGCATCACGGTTCAGGAAGCGGACCAGGTAATAGTTGTTGGTCACGGCCACATCGGCCTCGCCGTCGCCGATGGCCTGGATCGCGGCCGTGTTGTTGCGCACGGGAACCGGGTCATTGGCGGCGATGCCGTTGAGCCAGTCCTGCGTCGTCTCTTCGCCATGGACCACGCGCATGGCGGTGACATGGGCGAGGAAGGAGCCGTTGGTCGCGGGCAGGGCGATGCGGCCGCGCCATTTTTCGTCGGTCAGGTCGAAGATCGAAGCGGGCAGGTCGGCCGCGTCCACGCGGTCGGTGGAATAGGCCAGCACCCGGCCCCGGCCCGAGGTGGCGACCCAGCGGTTTTCACTGTCGCGATAGGCGGAGGGCACATCGGCCACCAGCGGCTCGGGCAGCGGGGCGAACAGGTCCACTACGGCGCCGAGCGCGGCGGCGTCCTGCGCCCAGAACAGGTCCGCAGGCGAGGCGTCGCCTTCCTCCTGCAAGAGCACAGCGAGTTCGGCGGTGCCGCCGTAGCGGACGTTGACGTTGATCCCGGTCTGCGCGGTAAAGGTCTCGATGATGGGTGCCACCAGCGGCTCACCGCGCCCGGAATAGAGGGTGATGTCGGCCAGCGCAGGGGTAGCGGCAAGGGCGGCCAGCGCGGCGGCAGTGGTGCGAAGAAATCTCATGGTCTTTCCCTTCGGAACAGGTTTCAGGTCCGTGCCGGAACAGGATCCCGGTAGCGCGCGGCGCGCCTCCCTTCCGCAGGTGTCTGCTCAATTTCCGACGCCCTCCGCGCTACAATACCCGATTACTTTCGTCAAGAAATATCGGGGCGCGCGGTGTCATGGCCGCGAGCCCGGGAATCCGGTGCAGAGGGGGCTCCCGCCCGTCGCCGGGCGCATCGCAGATGCGCCCGCTTCCGTTGGGCCGGGCGGCGCGGGCAGGGCCCGCGCCGCTGCACCATGGTGGTCATGCCGGTGTCTCCGGGGCAGGCGGAGCTTCTGCCGGTTGGCGCTTGCGTGGCGCGTTCTCTGCAGTATGCAGGGGACATGGCGTACAGCACTGTCGAAATCTGGCTGATCATCCTGATCCTCGGGATCGGGACCTTTGCACTGCGCTATTCCTTCCTCGGGCTGATCGGGAACCGGGAGCTGCCGGACTGGGCGCTGCGGCATCTGCGCTATACGGCGGTGGCCATCATGCCCGGCATGATCGCGCCGATGATCCTGTTTCCGGCGGCCGCTGATGGCGCGCTTGACCCGCTGCGGATGTCGGCGGCGGGGGCAACGATCGTGGCGGGGCTGCTGTCGCGCAACGTGGTGGTGGCAATCCTCGTAGGTGCGGGCGTGCTGGTCGGCGGGCACCTGCTTTTCGGCTGACGGGGGAGGATGCCTGCCCTGTGGGCAGTCTGGGGGCGCGTGGGACGAGGACCAGCGACAGGGGGATGCGCTTGCGCGCGGGGGTCGAAGCGGAAGGCGTTGCCGCATCCGGGCCACCAGCGAGGACGGGACGCAAGGCGGTTTCCGGGCACCGGTCCGGGCGAGCGTGACGTGCAGGGCGCGAGAGCGGCAGACCGCCTGCAGGGCGCGACGCCCGGTGTGCTCGCGCATGGAGCGAACCGATCAGCCCGGCCCGTCGGCGATCAGCCTCGCAGCGCCGAGCGGCTGGAGCGATGGCGGACGCGCGCGGCGCGCGGCGCCGGGCCGTCCTGGGTCCCGGCGTCGGATGCTGCAGGCGCGGCCCCGTTCCCGCTTGCCGCCAGTGCCACGGTCGGGGTTGCGGCACGGTCGGCACCAGAACCCGCATCCGCGAGCGGGTCGCCGCGCGACAGGATGGCCTGATGCGCGGCATGTTCCGGGGTGATCGATGGCCTTGATCCCTGCGCGACCCCGGGCACGGCGGCGGCGACAGGCGGCCTGGAAACAATCGGCGCCGATGGATCTGCGGTCTCCGCCATATCCGGGCGGGCACGGCTGAAGGAGACCAGCAGGTTGCCTCCGACCAGCGTCTGCAGGCGCACGGCGAGGACGACCCCGTTGCGCAACGCGGCCGTGCCCGTGACCTCCTGCGGCAGGTTGCACGCGACGGCGCCCTCGGCCAGCTTGGGCCAGAGTGGGCTCGGATGGCTTGCCGTGCGCCACACATCCAGCGCAGCCTGCATCGTGCCATGCCCGGCCGCCGCCATCGGATCGGTACCCCAGAGCCGGTGATACGCTGCGTTTGCCAGCCGGAACGTGCCTTGTGCCGAAAAGACCGCCAGCGCATCGGGCAACGCGTCGATCACCGTCTGCGCAGTCTCGATCTGGGCGCGGAAACTGCGCGTCAGGGTCATTTCGCTGGTCACGTCCTCGAACAGGAAGGCGATCCCGCCCTCGGGGTGCGGGCGTCCGGTGACATGCAGGGTCTGGCCCGAGGGCAGCGGCCATTCCTCCTGATAGGCGCCGGACTGGGCAGCGCGTTCCAGTTCCAGCAACGCGCTGCGCCAACTCCGATAATCCGCCGGTTCCGGCAGCATCCGGCGTTCACGCAGCGCATGCAGAAAGCGGTCGAACCCCGGTCTGCTGGCGAGAAACTCGGCGCTCAGGCCGGTCATGTCCATCAGGGCAGGGTTGAAGATCTGCAGCACCCTGGCATCGTCGAACACGGCCAGCCCAACGGGGTGCATGGCGAACGCCCCGGCGAGGGTCTGCACAAGGTCGTGGCGCGCCTTCTCGCTCCGCGCGGCGCTGTCGGCGGGGATGGCGTAGTTCAGCGTGCCCTGCGCGCGGGCGAGGCCGCGGCATTCGAACCAGCACGCGGAACTGCCGAGTTCGAGCTTCAGGCGCTGCGGGCCATCCTGGTCAAGTGCCGGAAAGAGCCGCGGCAACGGCCATCCGGAGAGCCCCGGGCCGCGCGCGGCCAGATCGAGATAGGCGCGGTTCGCCCAGATCACCGCCCCGTCGGCATCGGTGCGCCAGATGGCGACCGGGGCGTGGGACATGCACTCCCGTAGCCCTTCCAACTCGCCTTGCAACGCATCGAAACTCAACCGGTCGACAAGCAGGCAACTGCCGTCCGCGCGCGTGTCGATCACGGTCAGATGTGCGAGCCCACCGCGCCATTCGGCCACCATCTCGAAGCCGGAGTCATCCGCCGCGCCCAGCGTGATCCGCCCGGCGCGCACCAGCGAGGGCAACCGGTCGCGCAAGTCCGGGAAGCGTAACGCCAGCAGGCGCAGCACCGGTTCCAGATCATCGTCCGCGGACTCCGGCGCGCCGGACGCATCGGCCGCGGCGCGGGCCGATTGCAGCAACGTCTGGCCATGGGCATTGGCATCCACCAGCCGCCGGTCATCATAGATCAGCACCGCGCGCCCGGCGATATCCGGGGCGTAGGGGCGCGCAGCCTCGGGCCCCGGACGCGGGCGCCGAAGCTGCATGACCAGCATCGCAGTAAGGGCCGACAGCACCGAGGTGGCGACCAGCACAAGGGCGAGGCTGAGCGAGGGGACCATGACAGGCTCCGGATTGCATGGGCGCGAATCTCACTCCCTACAGTTGAGATAATTGGTTAAGGCGAGCTTAAGGCTGCGCGACTGCTCAGGTTTCGTGCGGCTGGTTCTGCCCCCGCACGGCCTCGGCATCCGCCTCGATCAGGGGGCGCGGCCAGCGGAGTTCGGCAAAGGCCCCTGCCCTTCCCGGCGCTTGCGCTATATCCGTCCCGAGGTCTTGCGGCACCCCTTCGCAATTGCCGAAGTGCAGTTCCGCACCCGAACGTTCCAGCATGGTCTTGGCGATGAACAGGCCCAGCCCCATGCCTTCGTAGCCGCGCCGCCCTGCCACCGAACGCAGTGCGCCACGGCTGCGGGCAAAGGGCTCACCGATGCGCGGCAGCATGTGCGGGTCGAATCCCGGGCCATCGTCTATGATGCGGATACGGATATGGCGCGCGTCCCAGTCGGCGGCGATCCAGACCTGCGCCTCGGCGAAATCGACGGCGTTCTGGATCAGGTTGCGCAGCCCGTGGATCACCTCGGGGCGGCGGCGGATCAGGGGCTGGCGCGCGTCGGCTCCGGGGCCGGGTCGCAGGATGAAATCGATGACGCGCCCGCGGTCGGCGTGGGGCTCGGCAGCCTCGCGCAGCACGGCCTCCAGGGGCGCCTGGCGCAACTGCTTGTCGTCCTTGCCCGCCCGCCCCATGGAGCGCAGGATATCGCGGCAGCGGTCGGCCTGCTGGCGGATCAGTTGCGCGTCCTCGTGCAGCTCGGGGCGGTCGCGCAGCTCGCTGGCCAGTTCGCCGCTGACCAGCTTGATCGTCGCCAGCGGCGTGCCCAGTTCGTGCGCCGCCGCCGCAACCACACCGCCCAGATCGGTCAGCTTCTGTTCGCGCTCCAGCGCCATCTGCGCGGCCAGCAGCGCATCGGCCATGGTGTCCACCTCCTGCGTGATCCGGCGCGCATAGAAGGCCAGGAACATCACCCCGATCACGATCGCCAGCCAGAAGCCGAAGGCAAAGAGTGGCGGCACCGCCAGGATCGAGCCATCGGCGAAGCGCAGCGGCTCGCTCCAGAAGGCCAGCACCGTGACCAGACCCACCGCCATGGCGCCCAGAAACAGCGTCCGGCGCGGCGACAGCACCGAGGCCGAGATCGTCACCGGCGCCAGCATCAGAAGCGCGAATGGATTGTTCAGTCCGCCAGTCAGATACAGCAGCACCGCAAGCTGGGCGATGTCGAACAGCAGCGTCAGCATCGCCTCGGTTTCCGACAGGCGCTTGTTCTCCGGAAACAGGAACACCGCCAGCAGGTTCGAGATCACCGAGGCGCCGACGACCAGATAAGCCAGGCCGATATTGAAATTCAGTCCCAGATAGCGGTCGGCCACGGCCAGTGCCAGAAGCTGGCCCGCCACCGCCAGCCAGCGCAACAGCGTAAGCGTGCGCAGCCGTACCCACTGGCCCCGGTTTTCGCGCGCGGAAGGGCCGAGCCCGGGGCGGTTCATGCTGGGTCCTGTTGTCACATGCGATTGAGAGGTGATTGTAAAGCGCGCGGTGCTCAGGCATCAAGGCGTCTGCCACGAGTTTAGGGGTGTGACAAATGCTGCGGGTGTATTCGCTGATCGTGGTCGGTCTGGTGGCGGCGTTGCTGGGCGGGCTTGCCTACATGATGATGCGCGGACCCTCGGAGGCCGGGTTCGCCCAGTGCCGCGAAAGCGTGGTTGCGGGCGGGTCCGGAGCAATCGGCGGGCCGTTCGAACTGGTGGATCACAGTGGCCAGACCGTGACGGACGAATCGCTTCTGACACGGCCCACACTTCTGTATTTCGGCTATGCGTTCTGCCCCGATGTCTGCCCGCTTGATGCCAACCGCAACGCGCTGGCGACCGATGTGCTGGCCGAGCAGGGCTATGACCTGCAGCCGGTGTTCATTTCCGTGGACCCGCAGCGCGACACTCCCGAGGTGCTGGCCGATTTCGTCGGCTTCATGCACCCCGAGATGGTCGGGCTGACCGGCACCGAAGAGCAGATCCGCGACGCCGCGCGCGCCTATCGCGCCTATTATGCGATCCATGATCAGGACGATGACGAGTTCTACCTGATCGATCATTCGACCTTCAGCTATCTGCTGCTGCCCGGTCACGGCTTTGTCGAGGTGTTCCGCCGCGATCTGACCCCCGAAGCCCTGGCCGACCGGATCGCCTGCTTCATCGACGCCGCGTGAGTCTTGCGTCGACGGGAATCGGGACCGCGCGAAATTGACCTCGGCACAGGTGGGCGCTACCTATTCAGGCAAGTGAATAGGAAGGATAGCGTCACCATGAAGGACATTGCCACCATGGCCGAGCCCGAATTACGTGCCCCCGCGGGGGATGCCACGCTCCTGCTGGTCGATGACGACGAGGTCTTCCTGCGCAGGCTTGCGCGGGCGATGGAGAAACGCGGCTTCGAGGTCGATATCGCCGACAGCGTTGCCACCGGCAAGGCGCGCGTCGCGTCGCACCCGCCCGCCTTTGCGGTGATCGACCTGCGGCTCGAGGATGGCAACGGGCTCGATGTGGTCGAAGCCCTGCGCGAAAAGCGCCCCGACAGCCGCGTGGTGGTGCTGACCGGGTACGGGGCCATTGCCACGGCTGTGGCGGCGGTCAAGATCGGGGCCACGGATTACCTGTCGAAACCGGCGGATGCCGACGATGTGGTACGCGCGCTTCTGTCCGATGCCGACCTGCTGCCCGACCCGCCGGAAAACCCCATGTCCGCCGACCGGGTTCGGTGGGAGCATATTCAGCGCGTCTATGAGCAATGCGACCGCAACGTGTCCGAGACCGCGCGGCGGTTGAGCATGCACCGGCGCACCCTGCAACGCATCCTCGCCAAGCGCAGCCCGCGCTGACCTTCGATCCAGCGGCGCGGCAGACCGCCGCCCGGCCTGCGGAGCGGCGGTTGGGGATAGAGGACCCTTACAGCGACATGATCCGCGCCGTGTCGGTGCCCTGCGCGTAGTTGCAGCGCACCTCATAGACCTGACCCTGGCGTGACACCCGCAGCATCACGTCCCGGCCAGTGGTCTGACCGCTGGCATCGGTGGTGGCGCGTGTGCCGACCACGCGTTGCACGTCCAGCCCCTGCCGGGCCCCCTGCTCCACGCAGGCGCGTTCGGCCCGACTTGCGGTGGGAACATCGGTCGGCGGCGGCAGGAACGCGACCTGATCCCCCGGCGTGGTGCGCGGCGCCGCAGCTGGCGCGCCCATGCCCAAGGGCTCCATACAGGCCGAAAGGCCAAGCCCTGCGGCAAGGCATAGCGCGGCGGCGGGGACGCGGGCGGGAAACGGGCGGCGGGCACGGAACATGGGCGGACCTCCTGCTGGGCAAGCTGTGAAACCTTACGCGCCGGGCACCGCGTCCGGGGCCAGCAACGCCCGGGCCGCCGCGCGCGCGGCATCGGTGATGCTATCACCTGCGAGCATCCGCGCAATCTCCTCGACCCTTGCATCGGCGGAAAGCGGCACAACGCGGGACAGGGTCTGCCCGGCTGTCACGTGCTTTTCCACCCGCCAGTGATGCGCGCCCAGGGCCGCGACCTGCGGCGAATGGGTGACGACCAGCACCTGCCCCCCGTTCCGGCCGCCTGCGGCCAGCGCCCGCAGACGGCGGCCCACGGCATCGGCGGTGGCCCCGCCCACGCCGCGGTCGATCTCGTCGAAGATCATGGTCAGGCCGCCCTGCGCCCCGCGCGCGAGGCAGACCTTGAGCGCCAGCAGAAAACGCGAGAGTTCCCCGCCCGAGGCGATGCGATTGAGCGCCCCCGCGGGCGCGCCGGGGTTGGTGGCGACCTCGAAGGTCACCGTGTCCTGTCCCGAAGGTCCCGGAGCGGCACGGCCGATGCGCGTGGCAAAGGCGGCGCGCTCCATCTTCAGCGGGGCGAGTTCAGCGGCCATGGCGGCGTCCAGTTCCGCCGCCGCCGCCCGGCGCGCGGCGCTCAGCGCCTCGGCCGCCGCGGCGTAATCGCTTTCGGCGGCGCGTTCCTCGGCCTCCAGCCGCGCGATATCGGCGCTGCCGCCGTCCAGCGCGGCAAGGCGCGCGCGCAGGTCCTCGGCCAGCGCGCCCAACTCATCCGGCAGCACGCCATGCTTGCGCGCCAGACCGCGGATGGCAAACAGGCGCTCCTCCACCTCCTCGAGCGTGCCGGCGCCGGTGTCGAACGCCTCCTGCGCATCCTCGATCCCGCGCGCGGCCTCGGCCACCTCATCCAGCGCACGGCCCAGGGCTTCCAGCGGCGCATCGAGCCGCCCCTCCAGCGCTTCGGCGGCGCCATCCAGCCAGCGGGTCGCATCCGACAGCATCCGCTCGGCGCCTTCGCCGGTCAGGGCGGCATGGGCGCGGGCCAGATCGGCGCGCAGGCGTTCGCCCTGCTGCAGCATCCGGCGGCGGGTGTCGAGCGCCTCTTCCTCGCCCGTTTGCGGGTCCAGCAGGTCCAGTTCCTGGACCGCGTGGCGCAGGAAATCCTCTTCGCGCGTCAGGTCGTCCAGCAGAGCCGCGGCCTCTGTACGGGCCTTGCGCGCACGGCTCAGCGCGCGCCAGCGGGCGGCGGTCTCAGTCAGCGGCGCTTCCAGCTCGCCGAAGGCATCGAGAAACCCGCCGTGGCTGCGCGGGTTCAGAAGGCCGCGGTCATCCTGCTGACCGTGAAGCTCCACCAGCACCTCGGAGAGCGCGCGCAGCACCTCGCCCGAGGCGCGGCGGTCGTTGATCCATGCGCTCTTGCGCCCCTCGGCGCTGTTGACGCGGCGCAGCAGCAACGTGTCGTCCACCGGAAAACCCGCGTCCGTGAGGATGGCGCGCGCAGGGTGGTCCGGAGCAAGGGCGAATTCGGCCACCACCTCGCCCTGCGCGGCGCCCGGGCGGACCAGATCGGCGCGCCCGCGCC
>LFIK01001339.1_pt1 | contig 19492 bp, 14 predicted proteins | sample 643401 | NCBI WGS metagenome assembly LFIK01 (sample SAMN03777447, study PRJNA286221) | soda lake metagenome | biome: soda lake; feature: Kulunda steppe; material: water; isolation source: sample T5-Br brine of Lake Tanatar-5 | place: Russia: Kulunda steppe | collected 2010-07
CTCCCCGATGAACGTCGTGCCGGCGTAGCGCACCCGCTCGGCGACCTTGCGGGCGTCGGCGGTCTGGACCTCGAGGTGTTCGGCGGCGAACGCCTCGGCGACCTCGATGGCGTGATCGATGTCGTCGACCAACGCCACGGTGCCCTGGTTGTCGATGGCGGTGGTGATCCGCTCGCGGTGGTGCGACGCGGCGATCTCCTCCTCGAGCGCGGCCTCCACCGGTGCGACGAGCTCCGGGTCGGTGGTGATCAGCAGCGAGGTCACCAACTCGTCGTGTTCGGCCTGGCCGACCAGGTCGGCGGCGACGATCCGCGGGTTGGCGGTCTCGTCGGCGATGATCGCCACCTCGGTGGGCCCGGCGTAGCCGTCGATGCCGATCTGACCCTCGGCGGCGAGCTGGCTCTTCGCGAGCGAGACGTAGAGGTTGCCCGGGCCGACGACCTTGTCGCAGCGCGGGACGCTGGCGGTGCCGTAGGCCATCGCAGCGACCGCCTGGGCCCCACCGATGCGCACCACGCGGTCGACGCCGAGCAGCTTCGCCGCCGCCAGGATCGTGCGGTTCGGATAGCCGTCACGGTTGCCATCGGCGTCGGTGCCCGTCGGCGGCGTGCACAGCACGATCTCCTCGACCCCGGCGACCTGCGCCGGCACCACCGTCATGATCACCGTCGAGGGGTAGGCGGCCTTGCCACCCGGGACGTACACCCCGGCGCGCTGGATCGGGTTGAACCAGACCCCCATCCGCGAGCCGCCCCGCTCGTCCTCCCACGGCTGCGGCTTGGCCCGCTCGTGGAACCAGCGCACGTTGTCGGCGGCCTGTTCGATGGCGTGACGCAGCTCGGGGGTGAGCTGGTCGACCGCGGACTCGAGCACCTCGTCGGGCACGACGAGATCGTCGAGGTCGACGCCGTCGAAGCGGGCGGTCAGCTCGCGCACCCCGTCGTCCCCGCGGTCACGCACGGCGCTGAGGCTCGCGTCGACGCCGGCGCGCGCCGCCTGCAGGTCGATGTGGGGCCGCGGCATCCGGTCACGTGGGTCGGAGCGGTCACCACGCAGGTCGAGAACAGCGAGTCGGGCCATGACGACGTGACCTCTCGGGACGGTCGGGAACGGGTCGGCCGCTGCGGCCGGGACACCATCGACGGGCCGTTTCGGCGTCCGCCGGAGCGTACCGAGGCGTTCGCAGCCACCGCGGTCGGCGATGGCCGGCGGTGGACGCTGACGGGGTCACCGCGCGCCGACGACGATCACGCCGACACCGACGAGGCAGAACGCGACCCCGATCAGGTCGGTGGGCAACGGTCGGTAGCCGTCGACCACGATCCCCCACAGCAGCGCGGCGACGATGAAGACCCCGCCGTAGGCGGCCACGACACGCCCGAAGTCCTGCAGGGGCTGCAGCGCATGGAGCACGCCGTAGGCCACGAGCACCATCGCCCCGAGCCCGACGAACAACACCGACGAGCGTTCCCGGATCCCCTGCCACACCAGCCAGGCACCGGCGATCTCCGCGAGGCCGGCGAGCGCGAGCAGCGCGATCGAACGCACGAGCATGGTGGCTTCCTCCGAGACGGTCCCGCTGATCTGGTCGGCCTGGTCGGTCTGGTTGACTCACCAGCATGACGACTCCCCCACGACCCTACGACGTCGCCGCGGTACGCCAGCGGTTCCCCTCCATGCAGGCCGGCGTCGCCCACTTCGACGGACCGGGCGGCTCCCAGGTCCCGCGGGAGGTCGGTGATGCCGTCGCCCGGACCCTGACCTCCTCGATCGCGAATGCCGGCACGGTCACCGCCGCGGAGCGGCTCGCGAAGGACCGGGTCGATCAGGCTCGTGCCGCCATCGCCGACCTCGTCGGTGGGGTCGCCGACGGGGTCGTGTTCGGGCGGTCCATGACCGCACTCACCTACCGGTTCGCCGACACCCTGGCGCGGGGCTGGTCCGCCGGTGACGAGGTGGTGGTGACCCGGCTCGACCACGACGCGAACGTGCGCCCGTGGGTGCAGGCGGCCGAGCGTTCCGGCGCGAGTCTGCGTTGGGTCGACTTCGATCCCGACACCGCGGAGCTGACCCTCGACCACGTGCGGGCCCAGCTGAGCGACCGGACCCGCCTGCTGGCGGTGACCGGTGCCTCGAATCTGTTGGGGACCCGGCCCGATATCCCGGCGATCGCGGCCGCGGCCCACGAGGTCGGTGCACTCGTGTACGTGGACGGCGTGCATCTGACGCCACATGCGTTCGTCGACATCGCTGCGCTCGGTGCCGACTTCTACGCCTGCTCGCCGTACAAATTCCTCGGCCCGCACCTCGGGTGCGTCATCGCCGACCCGGCGCTGCTCGAGACCCTGCATCCGGACAAGCTGCTGCCGTCCTCGGATGCCGTCCCGGCCCGGTTCGAACTCGGCACCCTGCCCTACGAGTTGCTGGCCGGGACAACGGCGGCGGTCGACGTGCTCGCGGCGATCGGCGCGCCGCACCTCGACGAGACGGTGTCGCGGCGCGAGCGACTGGCCGTGTCGATGGCCGCGCTCGAGGCGCACGAGCGGGCGATGGGCGACCGGCTGGACGCCGGGCTCGATGCGATCGCCGGCGTGCGCCGGTTCAACCACGCCGCGCACCGCACACCGACGACCCTGTTCGCGCTGGAGGGTGTCGCCTCCAGCGACGTACACGCCCACCTCGCGGATCGGGGCGTCAACGCCCCGGCCAGCAACTTCTACGCCATCGAGGCCTCACGCCAGCTCGGGCTCGGTGACCACGGAGCCGTCCGGGCCGGCATCGCGCCGACCACCGACACCGCCGAGGTGGATCGACTGCTCGAGGGCGTCGCCGCGCTCCGCGCCGCACGTCGGGTGTAGGTCGATCCGGCCGGGAGCCGGCGTGTCGGGCGTGTCGCGGGGGTGACGTGGGCCGCGCGGCGACACGGTCCTGGCATCGGGCCCCGATCAGATCCCCCCTAGACTCGCGCGATGATCACCCGACCGAGAACGACCGCGGCGCACCACCTGGATCGCCCATGACCGCGCCGGTGCTGTGGCGGGGTGCCCAGGTCCGGGTGATCGCCCGGCCCCGCCTGGGACGCGGACGACAGCTGCGTGTCGGGACCCGGGGCGTGGTCGTCGACGCGGGGCCCCATCAACTGCCTGCGTTCGGGACGGCGTCGGAGGCGGTGGAGACGTCCACCGAGTCGGGCGGCCGACGACGTCACGTCCTGATCCGGCTCGCAGCGGGGACCCAGCATGAGATCCCCGGCAGATATCTGGAGCTCGTCGCCGGGGACCATCCCCTCGAGCCGCGAACGGACGCCTCGCGGGCCAGGTGGTTCCTCGAGCAGCTCGCGCCGACCGACGACCGGCTCGTCGCGTCGTATGTCCCGCGCTCCCTGCCGGCCGTCGCGGTCGTGCTGCCCCCGTTCCGGGCCGGACGTGACGCGCTCCGCTGGGCGCAGCTCGCCCGTGCCGATGACGTCGGCGGGCTCGCAGCGTTGGCGGCGATGGCGCTGGCGACGGCGACCACGCCTGGACACGAACCAGCCGGTTCGCTGGTTTCATCGCTCGAGGACCTGACGTGGCCCCTACCAGGTGAGCTCGATCCGGCTTCGGCCGCGGCACTGCTCACGCAGTTGGCACCGTCGACGGCTACCCCGCATGACGTCGACGTCGCCGTCTGGGACGGCTGGCCCGACGTGCCGGCCGAACGGTTTCCCGGTGCCGGTTCGGTCACCGTCGCCGGTCGACGCCATCTGTTGCTCACCGGACCGCTCGACGGCATCCGGACGCCGGTTTCGGTGGCCCCGACGAGCAGTCGCCGGGACGGTGGCCGACCGGCCAGCGGTATCTGGTGGCCCGAGGATCACGCCTGGTTGGTGTCGAGCCCGGTCGATTTGCCCTGGACCTACGTGGCCGGCGACGACGCCCTGATCGAACGCCTCCTGGCCGACCCGGAGCTCGAAGGGCGCCGCACCTCACATGACGCCACGGCCGACGGCCTCTCGGCCTAGCCGACGACGCCGCACAGCGCCCCGGCGGCGAATGCTGCCGGCACGTGGTCGTGCCGGTCGGGCATGCCGCCGCGCAGCTCCACGATCCCGTTGGCCAGGTGCCTTCCTTGCGGACCGGTCGGGAACTCGAGCACCCACGGGCACAGGTCGGGCAGGTGCGGGGACAGGCGGGCGATCCATGCGTGCTCGTGCTGGGACAGGGCCCTGTAGCCCTGGGCGCGCTGGTCGGCGTCCGGCTGGTAGCGCGTGGGGTCGGCCGGGGTGAACAGTTCCGCGAGCCGGGGGTGTTGACGGAGCTCACCGACGAACAACGCGGGTTCGCCGGCATCTACTTCTTCGCCGGCCGGGGTCTGGTGGCGGCTGCCGACCCGGACGAACCGGAGGCCCGGGATCGTGCCACGATCGCCCACGAACTCGGGCACGCACTGGTCGATCAGCGCATCGGCCTGCCACGGACCGATCTGTGGCCCTACTCCCAGGATGCGGACCTGCGGGACGCCGCCCTGACGGTCGTCGAGGGGGATGCCGCGCTGGTGCAGTTGCGCTACTGGCTGCACCACGTCCCGATCGAACAGCAACTGGCCGCTCCCCAGGCGCTCGACCCGTATGCCGTCGATCCCGACTCCCCGGTCTTCCACCTCGATCAGCACCTCAGGCTGCCCTACCGGATCGGCCTGGATCGTGCCTGCGACGCCTGGTTGGCCGGCGGGACGGAGGCGGTCGACGCGCTCCACGACGATCTGCCCGAGACCATGCACGAAGCGATCTTCGGGGCCGGACCACCCACGATCGAGCCACCCGACCCGCAGGTCCCCGACGACCTGGACCCGCTGGGTGACGAGCCGTTCGGTGTCGGGCCACTGCTCACCGCCCTGCAGGCACCCGGCAACGACCCGAACGAGGGCTTCGACGATGCCTTCGAGCGCGCTCAGGCATGGACCGGGGGCACGAGTTGGGTGTGGACGGACGAAGACGATCCCGACGCCGGCACCGTCGCCATCGTCCTCACGGATGGCGGGACCGGCAGCGCACCGTTGTGCGACACCATTCGTGCCTGGCGTACGCGAGCTGCACCCGATGCGAGCGAGTCGACCGATGAGCTCGGGCTCGTCCGCCGCACGGCAGATCGCACCGAACTCGTTCGCTGTGACCACGACGTCGTCTGGTTCGTCGCGGGACCGGACCGCGACACGCTCGCAGCGATCGTCGAGGTCGGCTGACGGCAGTCGGTCAGGAGATCGTGGGCCGCGAGATGGAGCGGCAGTCGGATCGTCGGATGCTTCGAGCAGCAGGATGACCCCCATCCGGCGAGTCACCACTTGCCACGATGAAGGCCTTGGAGCCACCGATCACCGGCCGACGCTCGAATCGGCGTCGGCGGCGGCCACGCTTCCAACGAGTTCAGCGAACACGACAAGGTTGTCGGTGTAGCTGCGCGCCTGGGGGTCGAAACTGCCGCCGCAGGTGATCAGCCGCAGCCCGGCATGATCGAGATCGCCGTACACCACCCCCGTGGGAAACACCTCCTTGGCGAACTGCTCCACCCGCGTGACCCGAAACCGTGGCGTGGTGCCGTCCCGTCGGGTGATCACGATCTCATCGCCGACCGCGAGTTCACGCAGGTTGAAGAAGACCCCCGGCTGCCCGCCCCAGTCGACATGGCCCGCGATGACTGCCGGACCGAGCTCCCCCGGTGTGGGCGCGCCGGTGTACCACCCGGCCGGGAACCCGTCCGGGGGGACCTCCAAGGATCCATCGGCCGTCAGACCGAGGTCCAACAGCTCAGTGTCCACCCCGATCGACGGGACCTGCAGGCGGACCGGTGTGGCCGCAGGCATCGTCCGTGTCGAGTCCGCCACGGTCGGCTCGTCATCCGACAGGGTCTCATCGGCACGAGGCACCGACCGAGGGCCCGCGTCCGTCGTGAGGCGGGACGCTTCCTACGCGCGCTCAGTCGCGGTCATGACCGGCGGCGGCTCCGTCGCACCGACCACCGGCGGGACCTCGCTCGCCGGCCGGCTCTGCGGTGACGACTCCATGCCGTCCCCCGCATCGGGCGGGGCGACGACCATCGCAACGCCCAGCAGGGCGATCAGCAGCAGCCGCAGCTGGATCGGCAGCCGGGGTGCTCGTCGGTGACGGGACACCCTCACGGCCGTGCACGGCGCCGGGCGTTCGCACCCACCGCGCTTGCGGCCACGAGGAGCATGAGCGCGCCAGCGACGAGCGACAACGGAGCGCGGATGGGGCCATCGGTACCGCCGCCACCGGCGGCAACCGGCCCGTCCGGAACCTGCGTGACCTGGCTGGTCGTGCCGTCATCGGTCGGGGTGCCGTTGTCCCTTGGGGTGCCCGCACCCGACGAGCTGTCATCCCCGGTGGGTGCATCGCCTTCGACCGGAGTATCGGTCGGGGTGTCATCGACCGGGGCCTGTTCCTCCGGGGTGTCATCCACCGGGGTGTCATCCACCGGGGCGGGTTCCTCCGGGGTGTCGTCGACGGCATCAGGTGTCGTGCACGCAGCGTTGGTGATGACGTTGGTGTCCATGGTGACCGCGCCGTTGCGCGCAAGGACCCGGCCTTGAACGGACGCGCCGGTGGTCAGCGTGATCGCGTTCAGCGCCATGACCGTGCCGGTCAGGGCGGAGCTCGTTCCGAGGGTCGCGTCACTACCAACCTGCCAGTAGACGTTGCAGGCATCGGCACCGTTGACGAGGTTCACGTCGCTGTCGCTCGCGGTGACCAGCGTGCTGGCCGTCTGGAACACCCACACGGTCTCCGGATCGCCCTCCGCGTCGAGGGTGAGCGTCCCGGTGATCTGGAACGTGCCATCTGCCGAGTCGTACACGCCACCGGTCAGCTCCTGGCCCCCGAGCTCGGTCGCCACCGTGGTGACCGGAAGGCTCCCGGCCGCCACGTCATAGGCCGTGACCAGATCGACTTTGGCTTGCTCGGCGACGGCATCATCGACGTGCAGCTCACCCTCCAGCGTCACGGACTCGAAACCCGTGACCGCGGTCCCCGGGTGAAGTCCGACATCCCCGGTGATGGTGGTCGAGCCGGTGTTGGTGATCGTGGAGCCGGCGAGCACCGCGAAGCTGTCGGCAGTTCCGAGTCCGACCGGTGCCTGCTGCGCGAACGACGACGCGCTGCCCAGGTGCAAGGCCAGCAGGACGGTCAGGGCGATGACCGTGAGGTGGCGAAGGGAGACCGCCGATGGCCGTCCGACCGTCGGAGGTGGCGTGCGTGTCATGTCTGCTCCGCTGCTCGTTGGTTGCTCGTGGTGATTCGACCCGGCCATCACCGACACGACGCGACGGACGGCGTTCCGTCGTCTCGCCCGGTGGCACAGGAGCCACATCTGGGCACGCTCCCGACGCGCAACGAGGTAGCCGGGGGACGAGCTCGGAGGTGCGCTCGAGTCCGTCCATACGGGACCTCGAGTCGCTTCACGCGGGACGCCGCCGAGTGATGGAGGGCGCTGTGCGTCAGAAGAGACAAGAAGTGCTCCGGTCCGCGAGGCTTCCGATGGGAAGCTGCGCCAGGGGCCGGAGCACAGGTGACAGTTACGTCGTCTGATGACCGTACGTCGGTTCAGATCGGGCGTCAACGAGGACGACCACCGCGTCGCCTGGTCCGCTGTGCACACGGCGCCAGCATCACCGGGAACGGTCGCACCTCGTGGCGATGCTGCACCGCCAGCCGCCCGCTTCTGCTACGACACCCACGGCGGGTCGTCGCTCGGCGGGCCTGCGCTGTTCGGGCCAGAAGCCACCGAAGGGACCTGACATGGTGTCGACCGTCCTCGCCACGATCCGGTTTCTCCGCGCGCTCGCCGCTGCGGCCTGGGACCCGGCGAGCAGGGGTGTGGTCGTGCTCGCGGTGCTGACCTTGATGACCGGGATGTTCTTCTACCGCTGGTCGGAGGGTTGGGGGTACGTGGATGCGCTGTACTTCAGCGTCACGACCCTGACGACCATCGGGTTCGGCGATCTGCTGCCGAGCAGCACGGGTGCCAAGCTCTTCACGATCGTGTACTCGTTCATCGGTATCGGCATCATCGCCGCGTTCATCACCTCGCTCGCCCAATCGATCCGCGCCCGCGACGAGCGGAAGCGTGGACGGGGACGCGACGATGCGGAGCCGGCCGGCTGATCACTCGATGCCGGCGCGGTGTGGACGTCGTCCAGCTGGTCCCGACAGCGATGCCCGGGACCCCGTCCCCGCCAGCCGAGCGGCCAGGCTCCTGCCCACCCCGGCACGACCGTTGCGGCGGCCAGCAGGAAGGTCAGCAGGGGGACCGAGGTGGAGGGCTGGGCCAGCGGGCGGCCACCGTTCGACCCGTGTTCGGTGCGTGTCAGGTCGGTCGGCCCGCCAGCTCGACCCGGCCGGCCGCGAAGGCCAACTCGAAGGCCTCGAAGATCGCGGCGTCGATACCTCGCGGTGACAGGGCATCACCGATGATCTCGACCCGACGGACACCGTCGAGGTCGAGCGCGGGGACCAGACGCTGGCGGGGCGTCGAACGAACGACGGTGTCGACGCCGTCGAGCCGTTCGGTGGCGCGGGTGTACAGGTGGGTGGTGACGAGTGCACCGGCGTGGACCGCCACCTCGACGTCGGTGGACACCTCGCCCCCCGCACCGTGGAACCGTTGCAGGAACAGACCCCGGTCCATGGTCGCCTCGACGAGCGGCACGATCCGCTCGAAGGGCGTGAGCACCCGCACCGTGTGTCCACGGTCGGCCAGCGCCAGCAGCAGGCCCGAGGCCTGGTTGGTGCCGTCGTCGTCGATCACGATGACCTGCTCCCCCACGCGGGCCGGTTCGCGCAACGCCTGCCAGGCGTCGACCACGGGTACCGAGCCGTCGTCGCCGACCAGGGCACTGCGGCCCTGCAGCGACGTCGCGCCACCACCGCCAGGGCCGGTGTCGCCACGGGCGCTGCCACGGCCCACCGCCGGACCCACGGGCCCGCCGCGATCACCCGGCATCCGCGCACCCGTGGCGATGACGACGCCGTCCGGGCCGAGCGCCGCGAGATCGCGGTCGGCGGCATCGGTGCCGAGCTCCACCTCGACGCCGGCCCGCTCGACGTCCCGGGTGAGATCGGTGATGAGCTGCGCCAACGTCGCCCGACCGGGAATGGTGGCCGCCAGCTGCAGTTGCCCGCCGAGTTCATCCCGGGCCTCGATGAGGGTGACCCGGTGACCGCCCGACGCCAGATCGGCGGCCGCGCGCATGCCGGCCGGTCCCCCACCGACGACCACCCACCGCTCGGCCTCGGCGACCGACCCGGGCGACGAACGGATCGCTTCGCGTCCGACGACGGGGTTGACGGTGCAGGCCACCGGCAGCCCGGACGCGCCCCGACCGAGACAGCCCTGGTTGAGCTTGATGCAGTGCGTGACGTCCTCGGCGCGGCCCTCGCGCAGCTTGGTGGCGAGGTCGGGATCGGCGATCTGTGCCCGGGTCAGGGCCACCATGTCGGCCACGCCCGATCGGACCACCTCGTCGGCGTCCTCCACGGCGGCCGCGGTGCCCGGCCCGAACACGGCGAGGTCCGGGTTGCGGGCCTTGACCGCGGCCACCTCGTCGCGCATCCAGGCAGCCGGCATCGCCGCGGTCGGGAAGACGTAGTGCGGGTTGTGGTACCCGCCCGCACCGAGGTCGATGAAGTCGAGCTTCACCTCGGCGCGCAGCCGATCGATGATGTCGAGCACGTCGGTGTTGGTCAGCCCGCCATCGGCGAACTCGTCGACCACGATCCGGATCCCGACGACCACCTCGTCGCCGACCCGGTCGCGCACGGCGCGCAGCACCTCGCGCGGGAACCGGGTGCGCCCCTCGACGTCGCCGCCGTAGGCATCGGTGCGGTGGTTGGTCAGCGGCGACAGGAACTGGTTGAGCAGGTACCCATGGGCGAGGTGGACCTCGATGCCGTCGAAGCCCGACGCGACCGCCACCTCGGCGGAGTCGGCCCAGCCGCGGGCGAAGGCGGCGAGATCGGCCGCGGTCGCCGCGGTGGTCGCGACCCCGGTCGACGGCGAGGTGATCCGGGAGGCCGAGTACACGGCGCGGGGACCGTCGGGCCCGTCGGGCGACACCTGCGCGCCCTGATGGTTGAGTTGCACGAGGATCGCGGTGCCGTGCGCGTGGACGGCGTCGGTCAGCCGGCGACCCGAATCGATGGTGTCGAACCGCCAGCCGTCGGGGAACCCGTCGATCTTCGCCGACGGGTGCACGAAGCGGTTGCCGGCCACGACCAACCCGATGCCACCCTGCGCACGACGCACGAAGTAGGCGATGTCCTGATCGGTGTCGTGCCCATCGCGCCCGTAGATCCGGGAGTGCGCCGCCTGCATGAGCCGGTTGCGGACCGTCACGCCGCCGAGCTGCAGCGGGTCGAACAGTCCGGGGCCCGAGTCGGCCGGAGCCGCCCCGGTCACCGACTGCCCACCAGCTCGCTGCTCCCTCGACGTTGCCATGCGGGTTCGTCGCGCTCGTCGCCGAAGGTGCGGTCGCCGAGTTCGTCGTCGACGGCGTCGGGCCCGAAGGTCGACTTGATCTCGCCGAACAGCCCGGCCCGTCGCTCGACGCGCAGGTCGTCGCCGAGTTGGTACAGCCGGCAGGACCCGTCGGCCTGCGCGACCCGCAGCTGCACGGGGACGACGCCGCTGTGGTTGCCGAGCACGTCCTTGAGCCGGCCGACCGCGTCCGCGGTGCACTGCTCGGCAGCGAAGTTGACGACCACGGGTGAGCCGAGCGCCTCGGAGAGGTCCGGGGCCGCGACCTTGTTCGCGGTGAGCTTGACCGCCTCGTCCCGGACCTCGAGCCGGCCGTGGACGACCAGCACCGAGTCCTCGATGAGCACCTCGTGGGCGGCGCGGTAGGTGTTGGGCCAGAAGACCACCTCGACGTTGCCGGACAGGTCCTCCAGCGTGGCGACGAGGTAGGTGTCGCCCTTGCGGGTGAACTTCTTGACCAGGCCGGTGAGCACCCCACCGACGACCACGGAGGCCTCGTCGGGCTTCTCGCGCAGCTCCGCGATGGTGCCGTTGGTGTGGCGTTCGAGCACCCGTTCGGTACCGCGCAGCGGGTGGTCGGAGACGTAGAGGCCCAGCATCTCGCGTTCGAACTTCAGCAGCCGGGACTTGTCGAACTCCTCGGTGCCGATCTCGGGCGCGTCGTCGAGTTCGACGCCGTCACCGCCGAGCCCGTCGTCACCGAACAGCGACATGAACCCGGCGGCCGCGTCCTTCTTGGCCTTCAGCGCGCTGTCGACCATGACCTCGTAGACGGCGAGCAGACCCTTGCGCGTGTGGCCCATCCCGGCGAACGCGCCAGCGAGGATCAGGGCCTCGAGCGTCTTCTTGTTCAGTACCGACGCGTCGACCTTGGCGCAGAAATCGGCGAAGTCCTCGAACCGGCCCTCGGCCGTGCGGGCCTCCACGATCGCGGCGACGATGCCCTCGCCGACCCCGCGCACGGCGGACAGTCCGAACAGGATTCGCTCGTCGCGCGGCGTGAAGTCGCTGCCGGACTCGTTGACGTCCGGCGGCAGGACATCGATGCCCATGCGCCGACACTCGTTCAGGTACAGCGGCTTGTTGTCCTTGTGGTTCTTGACCGAGGTCAACAACGCGGCCATGTACTCGACCGGGTAGTGGGTCTTGAGCCAGGCCGTCTGGTAGCTGACCACGCCGTAGGCGACGGTGTGGGCCTTGTTGAAGCCGTACTCGGCGAACTTCTCGATCAGGTCCCACAGGCTCTTCATGAACGACTCGTCGTAGCCGTTCGCGATCCCGCCGGCGAGCATCTGGTCCTTCTGCGCCTCCATCAGGTCGCGCTTCTTCTTGCCCACCGCCTTGCGCAACGCGTCGGCTTCCGACATGGAGAAGCCCGACAGGTCGGTCGCGATCTTCATGACCTGTTCCTGGTAGACGATGACCCCGAAGGTCTCGCCCAGGATCGGTTCCAGGTCCGGGTGGTCGTAGGCGACCTGCTCGACGCCGTTCTTGCGGTCCGCGAAGGCGATGTGCATGTCCATGCCGAGCGGACCCGGCCGGTACAGCGCCAGCAACGCGGAGATGTCCTCGAATCGCGTCGGCTTCAGTTTGCGCACCAGCGCCTGCATGCCGGTCGAGTCGAGCTGGAACACCCCCAACGTGAATCCGGTCGCCAGCATCGCGTAGGTGTCGGGGTCGTCCATCTCGCCGAGCAGGTCCGCGTCGTCGAGGTCGACGGCGACACCGCGGTTGGCGGCGATGTGCCGTTCCGCATCCGAGATGACCGTCAGGTTGCGCAGGCCGAGGAAGTCCATCTTCAGCAGACCGATGGACTCGGCCGCACCCATCTCGTACTGGGTGACGATCTCGCCGTGATCGGTCTTGAGCAGCGGCACCGTCTCGTGCAGCGGCCGGGCACCGATGACCACCGCGGCGGCGTGGATGCCGTGCTGACGCTTCAGACCCTCGAGCTTCTCCGCGGTCTCCAGCACCCCCTTGTAGGTGGGGTCCTGGCGTGCGGCACGCAGCTCGGTCGACTTCTCGTAGGCCTCGGCGAGCGGGGAGTCCTTGCCCTGCACCGGCGGCGGCATCATCTTGGCGAGGTCGTCGCCGATCTTGAACGGGTGATCGAGCACCCTGGCGGCGTCCTTCATCGCCGACTTGGCCTTGATCGTGGAGAAGGTGACGATCTGGGCGACGTGGTCGTCGCCGTAGCGCTTCGCGGCGTAGCGGATCATCTCCCCGCGCCGCCGGTCGTCGAAGTCGATGTCGATGTCCGGCATCTCCACACGCGCCGGGTTGAGGAAGCGCTCGAAGATCAGGCCGTGCTTGATCGGATCGACCCGGGTGATGTCGGTGCAGTAGGCCACCACCGACCCGCCGGCGGACCCACGGCCGGGACCGACGCGGATGCCCTCCGCCCGGGCGTGTTCACACAGGTCGGCGACGATGAGGAAGTAGGCGGGGAAGCCCATCTGCTCGATGACCCCGAGTTCGTACTCGACCCGTTCGGCCACGACGCTGGGGACGGGGTCGCCGTAGCGGCGCTTGGCCCCCGCCCAGACCTTGTGTCGGAGGAATTCGGACTCGCTCATCCCGTCCGGGCACGGGAACGCGGGCAGCAGGTCGAGCCCGAACTCGATCGACGCACGGCACATCTCGGCGATGTCGAGCGTCGCGTTCAGCGCGTCGGGGTAGTCCCGGAACTCTTCGCGCATCTCCCGGGAGCTCTTGACGTAGAACTGGTCGCCGTGGAACTTGAACCGGTCCGGGTCCGAGATCTTGGAGCCGGTCTGGATGCACAGCAACGCGTCATGGGCCTGCACGTCCTCCGCGTGGGTGTAGTGCGAGTCGTTGGTGATGACGGTGCGCAGCCCCAGTTCCGTCGCGAGCTTCTCGAGCACCGGCCAGGTGCGCTTCTGCTCCTCGATGCCGTGGTCCTGCAACTCGACGAAGAAACGCTCCGCGGTGTAGATGTCCTTGAAGTCGCTCAGTGCCTGGCGCGCCTTGGCCTCGTCGTCGCCGAGCAGCGCCTGGTTCACCTCCGAGCCGAGGCAGCCCGAGAGCACGACCATGCCGTCGCTGTGCTCGGCGAGCAGTTCCTTGTCGACCCGCGGCTTGTACCAGGTGCCCTCCAGCGAGGCCCGGGTGGCCAGCGACACGAGATTGCGATAGCCGGTGTCGTCCGCCGCCAGGGTCGTGAGGTGGAAGTAGCGCTGCCGACCGTCGGAACCACCGAGCTGCTGATCGTGGCGCGACCCGATCGCCTGGTAGAGCTCCGAGCCCAGGATCGGGTTGATGCCCGCCTTCTGACCGGCGCGGAAGAAGTCCACCAGCCCGAACAGCACCCCGTGGTCGGTGATCGCCACCCCGGGTTGCCCGTCGGCGGCGACGTGGGTCATCAGGTCGTCGATGCGTGAGGCACCGTCGAGCATCGAGTACTCGGTGTGCACATGCAGGTGGACGAACGCGTCACGGTCGGCTGCTGCCACGGTCTGCACTTCTCCCCGGCCCACGAGGGGCGAACTCGACGACATGCCGCAGCGCGTGGCGGCGACGTGCCGCGTCGCCTCGCGGCGACCTGCTGCGCGGTTGGGCGACGACCCGGCGTGTGACGGGGAAGAACCACACGCCTGTCGTTCGGCCGATCGGGACCGTAGCACCGCGCCGCCCCAGCCGTCGGGAGGTGCCGGCACGCGCGCCACCGGCGCGCCGGTGTTCGCCCGACCGCGCGCGAACACCGCACGAGCGCGTCCTCAAGTTCCGTCGGGAGCCGCCGACGCACAGAGCACGGCCCTGATCGTGCGTCGAGATCGTGGACCCCGCGGGACCGGATCCCGGACGCCGCACAGCCGCAGCTACCGGACGGGTCATGTCGACGAGGAGCAGCCGATGAGGGCGGGGCCGGGAGCGCGGCGCAGCTCCACCGTGCTCGTCGCCGGCCTGGTCGGCGTGCTCGTCCTCGCCATCTCGACCGTGATCGCCCACCGGTTCGATGCGACCTCGGACCGTGCGACCGAGCAGTTGTTCACCTCCTCGACCGAGCGCGCGACCAGCGCCATCCACAGCAACACGATCAACATCCAGGTCCTGCTCCATGCGATCGTGAGCCTGCACGAGCGTCCGGATGCGGACGAGACGGACCTGCGTCGGCTGACCGGCCGGGCGACGTCCGCCGGTCCGACCAGCAGCCTGCCCGGGGTCGACCAGGTCGACATCTTCGTCGCCGGACCGGATGGCCCACGGGTCGCGACGAACCAGACGATCGGGCTGTCGCGCAACATCACCGACACCGTGGTCCCAGCCGGTTCCAACCTCGGCGAGGCGCTCGAACGCACCAGCGCGAACGGGCTCGCGACGTTCGGTGGTGGCGAGGTCCTCGCCGGCGCGGACATCGTGCTCGTGCAGCGCATGGCACCCGACACCGACGGCTGGCAACGCTGGGCCGGCCTGGTCATGAACCGCGCCACGCTGCTGGAACGGTCCCTGCGCGGTTCCAATCTCGCGGTCACCCTGCGCGACGCGACGCCGTTCCTGACCCCGTTCGAGCCGATCCAGGTGGTCGACGCCGGCCCGTCGGTCCGGACGCCCGCGCCCGACACGGCACCGGCGGACGGCCTGCGCCACGACGACACCCTGACCATCGCCGATCGCATCGTCAGCCTCGAGTACCGGACCACGCCGGCGTTCCAGGACCAGCTGCCGGGGACACCCGCACATCTGGTCCTGCTCGCCGGTGTCCTGATCGCGATCCTGGCCGGCTGGCTGGTCAGCAACCAGGTGCGGCAACGGGCGCAGGCCCAGGCGGAGGCCTGGTCCTCGACCGAACAACTCGTGGAGGAACAGCGCCGGTTCCGCTCACTGGCCGCGTCGTCGCCCGTCGGCATCGCCTACACCGACCTCGACGGCGTCGTGGCCTATGCGAACACCCGGCTGGCGACGATCGTCGAGCCCGGTGTCGATGCCGACGAGGCCGAGGTCGAGGGCCATCCGCTGTGGCGCTACCTCGACGGTGCCGAGGCGACCGCGCTGCAGCGCCTGCTGACGGACCCGGCGGGCAGCCCGGAACGGGCCCTGCGCGCCACGCTGCGTGACGGCCGCGTCGTCCAACTCCGGCTCGCGGTCATCACCGACGACCACCACGAGCGCATCGGCTGGGCCGTCACCGTCGAGGACATCACGCGCTCGGTCCGTCGCCAGGAGGAATTGCGTCGCGAGGAACACCGTCACCGGGAGCTCGCCACCCGCTTCGCGCACCGGGCCGCGCACGACGCCCTGACCGAGCTCCCCAACCGCAGCCATCTCACCGAGTGGATCGAGGACCGGCTCAGCCGTGGCGACGGCGCGCAGCTCGGCCTGTTGTTCGCCGACCTCGATGGCTTCAAGGTGGTCAACGACTCGCTCGGGCACCAGGCGGGTGACCAGCTGCTCACGCTCGTCGCGGAACGCGTCCGACGCGTGGTCCGTCCCAACGACATCGCCGCGCGGCTCGGCGGGGACGAGTTCGCGCTCGTGGTCGGCGAGGTCGACGACCCCGACGACCTCGAGCGGGTGGCCGACCGCCTGCTCGACGCGCTCGAACGACCCTTCGAGGTCGACGGGCGACGCGTCAGCATCTCCGCGAGCGTCGGGATGACCCTCGCCCAACCCGGACGCCGCGCGCGGGATCTGTTGCGGGACGCGGATCTGGCCATGTACGAGGCCAAGCGCGAGCGGGGCGCACGCTGGCGCTGGTTCGAATCGACCATGCACGACCGCATGCAGGAACGCCACGATCTGGAGAACGAACTGCGCGACGCCCTGCGCTGGGGCGGTCTGTCGACCGCGTTGCAGCCGGCGGTCGACCTCGCGACGGGCCGCGACGTGTTCGTCGAGGCCCTGGCCCGGTGGCACCATCCGCGACTGGGCCAGGTGCCACCCTCGGCGTTCATCCCCGTCATCGAGGAGATCGGGCTGATCGGGCGACTCGGGCGCACCATGCTGCAGCAGTCCGCGACCCAGGCCGCGGACTGGCACGATGCCGAGGTCGGACTGTCGGTGAACGTCACCGCGGCGGAGGTCGTCGAGACCGGAGCCGCCGGCCGTCTCGCGGAGACCCTGGCCGATTGTGGCCTGCCGCCGCACCGGCTCGTGCTCGAACTCACCGAGACCGAGCTCGCCAACGACGACCCGCTGATCCCCGCGGGGCTCGCCGCCATCCGGGCACTCGGCGTGCGGGTCGCCATCGACGACTTCGGCACCGGCCGCTCGTCGCTGGCCAAGCTGCGGGAACTGCCCGTCGACATCCTGAAGATCGACCGCGCCTTCGTCCGCGACATCGACCGCAGTTCGCGTGACCGCGCCTTCGTCGAGGCCATCGTGCGGCTGGCCGGCACGCTCGACCTCGTCACCGTCGCCGAGGGCATCGAGAGCGAGGCACAGCTGACGACGCTCCGTTCGATCGGCTGCGACCTGGGTCAGGGCTACCACCTGGCCCGACCGATGCCCCCCACCGAACTGGCCGCCCGACTCGGTGCGTCCGGCACACCGACGTCGCCGGCGGCCGCGGAGGCCACCCCGCTCGCCAGCGCCTGAACCGGGCGGGTGCCGGCACCGGCCGCGCGCGGTCGTGGAGCGTCAGACGCCGTCGTCGTCCAACGTGAGCGGGCCGGGCACGTCGATGCCGACCATGTCGAGGGCGGCGACGAGCTCGGTGGGCAGCGGTTCCTGGACGGCGATGTCGGCACCCGTGACCGGGTGCGGGAAGCCCAGGGCCGCGGCGTGCAGGAACGGCCGGGTGAGCCCGAGCGCGGCGGCCAGGGATCGGCGCGGTCGGTAGACGGGGTCGCCCACGATCGGATGGCCGAGTTCGGTCAGGTGCACGCGGATCTGGTGGGTCCGACCGGTCAACAACCGGCAGGCCAGCAGCGCGACGGTGCCCCGACCGGGCTCCATGCCGGGGGCGTCTCCGTCGGCGAGCAGCTCGTAGCGGGTGGTCGCGGGTTTGCCGTCGGCCACGACGGCGAACCGCAGGCGGTCGCCCGGATCGCGGCCGATGGGGCCCTCGATCCGGCCGCGGGGCCGCGCCGGCAGCCCCGCGACCAGGGCGAGGTAGCGCCGGGCGACGCGCCGTTCGCGCAGCGCCTCGACGAGGCCGGCGTACGCCGGGGCCGACTTCGCGACGACCAGCAGCCCGGAGGTGTCGCGGTCGAGTCGGTGCACGATCCCCGGACGTCGTTCGTCACCGCCGTCGGCGAGTTCGACGCCCGCACCACGAAGGGCGTCGACCAGCGTGCCGTGCGGGGTGCCGGCACCGGGATGCACGACCAGTCCCGCCGGCTTGGCCACCACGAGCAGGTGTTCGTCCTCGTGGCGGACCGGGGGCATGGGCGGCGGGGTGACCGGCGCGGGGGCCGGCGGCTCGAGCAGGGTGATCCGCTCCCCCGCCCGCAGGCGATGCTGCTTGCTGCCGGGGGTCGCGTCGACCAGGACCTCCCCGGCTCGGATCCGTGCGACCGCCTGACTGCGCGAGACGCCGAGGTGGTCGGCGAGCGCCACGTCGAGGCGGACACCCGCGGTCGCGTCGTCGGCCTCGAAGCCGGTCACCTCGACGCCTCGTCGTCCACGCCCTCGTCGGCGTCGACGACCCGATCGGGGCGCACGGGATCCGGATCGACCGGGTCCGGGTCGACCGGGTCCGGGTCGACGGGGTCGGTGGCCCGATCCGCCACGTCGTCGCGCCCGCTCGCGCCCCCGACACCCGCCGCGGCGGCATGCTCCGCAGCGGCATGATCCGCAGTGGCATCCATGCGGCGTTCGTCGAGGATCATCGCGACGACGAGCAGGACGAAGCCCACCGTGATGGCGCTGTCGGCCACGTTGAAGCGGGGAAACGATCCCCAGGCGACGAAGTCGACGACGAAGCCACCGCCGAACCCCGAATCACCGTCGCGGACGAGCCGATCGATGACGTTGCCCAGCGCACCACCGAGCAGCAGGCCGTAGGCGATCGCCGCGGTGAGCAACGACGTGCGCGGCAGCGTGCGGGCCACCAGCACGGCCACCAGGACGGTGACCACGAGGAAGACCCACGAGGGCAGGGGCAGACCGAACGCCCCGCCGGGGTTGTAGATCAGCTGCCAACCGATCGACTCGCCGAGCCACGGGACGAACACCCCACGTTCCAGCACGGCTTCGGCATAGGACTTGGTGAGCTGGTCGAGCACGACCACGACCACGACGATGCCGACCGCGGCTCCGATCGCCCACGGGTGCCGTGTGGCAGGCCCCGGCGCCGCCGGGGACGCGGGGGTGTCGGATGTCATCGTCAGCGGCCGGTTTCGTCGCGCCGCTTGCAGTCCATGCACAGGATGGCGTGCGGCAGGGCCTCGAGTCGTGCGCGCTCGATCTGGTTGCCGCAGCGCTGGCAGGTGCCGTAGGACCCCTGGTCCATGCGCCGCAGGGCGTCGTCGATCTGCAGCAACTGGTTCCGGGCGTGGTTGGACAGCGACTGCGCCGTCTCCCGCTCGAAACTGGCCGAACCGGCATCCGCGGGGTCGTCGTCGAAGCCGCCCTCGCGCCAGTTCTTGACGTCGGCCTCGGCGTCGAGCTCCTCCACCTGGTGGAGCAACTGCGCGCGCTCGGTCATCAGCTCCTCGCGGACGGCTTGGAGCTGCTTGTCGGTGAGGTTCTTCTTGGTCGCCATGAGGGCGCGGACGGTAGCAGAATCCGGCTCCCCGGCAGTGCGCCCGGGATGGTCGAACGGCGGGGCGGCGACCCATCCGACCGTCGACGGCGATCGCCCGAACGGCTCACGCCGACGACGCGGGGCTCAGCCCGTCGGCGTGACCGAGGCGAAGCGTTCGAACGCGTCGCGGACACCCGCCTCGTAGGCATCGGGATCGTCGAACAGATAGGCCTGATCGAGCAGCTCGGCGAGCATCGCCTCGTGGCGCTCGCGGGCCGGACGACCCGAGGCCGGGTGGGCGGCCACGGCCGCCCGCCGC
>LFIK01001341.1_pt1 | contig 19483 bp, 18 predicted proteins | sample 643401 | NCBI WGS metagenome assembly LFIK01 (sample SAMN03777447, study PRJNA286221) | soda lake metagenome | biome: soda lake; feature: Kulunda steppe; material: water; isolation source: sample T5-Br brine of Lake Tanatar-5 | place: Russia: Kulunda steppe | collected 2010-07
CCGGGAAGCTCGACCTGACCTCAGGCGCTGGAAGGTTCACCGCCCGCGCGATGGTCGCCGTCGCAGCGATGGAGTCAGACAACGCGTCCCGCAGGCTACGCAGAGCGTTCGAACAGAAAGCGAAGGAAGGAGGCGCTCACGGCCCACGGCCGTTCGGATACGAAACGGACGGCGTAACCCCCCGAAAGAGTGAGGGAGACCTAATCCGTGAGGCCGCAGCGGCCGTTCTCAACGGCTCGTCATTGACGTCAATTGCGCGTATCTGGAACCAGGCGGGGGTCACTCCTCCGCAGCGCGCCACGGAGTGGACAGCGACAACGGTACGCACGGTCCTCACCAACCCGCGGCAGGCGGGCATGCGTTTCTACCGAGGGAGCCTGGTCAACGCTGCCGCCTGGGAAGGCAACCTGACCCGGCAGACCCACGGGCTCCTCATAGCGCACCTCAACAAACCACTTGCCCGGCGTCCTGCCCTGCGCAGCAACCCCTTCGGTGGCCTCGTAACTGACGTCCACGGTGTGCCACTCGACCGAGACATGGTCAAGGGAAGGCCTGCATACCGAGGTCGACGCAGACCTGGTCGCGAAGCACAGCAGGTCTCGATCGCTGCCGAACCCCTCGAGAGATACGTCGTTCAGGCGGTCAGCCTCGCGCTGGACGACCAGCTCTTCACGGCCAAGCTGGAAGAGCGGCGTGAGCGCCAGACAGAACTCCCCGACTTGAACGAGCTCGAAGAGCAGTTGGAACTACTCGCCGAGGACTTTGGCAACGGACGAATCAGCCGACGTGAGTGGCTTGCCGCTCGGGAACCCATCATGAGTCGACTAGACGACGGCCGCCAAGCAATCCTGGCAGACGCAACAACGGAGCGAGTCCAACCTGAAATCGACCTTCTGACGCGGTGGAGCGATTTGAGCATCCTTGACCAAGCAACCATCCTGCGTTCGGTTCTCGACGGGGTACTGATCCAGCCAGCAGCATCCCGGGGCGGACCGCAGCCGCTCGTGCACGGCCTGGGACGGATCGACCTAGACCGAGTGGTGCTCCGCTGGCTGGTGTGACTCTCCGCGCACAGCCGCGGTGTGGTTCGGCGACTGACGGGAGTCAGGGCTTTCTCGACGGGTTGCGGGTGCGGAAGGGTGCCTGTAGCTGCTAACGAACTACCACCATCTAAGTTCACACTCCAGTGTGCTTGTTTTTTGACCCTGTTTAAGTCCGACCACGACGGGATCGGAACTTGAACACGCCACAGACCCCAAGATCTTGGGTTCTATGCTTCCCCAGCAGCCGAGGCAAACAGCGTCGCTGACCTCGCGAAACCGCATCGGAGTTCGGGCCAGGCTCACCCAGATTGCCGCCAACGTCGGGATGTGGGTGGTCGCGGTCGACCCGGCCTTCCCTACACCTCGCAATGGGGCCGCAGACTGCTGCCTACAGCCCAGTGATAGCATTATCACCACAAGTATTTCGGCACGTTTTGGTGTTTTTTATCCCGCCCTGCTGGTGGCTTGACGGGCGATCCGGGCGTCCGGATGGCGGGCCAGGACCGCAGCAATCTGCGGGTCGCAGCTGGCGGCCAGCGCGCCAAGCACCGTCAGATGCGGGGAGTGCAGCAGGGCGGTCTGCACCGCGAACGGCAGCCCGGTGCGGCGCGCCACGATGGTCTGGACCCGTTCGTCGTCGTCGCCGGCCAGCTGCTCGAGCTCACCGTCAGGGACGTCGTCGCGTGCGGCCACCTCGGCCCGCACCAGCGCAGATCGGTCGCCTAGCAGGCGGGTGCGACACGCTGGCGGCAGGTCGGGTTCGGCGGCGAGCTCGGCACGTTGCGCGACGGTGCCGTCGGTGGCCAGCAGTTCCCAGCAGCCATCGCAGATCAGGCCCGGCTGCGACCGCGGCACCTTGGCCCAGCAGGACGCGACACCCTGCGGGTCCAGGGCGTGGCACCAGCGGCGCAGCAGCGGCATCAGCCGGCCGGTGCGGGGAGGCGCAGCACCGTGCGGCGCAGCAGATCCCACCGGCGGATGATGTCGAGCATCCCGGGGGCGCAGGTAGGGCGGATGACGGTGTAGGAGCCGGTGTCGTGCGCGACCCCGATCGTGTGGCTGTCGATCAGGTCGTAGCGGGCGACCTGAAGCGGCCGGACCCGGACCTCGAACTCGTCAGTGCCGTCGTCGAGGTCTTCAGGCAGGGGACGCAGCCACAGGCCGTCGGCGTCGATGTGGGCGACGTCACGGCCGACGGGTACGCGGGCCAACAGCTGCCCGTCGGCGTCGCGGGACTCCACCTCCGCGCCCGCAACGACGGCGTGAGCGATCACGGTGGCAGCCAGGTCAGCGGTGATCGAGATCACGGGCGACCTCCTTGTGGTCGGGGGCTGGAGGGACCATGCCGCCGGCGGCGGTGCGGTGGCGGTCCCTGCCGGTGTTGGCGGGCAGCTGGCTGCCGCCGGCGCCGTTGCCGTACCGGTCGCGGCTTGATGTGCCGCCGGCACCGTTGGCGTGCTGGGTGGTGGCGGGCAGTTGCCGGTCAGCGTCGCCGTGACGGGCTGACGCGCCCCGGCCTGTGTCGTGCTGCTGGTACTGGGGCAGTGGCCCGTCGGGCGCAGCGATGGCTTCGCGCGGCAAGTTCGGAAGCCGTGCAGGCACGACGTCGTCGGGCAGGACGGTGCGGGCCGGAACGGGCTGCACGCCCGAGTAGTCGATGTCGGGGACCTGGTCGGGGCGCAGCCGCAGGTCCGACCGGGACCAGTCACCTGCGACCCACGGGCGTGCCCCGGGCGGGAACAGATGCGGGAAGGCGGCTTCGAGGTGGCGGGCGGTCGAAGGGGTCACCGCCCAGAACCCGGGTTCGCTGCCTGGCAGCGGCGTGCGGCCGGTCAACCACCAGGCCACCACTTCAGCGAAATCCTCCGCGTACGGCCTGACGTCGGTGACGTCGGGGTGTCTCCAGGACCGGTGGCCGTGCAGCTCCTGGTCATGCCGCCACGTCATGTCGTCGACCCGGTCAGGCACCACGGTGTGGGACGTCCAGACGACGTCGTCACGGACGTTGTCGACCGTCACGGGCCGGTCCGGTGTCCGCACCGTGGCCCACGGTCGCCGCCACGCCATCCACCGTTCGCGGTCGGCGTCGTCCATGAACTCCCGGTCGATCAGGTGCCCGATCTCGTGCGCGAGCGTGGCAGCGAACGCGCGCGGGTCACCGTCGCTGTCCGGATGGACCCACAGGGTGGCGGTGCCGGACGAGTGCAGACCTGCGACCCCGCCGTGGGCCTTCAGGTCAGCGATGATGGTGCGGTAGCCGTGGGCGGCCGGGTCCACCCCCCAGGCGGCGTACAGCTCGACGGCAAGGTCGCACAGGCCGGTGTGGGCGGTGTCGCACACGAGGTCGCTGTCGTGGTCGCCGTTGCTGGCGTGGTGGGCAGCGACCTCGGTGACGGCACGGACCAGCACGGACAGTGCATCCGGGTGCACGTTGATGATGCGGCGGCCCCAGTCGTAGGCAGCGACCGGTTCGCCGTCGATGAGTGCGGCGTTGGTGACCCGGGCCTGCCAGCCGACACGGCGCGGGTCGGTACCGAGCCGGCCCAGGCGCTCGCCCGCTTCGGTGCACACGTCGGCGGGGACGTCACGGTCGCAGCGGATCGCGCCGCCCGCGGCGGTCTGTGGCGACCACCATGCGGCTGCCGTGACCGCGAACGCGACCGCGACAGCAGCAGCAACGGTCTGTACCGGGCTCAGGCTCACTGCACGATCTCCTCCACGGGGCGGCCTCCCAAGGTCACTATTCCGCGGTCAGCGAACGCCTTGAGGACCCCTGCCCGTTCGCCGGGGGGGCACACGATCCGGGTGGGTGGGTGCAGCTCGAGGTCGACCGTGCCAGGCACCATCAGCTCTCCCATCCGGATGGCCTGGAGTCTCCGGGTCGACCGTGCCATCTTGTCCGGGTGGTGGTGCGGGCTGGCCGGGTTCGTCGCCCCGAAATGGTCGCCCGAATACCCGTACACGTCGGCGCGGGACGCGAGCTCGTCCGCGTCCACGTCCTCCCACACGATGGCGGCGCCGCCGTCCAAGTAGGGGCCCTGGTCGGGGCTGTGCATCTCGAAGAACACCGCTGACGCACCGCCGGTGCGGACATCGGTCGCTTCGGACTGGCCGGCTTCGCGTTGCAGGCCAGCCTGCCGGCGGTGCTCCTGGGGCAGCAGCCCAACGGTGCCCCGCACGATCTGCGCGAGCCCACCTGCCTGCCGGCTACCTATGCGGTGCACCAGCGTGCATGGCGGGGCGGTTGGGCCACCGGGCTCCTGGGGGGCGCGCCGCCACGCAACCGCGCCACGGACGACCTCCGGGGCCGCCAGGTAGGTCATCTCGGCACGGAGCTGGCGGTGGTCGTCCCACCCGCCGACGTGCGCGTAGGCGGCAGCGAGCCTGCGAGCGACCGCAGGGGCGGCGTCAACCTGTGCGGCCCGGACCTGCTGTTCGATCCACCGGCGGCGCTCTGTCAGGCCGTCCGGCGCTTCAGCGGCACGGTCCTGCACGCGGGCTGCAGCAGCCGCGGCGGGGTAGCCGGCGGCTTCAACGCGGGCCTGCTGCACCACAGGATGGTGCAGCCACTCGGCCGCTTCGAGGTTCCGTTCAAGCCACACGACCTCACGGGTCGCGGGAGTGGACGGCTCGGTGTTGATCCCGACCCGGGTGAGCCGCGCAAGGCCGTCGCGGCCGGACCGGCCGGGTGGCATGACAACGGTCATGCGCCGCCGGAGCGACCACGCACCGGCCGGCCCGTCTACGGCGGCCTGCGGGGTGTAGAGCGCTGTGACGTCGTCGCCCAGGTCGAGGCGCCAGGCATGTTCGGCAGCGCCGGTGTGGCTCATCGCGGTGCCGTCCCACCGGGTGACGCCGTCCAGCCCGATCTCGGGCCGGATCCGGCCGCCGTCCACAACCGTCATCGGGACCGGATCCACGCCCGGCTGCGGCTCGCCCTGCACCTCTATCTGGCGTTCCTCGAGCGCTTCCCACTGGCCCTCCCACCGGTCCATGACCGGCAGCTGCTCATCGGACCACGTGAGCGGCTCGACGCTGTCAACCCGGTCTGAAAGCTGTTCTAGCTGCCAGACCTGGTGTTCGAGGTAGTCCTGCGCGCCAGGTAGGTCCCCGTGGGTCACCTCCGCATCGTGGTAGTCGGCCCACAGCTCAGCCAGCTGCGGCGCGAGCGTGACCCGGATTGAGCTGGCGGGCTCACCTGCACGCAGCCGGCGGTTCCACCAGCGGGCAGCCCGGTCGGTCCTGCCATGGAGGTCCGCAGCGACATCGGCGGGATGGGGGCCTTCCCCCACGGTCGTTTCGGTAACAGTGACCGTGCGGCGCGCCACGCCGGTGGCCATCTCTGCCAGCCGGTCCTCCCCCTCCGGGGTGAGCTTCAGGTGAAGGACAGTGATCGGTTCACCGGAGCCGACTGGGGCGTACCGGTGGATGCGCACGGTCGCGTCCTCCACCGCCGTGTAGTCGGCCAGCAGGAACGCGCCGCCGGCGGGGTCACCAACCGGCGGGTCCAGGTAGCCGAACTCGTCGACGTCCATCCCGTCGAGGTCGTCAAGGTGCACGCCGGCCGGTGGGCCAGCGCGCCGATCGGCGGCGGCCTGCACCGCAGCGGCACCGCCACCTGGGGCGGTGCGGTGCTGCCAGCAGCGTCCGGACGGGTGACGGGTGGTGCGCCCGCACGGGCCGGACGGTGTGGCGCCGCTGCAGGGGCGGGACGGGTTGGGCATGGCGGTCTCCGTGTGACCGGACCATGCCGCCCGCTGCTGCCCTGCCGGGGCTCCGCCCGTTAGACCTCGAGCATCGTGGTGTCGATGCCGTGGTCCTTCAGATGGCCGATGAAGTCGGCTCGGACGGAGCGTTTCCGGTCGATCGCAACGTCGAGGAACCGGTCGGCGATCTGGCCATTGGTGACCTGCGCTTCAGGGATGCCGTGCGCCTTGGCGGCGGCCTTCCGCATCGGTGCGCGCCACGACGTCGCAGCGTCTGCTGCGCCCGCTTCAGCGAGCGGCCGCAGCATGTCGCGGTACTCGCCCTCGTCGAGTTGTTCAACCCTGCCGATGACGGCGTTCAGCACCCCTGACTGGACCTGCACGCCATCCGCGAGCGTCCCGGCGGTGTGGCCGTTCATCACGGCCTTCGGTAGCGGCATGAACTTCCCGAGCCCGTTCGGTGTCCAGCTCGTATCTAGCCGCTCGGTGCCGCTGCCGGCGTGCTTGTACGCCTGACCGTGATCCACCCGCGTGATCGCCCCGTTCGGTGTGCGGATCCAGTTCGCAGCGTGCGCGTCGTGGTCACCTACCAGCCAGTCACCGACATGCTGGCGCAGCACCTGATCCACGTCTGCCTGTGACAACGAGGACACCGGCGTACCGGTCAGCGGTGCAGCGCCAGCAACGACCGCCTGCACCGCCATCGGTGTGCCCGCCGCGGTAGCTGCATGCACCGGCACGGTCGGTAGGCCGACGGCCGCTTTGACACGGGAAGCGGCCACTTCGGCTTCGATCCGGGCCGGCTGCGACCCGTAGGGCTTCCCGAACCATGCGCTGCCGGACTCGTCGGTCAGGACATACGACTGGTGGGCGCCGGGGGTGATCTCAGGGGCGGTGGACGACGGTGCGATCGCGAACGTGCGGGCTTGCACGACCGTATCCGGCTGGCGGGCCGGCACGTCTTGCGCCACCGCCTGCGCCTGCGCGAGCACGTCACCCAGCTCGTCCAGCTGCAGGTTGAAGCTCTTGTGCCGGATGATGATGCCGTCGGCGTAGGCCTTGGTGCGCGGTGGCGCTGCGGCCTTCTGCGCCTGCGGGACCGCCGCCGCCGCGGCAACCGCCGCCGGCGCTTTCGACTTCTGGTGCTGCGCTGCGAGCTTCGCGGTCGCCGTCGCCAGCGGCTTCGGCCACTGCGGTTCCATGACCGCGCCGTGCAGCCAGTTCGTGATCTGTGCCCGCGTGGCGGGTGGTTTCGCCAGCTCCGGGTCCAGGCCCGCTTCGACCGCCGCAGCCCGCAGATCGCCCAGCGGACGCTCTTTGGCCCACTGCCGGAAGACGGTCTTGTTCGGGACCTGGAGCGACGCTGCCGGCACGGGTCCGGTTGCTTCGAGATGGGCGACCCGCGACCACGCAGGCCCCAGGTCCGCTTTGGCCTGCGACACTTTCGACCACTGCGACACCTTCATCCCGACGTTGGTGTCGGAGATCGGCCCGAGGGTGGTGAGCTGCCCGACAGCGGCCTTGCGCCCTTCGAGGGTCTCTGCCGCCTGCGCTAAATCGGCCGGGTCAGCGTGCGGGTTCGACCATGCGGCCAGCATCGCGGTGGACGCCAGCTTGGCGTCGTCCATCTCGACCCGGTGCAGGTAGGCCCACCGGGCCGCGACCTCGACCGGCGGCATCATCGCTCCGGCCGGTTTCGGGATGTGCGCAACCGCAGCGGCGACCTGGTCGGCGTCGGGGCCGACGGCCATGGCTGCACGGCCGTGGACGTACATGGCGCCAGCGACGTCACCGGGGCCCTCCCACGTGTCGACGAGTTCCGCGATCGACTGGTCGGTGGCGGTCCATGGCAGGTGGACGACCAGGTGCCCGTCGGCCGGTTCGGGCAGCGTCAGGGCAAGGGGGCTGACCCCGGGAACGGTGAGTTTGCCGGCCAGGATCTGCTGTGCGCGGTCAGCCGCCTTCGCCTGGATCAGCTGCTGTGCGGCGGCGTCCTCGCCCGGGTTGAGCCACACCGTCAGCGGATGTGGGGTGCTGGGCCCCCAGCCGGTCAGCCCGACCAGCTGCGGGTACGCGAACCCATGCCCGGTGGCAAGGGCGTGCAGCTGGTCGGCCGGCAGCGTCTCTAGCCACGCGGCAGCTTCGGTGCGGGCTGCGTCCCGTTCGGCGTCGGCAGCTTCAGCGGGCGCGTGAACCAGCGCATGGTCAACGGTGGCGATGTAGCCCTGCAGCGCCTGGTATTTGTCAGCCGTCGAGAGTGTGTCGTCGTCGCGGGCGGCCTGCCACGCCTCTAGCGCTTCGAGCTGCGAGATCTTCCAGGCGGGCGCCTGGTCCCAGCCGGACATCGCCGCCGGATAGACGCCGTCGAACACGTCGTGGTCGAGCCACGATGGTGCGGTCGCCTCGAGAGCATCCCAGGCGTCGTCTGCGGCCAGCACCTGCCCGTCGGGGGCGACCACGTCAGTCTTGGTGCCGAGCCACTCGGCGGCGGACGCAGCGGTCGTGAGCTCTGCCATCGTTGCGGCCGGGTCAGGGCCCGCCTTCATCGACGCGAGCGCGACGGCTTCCTCAAGCGTCAGGCTGGGATCCTCCTTGAGGAGCTTCTTTGCGGCTTCGTGCACCCCGGGCGGCAGGTCAGTGGCGTACACCTCGTAGGTGTAGGTCGACTTCTTGCCGCCGACGGCCGTGCCAGGCGCCGCCAGCGTCACCCCGCCCTTGGTCTTCGATCCCTTGTAGCCGCCCATGTCAGCGGCCGCGGACCAGCAGCGCGTCGATGACACCAAGGACCGCCAACTGGATGGGCTCGCCCGGCTCGAGACCCTCGAGCTTCATCACGCCCATCGTGATGCCGTTGGCACGCTCAAGCAGGGCGACCAGCTCGTCCGGCGTCGGCGTGATCGAGTCGGTGCACTCCCACAGCCACTCTGCCCACCCGATAGCGGCATCAACAGCCAGCAGGTCCGCGTAGGTGGCGCCGTCGGGTCCAATCGCGGCCGCACCAACCGGGATCGTGGGCCCGCCGGTGTCCTCATCGTGCGCGAGCAGCAGCCACAGGCCCGCTGGTGTCGTGGTGGTGCTCATGCGCAGTTCTCCTTCGTGCGTGCAGTGTTGATGGCGACGTTCAAGTACCGGTCAAGGAGCCGGAGGTTGTGGCCGGCCAGGTCGCTGTGGTGGGCGTGTACGGGCTCTCTGCCGGTCATCGTCAGGGCCCGTCCGTGGGTAGCGGTCTGCACCGGTGCTTGGGTGGCGACGTGCAGCTGCTGTCCGAACCATGCCGCCAGTTGGGCGAGCCTTCGCCGGTCTGCAACGCCGGACACCAGCACGGTCGGGGCCGGACCGCCGTCGGCGGCGAGGTCGTGCAGCTGGGCAGCCAGGTACGACAGCGCCGGGACGGCGTGCAGGTCCCAGTCGCGGTCCAGGCGGAGGGTGTGGCGCGGCAGGAAGATCGCGGGCGGGTGGACCTCGTCGATCCAGGCGACCCAACGGTCGAGGTCTTCGCGCCGGCCGCCGTAGATCGCGGGGGCGGCCGGCACGCCCGCTTCGGCCAGCTCGGACGCGAACGTCAGGGAGCGGCGCATGTTGAACAGCTGCTCTGCCCGCGGCTGATCCGCGTACACGCTGAAATCAGGGGCCGTGACGAGGTCGAAACGGCAGGCAGCCAACTGGTCGATCAGCCCATCGGTGTGGCGCCGCTCCCAGAGCCTTTCGAGCAGCTGGTCGGGTGCGTAGCCAACGAGGACGGCCCGCTGCCGGGTGCGGTCCAGCCCCAGCGTTGCGTGCGCCCCATCACGGTGCCAGCGGGGCTGCAACGCGAGGGGCCCTTCGGTGCCGGGGCTGCGGGTCAGGACCCGGCGGAGCGGCACTCCCCAGGCAGGCCAGCTGGCCGCCGCGTGCAAGCTGTCGAGGTTGCGGTTGTCAGTGAGCGGGATGATGCGGGGCAGCGGCGGTGGGGCCGGTGGCGCGAACGGCAGATCGTCGAACTCGAGGGTGCCGCCTGCGGAGGCGACCCAGCTGGCCATGTCGGGCCGGGACCCGCAGCGCACGGGGCAGGCGCCGCACGGTCCGGTGCCGGCCGGGCGTGCGGCGGCAGCTTCACCGACCGAACAGCCACAGAACCTGCAGCTCGGGTTCGACCCGGAGCAGATCGGTGCAGGGCCGGGCGGAACGCCACGGTCCGGGTCGCCCTTGTAGTACGGGCAGACGTCGCAGTTACAGCCTGCGGCTGGGACGAGCAGCGGCAGTGCAGGCACGGTCACACCTTCCGGACGGTCGCCTTCACCATGCCGCCGTGACGTGGCACGCTGCAGGCGCGGGAAGGGGGAGGTGTGGTGGTGTCCGCGAAGGGTCAGGTGGACGGCGCCCGGCGGCGTGCACGCCGGACGCTCGTGGCGTCAAGCCCGTCGGTGACGGTCGAGGAGCTGGCAGCCGTCCGTCAGGAAGGGCAGGGCACGGTGTGGTCGTGGCTGGCCAGGGGCCGTCAGGAAGGCCGGATCGTGGCCGTCGAGCACGACCAGGTTGCGCTCATCCCGACGTTCCAGCTGGACGGCGACCTGCAGCTGCGCGACGACGTCGCCACGGTCACCGTCCGGCTGTCGTCAGCTGGGATGGGCAGCTGGGCCGTCTGGGCCTGGTGGGTCGGTCACCGGGCCACGCTGGAGGCTGCACCGATCGACACGCTCAACCAGGGCCGGCACCAGCAGCTGCATGACGCGATCGACCGGCTGACCGACCGGAACGGGTGAGCGGGGCACCAGCTCGTGGGGTCGAGCACCTACCGACGTCCTGCGTCAAAGTCTCGCTTCAACCCCCGCACCGACCTCTCAAGTTCCGCAATCCGCTCATGGGTGAGGAGTCGGCCACCGGAGGACATCCTGATGCGGAGTGACAGCAGATCATGGTCGGCATCCAAACGGGCGACTTCCTTTCGCAACTGCAGGTTCTCATCGCTCTGCTGGCGTGACAGGCTCAAGAGTGCCCTGACCAGCCCAACCATCGCGACCGCGAGTCCGACAAGCAGCGCAACTAGCGCCCAAACAAGAAGGAACGCGCGGTTTCCGCCCACATCAACTTGAAGAAGGGCGAATAGGACCGTCGCCAAGATGCCGCCGAGCACCAACCCAGCGAGTAGCGGCACCCAGACAACGTCGGCTGGTGACAAACCCAACGAAATCGGTCGGAAGCCCTCGAGTAATGGGTGCTCCTCCTTCTCAGCCGAGTAGCGTCCATCACTCTCAGGGGAGTCGTCAGAGGATTGCTGGTCCTCTCGCCCCTCGATCTCCTTCTGGTGCTCAGAAGCCGGAGCAGGGGTGTAATCCTCAGGCACCCAGAAGGGGCTGTCCAGCTCAGCTGGCTCGTGATCGACGTTGGTGACTTCCTCCCAGGTGTCCATATCGACCTCGGCGTTGTGAGCCGTTGTCCTGGGTCCGTCGTAGACACGGCTCCACCCGTGCTCTTTCGCAAGGTGGATGAGCAGCCGGCCCTCCTTCTTGGACGCCGTGTAGAAGGGCTTGAGCAGAACGTTCCCATCGGGGTACACGTAGCCGAGCACAGTCCGGTACGGGGTGCGACCTGTGTTCCTGTAGCTCATGTGGGCCTCTAGCTCAGGGTCGGCTGGCTGGTGGGTGGCAGTGGCCGGGTGGCGGCTTTGGGGACGGGCAGGATCCCGGCGGCTGTGAGCTGGTCGACGGCGATCTGGGGGGCGTCCATGATGCGGTCGAGGAGGGCGGCTTGTTCGTGGTGGAGCTGCACGGCGATGGTGAGGGTGTGGAGCAGGTCGAGGAGTTCGTCGATGGTGGTCTTGGTCCACCGGTCGGGGTTGATCCGGTCGAGGTCGGAGGTCTTCTTTCCGGCGGGGTTGCGTTTGCGGTAGGAGAACCACTTTTCGGGCACGTTCATGCCGGACACCTCGTACCCGGCGACTTCCGGTGCCACGTTGGAGATGCGGCCCTGGCCGACATGGAGGGTGTGGGTGGCCGGGTCGTAGTCCAGCGTTTCGGGCATGCCGTCCGGGTCGGTGGGGATCGGCACGTCCAGTTTCGGGCCGTTGGTGGCGCGGGGCGGGCTTGCGGGGCGGCTGTCGGCCGGGTCAACGAACCGTTCGCCGTAGGTGTGGGCCCAGATGATGCGGCGTCCGAGCTCGACCGCTTCGGTGAACAGGTCCGGGTCTGCGGTGAGCGGCAGCCGCAGGCCGGGGGCTTCGAGCTCGTCCCAGAACCTGGCGACGAACCCGGGGTGGGAAGTGACCGCCGCGATGTAGGCGAACAGGTCCGGACCCTCCACCTGACGGCCGTAGACGGCCGCCAGGTGGCCCAGCAGGCCCGGGGTCACGTTCGGGACGGTGGCGTCCGCATCACGCCACAGCGGGATGACGGCGCCGCCGGCGTCAGCGTTGCCCTGAAAGAACGGCATGTCGGGCGGGTGGGCGGTGTAGGTCGAGGCGGGGCCGTGCCCGGGGGAGGGGTTGAACGCGAGGAAGACCTGCTGGTCGGACCGAGTTGCCCAGAGGGATGGGCTGGGGGAGTGGAGGAGTCGGCGGTCGGGCAGGATCCACTGCCGGTCGAACGACCGGTAGCCGACGCGCACCGGGGTCGGAGCTGGCCCGGTTTCGTCCTTGATCGTGCCGTTGTGACCGAAGCCCGGAAGTGGGGGGTACTGGCCCTCGAAGGCTGCGTGATAGGACGGGCGGAACAGACCCTGCTTGCGCTCCTGGTTAGCCTCGCTGGTGAGGGTTGCCCAACGCGCCAGCAGGGTGTCGTCGTCGGGGGAGTACACCCAGGTGCGGTTGGGCTTCACTCCGGGCGGGGTCCAGGGGGTGAGCTCGGTGAGTGCCGGGCAGGACTGCCAGGCAGGGGTGGCGGCCGCAGCGACGGGGCCGGTGGTCTCGCCGAGGACGGGCTTCCAGCCGTCGTCATCGAGCCGGATCGGCTGGTGCGGCAACGTGCCGTCGTCGTGGGGGTGTGCGGCCGGGTCGAGCCGGGCGAGCTTGTCGGTCCGAGTGCCGCGGATCCGGCGGTACCACACCTGGGCGTCCTGCCCGTCGCGGGTGCCGTCACGGACCGCGATGGTGATCGCGACCGGGGTCTGGATCGCGAACACGTTGGGCTCCTTGCGGGCCCCGCGACTGTTCCCACCGAGGTCGATGACGTACAGGTGGTCGGCGATACCGCGCAGGTAGTGGCGCATGCCCACGAGGCCGTCGATGGTGAGCCAGGCGGACGGGGTGATGAACCCGATGACGCCGTGGGGGGAGTCGGGGTGGGCCTCGAACGCCTTGTGGATCGCCCACCGCCAGAAGTAGACGTGCAGGTTGCGCATCTCCTGGAGCTGGTTCCCGGACGGTCGGTGACCTTCCGGAGGCAGGAAGGCGTTGAGCAGGACCGCGTCGGGGTTGGTCCCGTCGCCGTTCTCGACCCAGCCGCCCTTGCCCTTCGCCTTCGCCGAGTAGGGCGGGTTACCCAGTATGGCCAGGACCCGTTCGTCGGCCTTGACGGTGTTGGCGTCTCGACGGGACCGGGAGATCGGCTCGTAGAACGACGGAAGCTGGGTCTGTTCGGTGTGGGGGTCATCGAGGGTGTCAGCGACGTACAGCCGCAGACTGCCGGGGTCGATGCTGGTGCCGGGCTGGTTGAGCCGGTCGAAGACACGGAGCTGGGCAACGGCGTACGGGCCGGTCTGCAGCTCGAACCCGATGAGGCGCTGCGGAAGGCTGTTGAGGACGGTGGGGACGTAACCGCCACCGCCGGTGGCGGCGGCGTGGCGAGCGATGTGGTCGATGGTGCGCAGCAGGAACGTGCCGGTACCGGTGGCCGGGTCAACGATGGTGACCTGGTCGTTGGCAAGCCCGCCGGGCATGCCGAGATGCTGGGCGAGGGCCTGGTCGACGAGGCGGACCATGCAGGTCACGACCTCGTCGGGCGTGTAGTACGACCCGGTGGCTTTGCGCAGCTCAGGGTCGTAGATCTCGAGAAAGTGCTCGTAGAAGTGCAGCCATGGTTCGCTGGTGCCGGTCTTGAGGGTGGCCCAGTTGACGGCGCCGATGGTCTGCCGGAGCGGTTCGAGGGACGACGACAGGGATGCGACCAGCTTGTCGTCGGTCAGGATCTGGAGGGCACGGCCGAGGAGGCTGTGGTCGTTGCCGAGCTCGAGCGCGATCTGCGGCAGGGTCTTGTGGTCGAAGGTGATGTTGTCGGCGCGGGCGAGCAGGAGCGCGAAGGTGACGGTCTGGGCGTACTGGTTGGCGAACGCGGGGTCGTCCGCTTCGGGGAACAGCAGGTCCTTCCAGTCGGCGGCGAGGGTCTGTAGCTGGTTGGAGGTGGCGAGCTGGTCGGTGACCTCGTCGCGCAGCAGGCGGCACAGCCGGGCGGTGCTGTCGGCCAGCTGCCGGTAGCTGGTGGGTGGGACGGGGGTCCAGGTCAGGAAGTGGTGCAGCAGGTTGACGAAGCCTGCCGGGTCGACGGGTTGGGCGTTGCCGTCGCGCACGTCGGGATCGAGGCGTTGCAGGTCGCCGTGCCGTGTGCCCTGGTGGTAGACGGCCCACTCGGTCCCGTCGGTGTAGAGGATGTTCGGCAGTGCGGACAGCTTTGCCCACTGGGTGCGGTTCCGGCCGGTGTAGCGGCCGGTGTGGGCGCCGGTGCCGGGCGCTTTCAGTTCGACGTAGCCGATGACAACCCCGTCGACCTCGACCGCGAAGTCCGGGATGGCGCCGGCATCGGACAGGTGTGTCTCCCGGTGCAGGACAACGTCGAGGCCGGCGGAGGTCGCGGCCGTGGACAGCAGCGTCTCGAACGGTCCCGTGAGGGCCGCTTCGGGCTGGCCGCGGTCTGCGGCGGCGACCGTGTCAGAGAACGTCGCGGTCGCTTCGACCACTCGCTCACGTGCGACAGTCACGTGCCCCCCTGTGGCTGCTGGTCTGCTGGCCGGCAGCCTAGAGGCCCGGATGCCGGCTGCAGCGACCATGCCGCCGCGCCGCGGTTGGCGGGCTGACCTGCCGGTCAGTTAGGGGAGGGGCTCTGCACTGTGGGCAGGTCGTCCCGCCAGCGGCCGGCCATGGGAGTACGGAGCCGTGCAGCACGGTGACGGCGGCGCTGTGCCTGCCGGCCTGCCTGGTAGCCAGCGGCCCACGCTGCTGCTGCCACCACGACCAGCACCGCGAGTTCCAGCAGCATGTAGCCCTCCCCGACCGGATGCGGGGAAGGCTACGCGCTGGGCTGCAGGCGGGTCATGCGATAGCGAGCAGCAGCGCCTCGATCGGGTGGCGGCGGTCACGGATCCGGTCGAGGAGCCCCACGATCTCCACGACCGCGTCGGGCCCGTCGGGCAGCTCGGGCGTGTCGGCCCCTGCGAGCGTGGCAGCGACCTGCGCGATGGTGGTCAACTCCCGGCGGTCAGCACCACCGAGGGTGAACGCGACCTTGACGGGGTCGTCGGTGCCGGCCAGCTGGGTCACGGTCCGCAGCGCTTCAACGGTGGTGGGCGGCAGGGTCAGCAGCCCGGTCACGGTCGCGGCGTGCCGCTCGACGGGGTCGCCCACGTCGGTGGGGGACAGCCTCGCGAGGATGCCGGCAAGGTCGTCGTCAGCGGTAGCGACCAGCCCGGAGACGGCGATGGCCTGCCTGAGGTCGGCGGTGAGGGTGTGAGCGGTCCGACGCGCCGGCTTGCGTTTCGTCGTCTTCTTCTTCGGCTTGGGGTCAGGCTTCGGCTCCGGGTCAGCCTGTACGGGCTGGTCGTGAGGCGGGGACGGCGGGGCGTGGTCGCGGGGGTGCATGGCTTCAGATCCTGTCGTCGATGTGGCGACCCGACCGGTCGTAGCCAGCTCGGTCGAAACCGTCGGGGCACCGGTCAGTGCCGGTGTGCGAGTGGGTGCCGTCACGACGCCACCCGTCAACTGTCACACCGTCAGGCGAGTAGATGTCGCCGGTGTCACGGTGGACACCGTCCCGGTCGAACCCGTCTGGGCGGAACCCATCAGGCTCGTACCCGTCCACGCCCCACGGCTGCCCGGTTACGAGGTGCTCTCCGTCGATGAAGCAGTCAAGCTGCGGGTCTGCGGTAGCAGCCCGCGCGGACCTTTCCATCGCTTCTTGGCCTGCATCGGGAAGGTGTACGACCCGGAGGTTCGGAGGGCGATCGCGGTGCTGGTTCGAGCCGGGTCCACGGCGGAGCATGGGATCCCCCCTCTGCTGTGGGCGAACAAGCCTCCGTCTAGGCGGCATCGGTCAACTCACGAAGCCAGCGAAGGTCAGCGGGGGCCAGGCCGTCGCGTCGGCGGCCGTCCCGGATCGGGATGCGATCGTCAGTCAGCCAGCGCCGCACCGTTGTGGCGGACACCCGCAGCTCACGGCCGATGTCGGCGGGGGTGCGCCGGTCGATGTGATGTGCCCGCAACAGCCACCGGCGGGACGGTCGGGACAGCGCACCGGTGCGGGACGGCCGGATCGTGATGTCCGCTTCCACAAGCCAGCGACGCACCGTGCTGGGCGAAACCTCGAGTTCATCAGCGATGGACCGCATGGACCGCCCGTCATCAACGTATGCATTGACGAGCCATGCGACGGTCGGTCGCGGGGGAACGATGCGGGCCGGCCGCACCGCTATTTCAGCGTCATTCAGCCAGCGGCGCACGGTCGACACCGCCACGCCGCACATGTCTGCAATCTCGTCAAGGTTCAGCGCACGGTCGTGATGAAGGCGGCTAAGGGTCCAAGCGTCGGGGCGACTCATCGAACAAACCTCTCGGACGTGTCATCGAAGTCGGTGGCGGTGGCGGTGGCGGTGCCGCCCAGCAAAACGGCTGTAGTGCGTATCGCATTTCCTTTCGAGAGCGGAAGTGTAACGCGTGGCATACACGCACGTCAACCTTTCACGCGGGAGCCAAGGCAACGGGTAGAAGCCACAGCAGCACAGCGAGCGTCGTTACTGCCAGGCCGATACGGAGGACGCCGCGCAGTAGTCGTGCGCCGACGAAGACAGCAAGCATGATCACCATCGCGAGTGTTAGGAGATCCACAGAACGGCTTTCTTACGGCATCTGTTCCGACACGATGCCGTCAATCGTCGGTGTGCGGATGCACGGCCGGAACTCGCCAGTCCGGACGGTGCGCCACCACAAGCACCGTCCCGTCGCGCAGTTCTTGCATGAGCCAGACAACCTCGCCCGATGGGGCTCCCTCTAGCGCACCGGGAACGAGGGAACGGGTTGCCACGATCGTGACGGACTTGTCAGCGCTGCTGGTCACCTCTCCTGCAGCGACAGCTGCAGTCCGCTCAGCCCAGCGTTGAAGGTCCTTGGGTGCGCCATCGACCCAGGTGGGGCGGCCGTCCGCGTCAACATCCATGCGGGCCCTTAGCGGGCTGATCGTGGCAGCCCACTCCCCTGCCTGGTCGTAAAACACGATGGCGTCCGCGCGGCCGCCTCGGACCACGGTCTGCACCCAGCCGCCCTTCTCGGGTGCGGTCCGGTACAAGCCACCTTCGGAAACTTCAACTATGATGGACGTCTCGGGCTTCAACGGGAATGCCCCCTCAGGCGTGGTACGGCCGGGAGGGGTGCATGCCACTGCCAGTAGCGCTGACCACAGCACTAGCGTTGTTCGTGCAATCATCATTCTTCGATACGAATGTCAAAAGTGACGCTGCCGAACTCATGACGCTCGACGCCAGCTTCCGGTACGCACTTGAGCTCGATATCTCGCACTTCGCTGATCGTGACGGTGAACCGGCGGCCTTCTTTCGGAACCTGAACGGCAATCCAGCCATCCTCGTCAACATCAGCGCCGGTAGTCACGTTCCCGTCCTGGTCCACGACCTCGATTGCGTCCTCAGACACCGATCTATGCGTAATCGGGCACAACCGAAAACCGGGGTATTCTCTGTCCCAGCGCGGATCCGCAACCGTGAATACCAGCCATTGGTTGCCCTCATCTGCCCAGCCGTATGGGCTCACCCGCGGGACGGCCGCTGCTTGCCCAACCTTCCACCCAGTGGTCAGTGTGCCACCATCGGCCAAGTCGACCGTTGTGTCGGGTACCCGGCCGGGGCGCTCGATGATGACGGTCGGAGGAAGGTCGGGACGCACCGTGCGAGTCGGCAGTTCAACGGCGATAGTTTGGCCGTGCGTGTCGATTTCCACGGTGGGGTCGCCATTGGGCACCGCAAGGGTGGCGTACACAGTGCTGCTGTCGCTTCGCCGCGCGGCCCCAAGTGCGTCAGTGAGGGCTGGATTCTGGCCGTTTGCGGTCAACACACGCCCGGAGAGCGCGGAATCGCGGGCGATCGATATGCCAGAAGGGCGGAGGTCGTCGTGGCGGAAAATCTCAAGAGCTAGGGTTACTAGCTGATGGTCAGGCGGCGCCGTGATGGAATCAGGTCCATCCCCAAAGCGATCGGTTTGAGCTAGCAGGTCGATCTTCAGTGTTTCTCCAGGCAGCTCCACGCTGATGCCAGGAGCTCGCGCCGGAACGTCGGCGGGGGGGCGTGGCCCATGCTGCGAAAAGTCGCGAGCAACGGGTGGCGCGTCAGGCGTTGGGAGGTATTCCTGCGCCGCTTCAGTGACATCCAGCGTTCCCTCACCGGGGCGAAAGAGAGTTAAGTTCGAGTTCAGGTTTGCGAGCTCGTTTGGCCTGCCGAATTCGACCTCGGTTTCGGCGTCCAGTGGCACATCAGCCCAGAGAAACTCGATCCACGGGTTTGATTCCAAGCTCCGTGCGGTGGTAGCTGGTCCACACACGACCCCACGGAGCAGCCAGGGTTCTCCGTCCCCTCCTTCGCGGGCTGCTGCCCAGCACTTTGCGGCATCGCCGAGACGCCATCCTTCCCTCGCCGCGGTTTGCTCAAGCCGGTGATCTGCCTGCCTGAGCAGGTTCTGAATCCCTTCAGATGTGGCCGCGTTCACGCCAGATTCTGCAATCCGCCACTCCGTATTCGGGGTAGCGGAGCAGCCAGCGAAAACCAGCGCAGCTAGACCCAGAGTCAGAGCGGATAGATGAGTGTTCATGGCCGTCTCTCCGAGGGATTTGAGGCATCATGCCGCCGGTACCCGGCCGTGAGGATCGCGCCAGCGATGACAGCTGCGACGACGGCGGGAGTCCAGGGGTGGTCGCGAGCAGCGATGGCAGGGAGGCCGACAGCGGGCACAACACGGATGACTGTGCCCACTACGGCGTACGCTGGGTCGGGCGGGTCAGTGACGCTGGTGGCGTCGCCACGCAGCACTACGTCGGAGGAATTCACAGTTACCACCCGATGGGTAACTCTGTGGCCGCTGCGGTCAACGACGACGATCGCTCCGGGAGCGGGGGGCACCGCAGGGTCAACGATGACGACGTCTCCGGCGTCGAGGGTTGGGGCCATCGAGGAGGAGGTGACGACCAGCGCGTGGAGCCCTGCGGTGGCAGCCGCGATGGCAGCGACGGTGACGGTGGCGGCCACGGCGAGGAGGGCAAGACCGGCGAGGGGACGGCGTGCCGTCCCGACGGCGGTCATGGGGCGACCCATCTGACGGTGTGGACGGCCCCTGCGGCGGCGCCGTCGGCGTGTAGGCCGGTTGCGGTGGGGGCTGCGGCGGGCCCCTCTGGCAGGAGGCCCCAACACCACAGCTCACCGCCGATGAGGGCGCAGGTGTGGTTGGACCCGACCGTGAGGGCTTCAGCGTGTTCAAGTACGCGCTGTGGGGTGCTGCTGCCCCCAGTCTGGCCGACGCCGGTCTGGCCGACGTCGTTCGCGCCCCAGCACCACACG
>LFIK01001342.1_pt1 | contig 19477 bp, 18 predicted proteins | sample 643401 | NCBI WGS metagenome assembly LFIK01 (sample SAMN03777447, study PRJNA286221) | soda lake metagenome | biome: soda lake; feature: Kulunda steppe; material: water; isolation source: sample T5-Br brine of Lake Tanatar-5 | place: Russia: Kulunda steppe | collected 2010-07
GACGGAAGTTGGCGTCCGCCTTGAGGTCGGGGTAGTTCTCCGTGATGGCCAGCAGCTTGCCCAGCGCCTGGGTCAGCCCGTTCTCCGCCTCGGCGAGCTCACCGGGCGCCTGGACGCTGATGGCCTTGGCCCGGGCTGCGGTGACCTCCTCGAAGGTCTCCCGTTCGTGGGCGGCGTAGCCCTTGACGGTGTTGACCAGGTTCGGGATCAGGTCGTGGCGGCGCTGGAGCTGGGTGTCGATCTGCGCCCAGGCCTCGTCGATGCGGACGCGAGAGCGGACTAGCCGATTGTAGCCGGCCACGACCCAGCCGACCACGGCGACCAGGAGGAGTAGCAGCACGAGTGAGAACCACAGCACGGGGACACCTCCGACGACGACCGGCTTGCAGCGGGCGGCGGGAGTTCTCCGGCGCTGCCGTACCGCAGATTACTGCCTGACCGGGCACGGGGTGGACGCAAGGGTACGACCGGCGTCGCGAGCAACCAGGTGACACCGCGACCGGCGTCGGGCACCGGCGGCTCCGGCCCACACGAGGGCCCGGAACTGGGGAGGCACTGATGCCTGCCGACATCACAGCCGACCGACCCGGCATACCACTTAGTGGAACAACGTTGCACCTGAAGGAACGCAGCTCTAGTCTTCGGCCAGCAGCGGAGGGAGTCGCCATGTCCAAGCAGGATCTACTCATCACCAACGTGCGTATCGTGCGACCCGACATCGAGGAGGTCACAGAGGGCGCCATCGCGATCGACGACGGGCACATCACCGCCGTCGGCCCCGACCTCGACCCAGCTGACGCCGCCGAGGTCCATGATGGCGGTGGCAAGCTCGCCTTCCCTGGCGCCATCGACGCGCACCAGCACTGGGGGATCTACAACCCCCTGGATATCGACACCACCTCGGAGTCCCGCGCAGCCGCCCAGGGAGGCGTGACCACAGGACTGACCTACATCCGGACAGGGCAGTACTACCTCAATCGAGGCGGCCCCTACGCGGAGTTCTTCCCCGAGGTCCGGCGCCTGTCCGAGGGACGCGCCCACGTGGACTACGCCTTCCACGTCGCCCCCATGATGCAACAACACATCGACGAGCTCGAGGACCTGGTCGACACCCACGGGGTGACTTCGTTCAAGATCTTCATGTTCTACGGCTCCCACGGCTTGCACGGACGCTCGAGCGACCAGTCGAGCTTCCTCATGACCCCGGCCGGGGAGAGCTACGATCTCGCCCACTTCGAGTTCGTGATGCGTGGCATACAGCGGGTCCGCACGGCCCGACCGGAGCTCGCGGACCGCATCTCGCTCTCGCTGCACTGCGAGACGGCGGAGATCATGGCCGCCTACACGCGGATGGTCGAGGAGGAGGGCGGTTCCCGCGGGCTGGAGGCCTACCACCGCTCCCGGCCACCGCACTCCGAAGGTCTCGCCATCACCATCGCCAGCTATCTCGCCCATGAGACCAACCTGGCCAACATCAACCTGCTCCATCTGTCGTCCGGCAAGGCACTGGACGCAGCGATGCGCATGCGCACCGCGTTCCCCCACATCGACTTCCGCCGTGAGGTGACCATCGCCCACCTGCTGACCGACATCTCGAGCGCCGACCTCGGCGCCAAGGTCAACCCGCCGATCCGGCCTCGGGAAGACGTCGAGGCCCTGTGGGGACATCTCCTCGAGGGCCACGTCGACTGGGTGGTGTCCGACCACGCCTGCTGCAAGGACGAGATGAAGTTCGGCAGCGACCGCGGAGACGTCTTCCTTGCCAAGTCCGGCTTCGGCGGGGCGGAGTACCTGCTGCCCGGACTGATCGGCGAAGGCACGAAACGTGGGCTGAGCCTGCCGCGGATCGCCCAACTGACCAGTTGGAACCCGGCCCGGCGCTACGGCCTGGGAACCAAGGGCACGCTGGCTCCCGGCTACGACGCTGACGTCGCGCTCATCGACCCCGGCCGTAGCTTCGTGGTCCGCGCGCAGGACTCCGAGTCCAGTCAGGAGTACAGCGCCCTCGAGGGAGTGGAGATCGGCTCCAGCGTCACCGACGTCTTCCTGCGCGGCCAGCGAATCGTGCGCGACGGCAACGTCGTCGGGCAGCCGATCGGCCGCTTCCAGCACCGCCCAACGGAGGTCTCCGCATGACCACGCACGTGCAGAAGGCTGTCTATACCGCCGAAGCCACGGCGGACTTCGGCCGCGACGGCGGCGTCACGATCAGCGACAGCGACCTCAGCTTCTCGCTCACAAAGCCACCCGGCATGGGCGGCAAGGCCGGTGCAGCCGGCGCCAACCCGGAACAGCTCTTCGCCGCCGGCTACGCGGCCTGTTTCCACGGCGCGTTGCTTTACCACGCACGCGGCCAGAAGGTCGACGCGTCGGGGTCGAGCGTGACCGCACAGGTCGACATCGGGCCGGTGGAGGGCGGAGGGCTCGGCCTGGCTGTGCGCCTTCAGGTCGCGCTTCCGGGCGTGGAGCAGCAGGCAGCACAGCGGCTTACCGCCACGGCCCACGAGGCCTGCCCCTACTCACGCGCGACCCGCGGCAACATCGAGGTGGAGATCAGCGTCACCACCTGAGCCACGCACCCCAGGAGCCGGTATGGCGTCCACCGCCCCGCTACTCGCACCGCTCCCACCCGGCGTACCACCGGTGTGGTGGGAGCACGGGCGGGGCAGCGTGGTCTGGGACCGGGACGGTCATCGTTACCTCGATCTGACCTCCGGTGTGCTGATCGCGAACCTCGGCCACAGCCATCCGGCCGTGACCGCAGCGATCGCCGCGCAGGCGGACCGGCTGCTGACCACCTTCGTTGGCCACCATGCAGGCCGGGAGCGCTACGCCGCCAGGCTCCTGGCCGCAGCCGACGGCGGGTTCACCACGGTGGCCTTCGGCTCGACGGGAGCCGAAGCGGTCGACATCGCGGTGCGCGCGGCCAGAGCCGCCACCGGCCGACGCACGGTGGTCTCCTTCCTCGGTGGCTACCACGGCAAGACCACGGAGAACATGCGGCTCTCGGGCCTTGCCTCCCTCCAACGCGAGGTCGGCGGCGCTGCGGGACAGGACGTGGTCCACCTGCCCTACCCGGACCGCAGCACCAGGCCGTCGCCCGCCGCGGACGGTCAACACGTCACCCGTCCCGGTGAGACCAGGGGGACAGGGCCGCACGAACAGGACGGCTGGACCGACTTCCTGGCCCGCCTGGGGGTGATCGCGCCGGAGGGGATCGCCGCCGTGCTCGTGGAGCCCTACCTCGGCGCCGGTGGCGGGGTGGTCCCCGACGCAGGGTTCCTCGACCGCTGTCGCCGGCTGTGCGACCAGCTCGGCGCCCGCCTGATCGTGGATGAGGTCCAGGCGGGGTTCGGGCGCACCGGTCGACTCTTCGCACACCAGGCGATGCGCCGCCCGCCTGACCTCGTCGTCCTCGCCAAGGGCATCGCCAACGGCGTCCCCATGTCCGCGGTGCTCGGGCATGACGGCGATCTCAGCGCACCGGGTGCCGGCACGCTATGGAGTTCCTACAGCGCCAACCCGCTGGCGTGTGCGGCAGCACTAGCGACCCTCACCAGCCTCGAGGAGGAGATCGACTACCAGCGCACCACCCGTGTCGGTACGCAACTGGTCGACAGGCTCAGGGCGGGTACCGATCCTGACAGCGTGCACGTCGACGGGATTGGGCTCAGCCTGGGGCTGCGCCTGACCACCGCGGCCGGGACCCCGGATCCTGCACGAGCTGCTGCCATCGTCCGGTTGGCTGCCACCGAGCACATCCTGCTGCTGCCCCCGGCGGGCCCGAACGGCGAGGTGGTGCGGATCGCACCACCGCTGACCATCGATGACACCGAACTCGAGCAGGCGACCGCCCGCGTCCTCAAGGTGATCGAGGCCGCCCCCGCGGGTCGCTGAACGCCACGGCGGGCACGGCTGACCGGCAGCGTGCGTGATCAGCCGTCGGTACCGCTGGCACGGGTTGTCAGCTGCGGGCCGCGGACCCACCGCAGCATCCGGACATCGCTGCTCGCAGCAGCCGCCGCCCCCCCGGCCGGGTACCGCTGCGGATCGCAGCGATGGCCGTAGCGTTCGAGCAGGGCGCTGCTGCCATCCGGCTCCTCGAAGCGCACCGTGCCCTCCAGCACGAACCACTCGTCACCCCCGGCATAACCATCGGCGTCACCACCGACACCGCCACCGGCATCGCCACCCGCGTCGCCACCGGCATCACCATCGGCACCCCGACCGGTTGCCAGGGGTGCACCCTCAGCGGCAGCGAGCAGCCAGGTCCGCCATCCGCTCACGACGTCGTGCCACAGCTGCCGCCCCAGCACACCGGGGAGTGGGTGGCCGTGTTCAACGATCGGCTCGAGGGTGAGATCGTCGAGCGACAGGGTCGTGACGGCCTCGCTGGCGGACGGCGTAACCTCGGCGACGTCGAGGTAGTATTCCTGACCGTCCCAGTCGTCGGGGACAGCGCAGAACCCGAAGTCGACCGGGTGGCTGTTGCGCACCAGCAGCAGCACACCCTGCTCGCTGTGCTGCCGCGCGGGATGGAGCCAGTAGGGCGGGTGGTTGAGGTAGCCGGGCGCGTCGAAGCGATAGAGCTGCGGGACCCCGAAGGCGTAGTCGCCCTCGAGGCTAACGATCTCCTCGTGGCAGCTGTGGTGCTCGAAGCGTTGGGGGCGCCCGGTCCGCGCGATGGCTGCTTCCTCATGCCGGTCGTAGCCGGCGGGGAACCGCAGCAGCGTGAGGCTTCCTCCGGTGTCCGGGTCGCGGCTGAGCACGCGACGCTCCGTACCCACGGGCCAGTTCGGCTGCCAGGGGCCGACGTGGTTGTCCGCCGTCTCCACCGTCAGATCGGTGAAGTGCGTGGTGGGTCGGGGGGCGTGGGCCAGCAGCGGGACGTCGGTGATCATCATGGTCCTCGTGGATGCCGGTCAGTGATCAGAACGGTTGGATGTCGCCGGGAGGAAGCCGGACAGGACGCCGACCTCCCGCAGGAAGCTGCGCACGTGATCGGCGAACGCAACCGGCTGCTCCGCCGGCGCGAAGTCGGTCGCGTCGGGCAGCGTGACCTCACGCGCCCCCGGCAACCTCGCTGCGGCGCGCAGATGGTGGTGGTGCACCAGATCGTGCTCGCCGCACAGCAGCAGCACGGGATGGTCCGCGACCGCTTTGAGATTGGCGCTGCCGTCGTGGGCGAAGACCGCCCGGTAGGCGGTAGCGTAGTCCGGGCCCGCCGCGAGGTAGTCAGCCACGTAGGCGGTGGCGGACGCGGGATCCTGGCGGGGGTAGAGGCGACGCTGACGGTTCCAGATCGCGGTCAGATGCGAACCGTCGGCATCGATGTGGTAGGGCGGGGCGTAGGACCGGGCCCGCTCAGCACGTTCCTCATCGGTGTAGACCGGTACGCCGTGCAGCACGACACCGGCCACGCGTTCCGGCTGCTGGCGAGTGGCCTCGATGCTGACGACTGCGCCGGTGTGCTGACCCAGCAGCACGACCCGCTCTGCACCGATCGCATCCACGATCGCCCACACCGCCCGGGCGTAGTCCGCGAGCTCCCACGGCTCAGGTGGCGGGTCGGAGGCCCCGTAGCCGGCGGTGTCGGGCGCGACCGCGTGCAGATCGTGACCCAGCAGGCCAAGCACCGGCGCGTAGCTGCGCCCCGACAGGGGGGTCTGATGCAGCAGCAACAGCAGCGGGGCAGCGGGCGAACCCGCAGCCCGCATGTGGACCTGGCCCCAGGGGACATCGAGATAGTGACGACGGACGACGACGGGAGGTTGCGTGTCCAACGCTGGCTCCTGACCTGCTGTGTGCAACGACGCGATGACACGATCGCGGACGCTGCTGTGACGCCGGCCACGTCCCGCGGTGGGCCGCAGCGACGACGTCTCAGTGGATGGTCGCACCCCCGTCGACGAACACGGTCTGTCCCGTGATCATGCCCGCAGCCGCGGAAGCGAGGTAGGAAACCGTGTCCGCCACGTCCCCCGGCTCGGCCATCCGACCGAGGGGAATGCTGGCCAGTTTGTCGTCCATGTAGTGCGCATCCGCTCGGACATCCGCGGTCATGTCGGTGGGCACGATCGTGGGCCCCACGGCGTTGACACGGATCCCGTCGCCAGCCCATTCGAGCGCGAGCACCCGGGTCAAGTGGATCACACCGGCCTTACTGACGCAGTAGGCGACGGTGTTGGGCACCGCGATCTGCCCGTTGGTCGAGGCGATGTTGACGATGGCCGCGCCATCGTCGGCCGCGAGCAGGCCGTGTGCGGCCTGGCACATCCGGAAGGTGCCGGTCAGGTTGACATCGAGGATGCGGGTGAACAACGCATCATCCACCTCTAGGGCCATACCGCGGGCGACGACACCGGCGTTGTTGACCAGCACGTCGAGCCGCCCGAACCGCTCCTCCACCTCCGCGATCACCTCGCGGCAGGAGCTCAGCGAACGGACATCGAGATCGACGTCGAGTACCGAGGTGGCGGGCTCCCAGCCTGCACGCGGCAGCAGGTCGGCACGTACGACGTCGTATCCGGCGTGATGGAGCGCCTCGCAGATGGCCACGCCGATGCCACGGGCGGCGCCCGTGACCAGGGCAACGGGCGCTGTCGAGGGGTCGCTCACGTCGCGACCGTCCTGTCAAGCTCTGTCCATCCGGCGAAGCGTCGCTGCAGGAACCGGATGGTCCAGTGTGCCATCAGGCCCATCACCGCGAGCACGATGAGGATGGCAAACAACCCGGCGATGTTGAAGTCGTAGATGAACTGCAGCAACTGATACCCGAGCCCGGCCCGGGCGCCGACCCACTCACCGACCACCGCACCGATGATGGCGAACACGATCCCGATGTCGAGGCCGGCGAACACGAAGGGCATCGAGTTTGGCAGCTTGACCTTGAAGAAGATCTGTCGCTTCGAGGCGTCCAGTGACCGCATCAACTCGATCTGGTCCTGGTCCGCTGAGCGGAGGCCTTCGATGACGTTGATCAGCATCGGGAAGAACGACACCAGCGCGGCGATCAGGATCTTCGAGGTGATACCGAAGCCGAACCAGATGACGAACAACGGCGCCAGGGCGATCTTCGGGACGGTCTGGAAGGCAACCACGTACGGGAACACCGTCTTCTCTACGATCCGCGACTGTACGACCGAGACCCCGATGACGAAGGCCGACAGCACACCGAGCAGATAGCCCGCGATGATGGCCTGGCTGGTGACCCACAGGTTCTCCCAGAAGCGCGGCGTCTGGAGTTGCGTGAGGAGCGAGTCCCAGATGGCCGAGGGTGGCGGGAGCACGAAGGCGGGGACGTCGAACCAGCGCACCCCGTACTCCCACAGCAGCACGAGGGTGATGAAGCTGGCCGGCACCAGCACCAACTCGGAGTGCTCACGCAGGTCGATGTTGAAGCGGCTGGCGGCGCCACTGGTGCCGTCCGCCAGCGCGTCGGTGTCGGTGACGGGGGTTAGAAGGCTCAATCGACCACTCCCGCGGCGTTGAAGTGCGTGCGGATCCGTTTCACGTAGCCCCCGGCCGCATCCGACTGCATCATCTCGAGCCGACGCGGACGCTCCAACTCGATGTCGACAAGCTCCACGATGCGGCCGGGACGGGGCGACATGACCACGACGCGATCAGACAGGAAGACCGCCTCCGGGATCGAGTGAGTGACCAGCACCACGGTCTTGCCCGACTCGCGCCAGATGCGCAGCAGTTCGAGGTTCATGTACTCGCGCGTCATCGCGTCCAACGCGCCGAAGGGCTCGTCCATGAGCAGGACGTCCGGGTCGTGAACCAGCGCGCGACAGATGCCGGCCCGCTGCTGCATGCCGCCGGACAACTCCTTGGGCTGACGATCCTCGAAGCCCTCGAGCCCGACCATGGCGAGCAGGTCCATGGCACGTTGGCGGTAGCGTTTGCGGTCGAGGTGCTGAACCTCGACCGGCAGCATCACGTTCTCGAGGATCGTGCGCCACGGCAGCAACGTCGCCGCCTGGAAGACCATCCCGATGTCACGCCGGGAACCGTCAATCTCCTCACCGGCGAGCCGTGCTGATCCGCTCGTGCGCCCGATCAGTCCTGCGAGGAGCTTGAGCAGCGTGGTCTTCCCGCATCCGGAGGGGCCGACCAGGGAGATGAACTCACCCTGCCCGACCGTGAAGTTGATGTCCTGCAGGGCGACCACCGGCGTCGTTCGTCGGGGGCGGTACACCTTGCCGAGTTCCGTGACCTCGATCCAGCGCTCCGGGTCGGGCGTCGCCCCGTGCTGTGGCTGGCCGGTCTGTTGGAGCGTCACGCTCATCGTCCTTCTCCTGGACGGATCGTCCTCACGCGCCTTGAAGGCGTGCTGACCGGTGCCGGGCGCGTCCGGGGGGGGAGGCGCCCGGCACCGGACGGTTCACGGCAGCAGACCCAGCACCGCGTCGTTGTCGAAGTCGTTCGCCGCAGGCAGCAGGCCGGGGTCGAACGCATCCGAGGTGGGGAAGGGCTCAGTGACCGTTCCTGCGGAGATCGCGAAGTCCATGGTGGCGTCGAGCTGCGTATCCGTGAGGCCACCGAAGTCACCCCAGGACTCCACAGGTCCCTCCAACGCGGTGGTCTCCAGCCAGGTGCCGAGCGAGAAGGCGTCGTCCTCCAGGCGTTCCTCGGCACTACGGTCGCCGAGCAGGTCTGGCAGGATGTCGTAGGAGATCCGCATCGCCTCCGTCGGGTCGGCGTTGGAGAACAGGAGTCCCTGATTCGCGGCGCGCAGGAACCGTTCGATCACCTCCGGGGACTCCTCGAGGGCCTGGTTGGCGACGATCCAGGTGAGCGAGACCAGGGGGTCGAAGATGTCGGGATTGTCGAGGAACCGGAAGTCCAGTCCTGCCAGCTCGAGGTTGGCGTAGGCCTGCGTGAACAGCGCGAGCGAGTCCACTTCGCCGCCCTCGAGGGCGGCGGCTGCCTGGGGACCGAGACCCACGGGGATCAGGTCGACATCGCTGTCCGGATCGAGGCCGCACTCCTCTACGAAGGAGCGTGCGAAGGGGTTGGAGCCCGAGGCCAACGAGATGATCCCGATGGCGGAACCGGCCAGATCCGCACACGCCTGGATGTCGCTGTCGGCGGGGACCGCGATGCGCCACGGCCAGTTGACCACGAGGCCACCGAGACCGGTCACCGGCACTCCCTGCTCCACCGCCGCGAACAGGGAACCTAGGTCGGCTGCCGTGATGTCAGCTGAACCGGAGGCCACCGCCTGGATGGCTGCCGTCGAACCGTCGGCGGTGACCACGTCGACGTTGAGCGCCTCCTCCTCGAAGAAGCCGAGCGCCTCCGGGACGGCGTAGGTCGCGACCTCTTCCTTCGGCAGAATCACCGCAGCCGCGGTCACGTAGGTGACATCAGCGGGTTCGGGCCCGGTGGCCGCCACGTCCTCATCGGCGTCCTCATCTGCCTCGGCCTCAGCGTCGGAATCGGCGTCGCCGTCGGCGTCATCCTCCTCCGTGTCCTCCTCCTGCGCAGCCCCGTCCTCTGACTCCTCCACCGTGTCTTCGCCACCACAGGCTGCCAACACCAACGCAGCAGCCGCGCTGGCTGCCACCCACATCGCCAAGCGCTTCACGCTCGCCTCCTCTATCTCCCAGGGAGCCGCTCATTGTGAGACGGCGTTCCACTCAGAGGGACAATAGCGCTGTCCGCGTCGCGATGTCAACGCGCACATGAACGCTGTAACGCTCCTAGAACATCGGGGCCTGTGCCATAACGACCAAGGTGTCGTCCTGGCGATGCGGCCATGGCAAAGGGCCGGACACCTGGCGGTGCTCGGCCCTGTCGACGGCGAGGGGAACACGGTCGATGATCACCTGGTGCGGTCGAGCACTCCGGTTTCCGCAAGATCGTTCCACACGTGCTGCTCCACGATCCGGCCCTCATCGAGCACGAAGACGTCGACGTAGCGCACGTCATCGAAGCGCCGACCGTCGAGGTTCTCGCCGTACAGCCGGCCCCGCGAGGTGATTACCAGCCGACCCTGCTCGTCGCTGCCGATCGCGTAGTGGTCCCGATGTTTGCGGATCCAGCGGTAGCGGCCGGCAGCAGCCGTAGCCATCGCCTGCAGGTCGCCGAACCGTGTCGCCGCCGGGAAGACCAGGTCCGCGTTCTCAGCCAGCATCCCGTGCGCGGTCGTCAGGTCGCGGTCCTCGGTGGCCTGAAGATACGCATCGATCGCTGCGACCACGTCCCGCTGCGCCGCGGTCCAGGCAGCTTCGTGCCCGCCACCGCTACCGGCGGTCACTCGCGACCCACCAGGGTCTCAGCGGGGACCAGCTCGTCGCGCAGCGGATGTTGGGATGGCCCATCCTCGGTGATGACCCGCAGGAGACGTCCCATGGTGGCGTCCCGCACGGACGCCAACTTCTCCGCCACCTCCCCCTGGGGTTGGTAGCTGTCGAGCTCACCGACGGTGAGCACGCCGTGTTCGACCAGCAGCGCCTCGAGGGCGTGCAGTCGTTGCGTAGCCACGTGCAATTCCGCCCCGAGCTGGAACACCAGCCCCATCGCCCGGTCGAGCTGGGGATCCGTGAAGTAGGTGGTGGTGTCGCTCATGCCGGCTTCTCCGCGCTGAGCACCGACCAGGGGAAGTGCCACTCGGTTCTCGGGCCCCAACCCTGCGGGGACAGGCCACGCTCCCGCTCGTCGAAGGGTGTCCAGGTCGGTTCCGACAGCCCCGCCCTCGCACACATCCCCGCGACGTCGGCATCCATCAGCACCGGGATCCAGGGCTCATTGTTGCGCTCCCCGTGCTCGTAGACCGTCGCGTCACGGAAGGGGTCACCGGTAGGAGAGAACTCGAGGAAGCGGATCGCGCCACCCGGCTTGAGGAGTCGCGCGGCCTCGGTCAGTACCGCCTCGACGTGGGTCATGGGCATCTCGTGGAGGACCATGGTGCCGGTGACCACATCGACGCTGCCGGAGGGCAGCCCGGTGTCGGCACCGTCAGCCTGGCGGAAGTGGATGGGCTTGCCCATCCGCTCGGCCGTCGCGTGTGCCAGGCGGACGTTGGGGGCGGAAAGGTCGATACCGATCACCTCGGCCCCAGGGAAGGCGTCCACCAGCGGGCGAGTCGACTTCCCGAACCCGCAACCGATGTCCACGATGCGTTCGTGCGGCCCGGGCGGCAGCACGGTGGCGGCGAACAGGGTGTGGAACCGGTACTCATCGTTATCGCGCAGCATCACGATCTGCGCGCCCTCCTCGTACACCACGGCGCTGGTGTCATCGCTCCACACCCCGCCGGGCTGCAGGTGGATGTCGAATGCGGTGTAGTACCTCGGCAGATCGAGGTCCGGATCGAGGCGCAGCGAGCCAACCGGATCGTCCGGCGCTTCCAGTGAGCCGGCGAGTTCATCCCAGCGCGAGGTCACCGCGTCCTGGACCGTGCGCCACATCATCTTCTGTTGCCCGCGCTCCATCCAGGAGAACCAGGGGTAGAGATCGAGATCGTGCATGACGCGGGCGGCCTCGTGTCCGTCCGCAGGCACCTCGGACCGCCCGGAGACCGCTGTGCTGTACTGCTGTTCCAGCGCTGGGTACACGGTGTCGGCCCACCGCTTGCGCAGGGTCAGGACGTAGTCCATCGCCGCACGCTCGTCAAAACCGGTGATCGTGTCAGTCATTCCCATCTCGAACCTCCCATCAGTGGCACGCCGTCAGTGGAACGCCGTTCCCGTCTTGCGACGATACGGCGGTAGACCGGGGTCGGTCAACGTCGGGGGCGTCTCCCCCCCGGCCAGCACGCCAGCCAACTGCCCCTCGTAGACCGCCTCGAAGGCGGTACGTGGGGCATAGGCATCACCAGCGACGACCACCTCGACATCGATCCCCGCTCGTTCCAGTCCATCACGTAGGTCCAGGTCGACCACACGAGGGCCGACGTACACCACACCGGTGACACCCGGCAAGGCCGCGGCGTTGCCGGTGACGGCGTCCTCGAGCTGAATCGCCTGCCCGGGTACGCCACGGACCCGGCGTAGTGGCCGCACCTGCACACCGGCTTGCCCGAGCAGGGGGACAAGGGACAGCCGCACGTAGGCCGACACGTTCCACGCCACTCCTGCGACCGGGCTCGCGAGGATCACCTCGGCTCCACGCTCGGCGAGATGCAGCGCGGTACCAGCACCGGCCCAAGTGCCGTCCTCGTCAACCACTACGACCTTGCCGCCGAGGGCATCGGGATCATCCAGCGCCGCCCACAGATCGGTCCAGCCGGCCGGTGCCGTTGGACGTGATCCCGTCGCCAGGACCACGGCGTCGGCGCCGCTCGCCACCACGGAACCGGGATCGACGTGGGTCTCGGTCTGCACCACCACGCCGGCCGATCGCACGGCGGCCTCCAGGTCCTCCACCAGCAGTGCCCAGCGATCACGGTGGGCGAGGCTGGCTGCGTAGCGGACCTGACCGCCGAGTTGCGCACGCGCCTCGCAGAGGGTGACGCGATGACCCCGCTGTGCTGCGGACAGCGCCGCGCGCAGGCCGGTCGGTCCACCGCCGACGACCAGCACCTCCCGCGGTTCGGGTAGCGGGTTCACCGTTCGCCACGCCGCCCAATCCCCCTCGAATCCAACCTCGGGGTTGACCACGCAGCTCATCGGCAGGTCGTACTCGATGCGACCGATGCAGGCCTGGTTGCAGGCGATGCAGCGGTAAGTGGTCGCACCGGTGCCGGCATGCGCCTTGGCGATCAGATCCGGGTCGGCGATGTGGGCGCGCGTCAAGCCCACGACATCTGCCTGCCCGCAGAGCACGACATCAGCGGCGACCGACAGTTCGTCGATGCGGCACACCGCGAACACCGGGAGCTCGGGGAATGCCGCCTTGATCTGCTCGGGCAGGTGCCGGAACGCGCCAGTCTCGAAGGTCATGTCCGCGATCTGGGTGGACAGGGAGTAACTGCCCACGTAGGCCGCGTGACTGACGTCGAGGAAGGCCACGGGAAGCTCGGCCACCAACGCCTGGATCTGCGCGATGGTGTCCTGCGGCGTCAGGCCGCCCGGCAGGTACTCGTCCGCGCTGACCCGGATGCCGACAGGAGCACCGTCGGCGACGGACAGCACCTCCTCGAGGACCTCCCGAGGGAAGCGGAGGCGCCCCTCATCGGAGCCCCCGTAGAGGTCGTCGCGGTGGTTGACCGCCGGCGAGAGGAACTGCGCGAGCAGATGACCATGGCCAAGATGCAGCTCCAACCCGTCGAGCCCGGCGGACAGCACCCGCCGAGCGCCATCGGCGAAGGCACGCCGCAGCTCCGCCAGCTCGTGCTGGTCGAGCGCGTGCGGGACGGCCGCGCCGGTCGACCACGGCTCCGGTGAGGCACCCCACGAGGCGGTCCGGGCCAGGGCGCCGTTCGCCTGCCGACCGATGTGCATCACCTGACCGAACAACGCCGCACCCTCCGCGTGCACGGCGTCAGCGACCCGTGCCAGCGGCGCGATACAGGCGTCGTCGAACACCCCCAGCGTGCGGTCACGGGCTGCGGCCGTCGGGTGTACGCGCAGTGCCTCGGTGACGATCAGACCGACACCGCCCCGCGCCCGCGCCCGGTGGTAGGCCACATGGCGGTCGGTGGCGAGGTTGTCGCGTCCGAGGTTGGTGGTGTGCGCGGAGACGAAGACGCGGTTGCGCAGGGGTACCCGACCGATGTCGATCGGCTGCCACAACGCATCGAGCTGCCCGTCGCCCAGCGCCGAGGGGGCCGCCGGGGCTGACGGGGCCGACGGGGCTGACGGGCCTGCCGGGGTCATCGGTGTAGTGTTGCTGGTGGTGCTCACGTTCTGCTCCTCCTCGATCGGCAGCGGTGCTGGTTCCACCGTCGCGTGGGGGTGACGGTCACCTCGCGGACAGCCCGGCCACCGCCCGGGGATCACCGCTGGACGGTTGGTCCGTCCGTGGTCCCGCCAGAACGGTGACCAGTTCGGCGAGACCGTCACCGCCGGTGCCACTCCCGAGCTGGCGCACCGCCGTTGCCAGGTCAGCCACCTCGTCAGCTGCCAGGGCACGTCCGGCGTTCTCCGTGAACTTCAGTTCGAGATCGTCCTCGCTGAGAGGATCCTCGGGTCCGCCCCGGTTGACGTTCACCCGCTCCTCGAGCCGCTCGCCATCCCGGGTGTACACGCGCAGCACGGAGGGGAACTGATCGGGGTAGATGGCGTTGCACGCCTCGTCGGCGACGACGCTCACCCGTGCCATCAGCTCGCGTCGGCACGGCTGCCGCACCACCTCCTCCCCGAAGTCGGCGAGCCCGGCACCGAGCCCGTGACCGCCGAGCAGACCCAACGCCACCATGTAGGGGCCGGAGAACTGTGCCTGGTAGCCCGTCTGCGGAGCACGTTTGATGTCGATCGGCTCACCGATCGTGCGTACCGTCGGGCCCGCGACACCGAGTTCAGCGGACACCACGTCCTCGGCCCGCAGGCCCTTCGCCCGCAGACGGCGGGCGGCGTCGAGGCCGGTGTGCGTGAAGTGGTTGGCCGGGTAGGGCTTGAAGAAGATGCCGGGGACCTCCCACCGTACGCCCAGCCCGGTGGTGATCTCCTCGGGACGGCCGGCGCCGTGGAGGAACGCCTCGAGGAACCCGAAGCGACCTTCCAGTGCGGTCGGTGGCCCGGTGAAGCCGCGGGACACCAGTGAGGCGGCCGCCACCCCGGCGTGCGCCGCCCACCCGCAGTGCAGGCGCTTGACGGTGCCGCCGGTGCGGTTGGCCTCCAGGATGCCGCCGGCCATGGAGGCGGCAACGCCGATGGTGTGCACCACCGCGTCATCGTCGTCACTGAGCAGCAGCGCGGCGGCGACTCCGGCGCCAAGCGCGCCGCACAGCGACGTGGCGTGCTGACCGTGCTCGAAGTACATCGAGTTGCGTCGCTCACGGTCGTAGCCCGCCATACCGACCCGGACCACGGTCTCGATCCCGACCGCGACCGCATCCAGGAGACGGGAACCGTCCGCACCCGAGACCTCTGCGGCAGCGAGCGCAGCCGGTACCACGCTCGCGGAGGGATGGAGCACGGAGGGCAGGTGGGTGTCGTCGTAATCCAGCGAGTGTGCGAGCACACCGTTGGCGAAGGCGGCCCACGTCGCGGGGTAGCGGCCGTCGGTGCCCGTGACGTACGCCTGCGCCGCACCCCCCTGCTCACGGACGAAGCCGATGGCCGACTGCGAGGTGGGTAGCTCCAGGGCGGCGAACTGCAACCCCAGCACGTCCAGCACCCGCTGACGGACGCTCGCACGAACCGGCTCCGGGGCGCCGTCACGGATCGTCGTGGTGGCGAAGGCCGCCAGGGCCTCGGCGAGGGTGGCCCTCGGCTGCTCAGGCATCCCCGGCCCCCTCCTCAGCGACCAGGGCCAACGGACGCAGCGGTGCACCGGTGGCGCCGACCAGTGGCAACGGCGCCAGGGCGAGCAGGAAGGTGCCGACCCCGTCGGTGGCAAGGGCTTCGAGGTCCATGGTCTCGATGATGTTGATGCCCTCCTCCACCAGCAGCACGCGGTGTGCGGGCAGGGCCGCGTGTCCCTGACCGGCGGGCAGATGCTCGAAAGCGATCGAGTCGGCCCCCACCGCCCTCGCCCGGTGCCGAGCGAGCCAGCGGGCCCCCTCCTCCCCCACACCCGGAACGCCGGACGCATGGCCGACGAAGGCCGTCCCTTCGCCCCAGCGACGGCCCCAGCCGGACCGCACCAGCAGCACGTCGCCGGGGCGCGGCGTGAGGCGCTGCCGTGCGACAGCGGCGTCGAGGTCCTCCGGGGTGATGCGGTACGCCGGCTCGCACGCCTCGATACCCAGGGCCGCCGGCACGTCGAGCAGCAGGGCGCGGAACACCCCTGCCGGGAAGGTGTGGATGCCATGGTCGAGGAAGCGGCCACCGACCTGCGCCGTCGCGGCATCGACGCCGCCGTGGAGCGCACCGTCCTGGGATACGTGCCCGAGGGCGTCCATATGGGTCCCGACGTGGGTCCCGAGCACGATGAGATCGTTGGCTGCCGACCCCCCGTCCTCACGTACCCGATCGCCGTGACGACGGGGCAGGGTGTGCCAGTAGGCCGGATGGTTGGGCGACTGGGGCATGCCGATGACGTAGGGGCGGGCGAGGTCATACACCCGGACCCCCGCATCGAGTGCCGCGAGCAGAGCGTCGGTCATGGGGTCCTCCTACAGGGACAGGATGGCGCGGGCGCGCGCCGCGACGGCCGGATCGACGAAGCGGCCGTCCACGATCAGGGCGGCCTCGCCATCGCGATCGGCCGCCTCGAGCGCGGCCACGATACGTGCGGCGTCGGCACGTGCAGCAGCTGTCGGGGTGAACACGTCGTGGACGATGTCGAGTTGGCGGGGGTGGATGATCGACTTGCCGTGGAACCCGAGGGCGCGCGCCCGGGCAGCCCCTTCGCGGAGCCCGGTGTCGTCATCGAGCAGGGTGTGCACGCTGTCGATGGGTGGCCCGAGTTCCGCCACCCGTGAGCGCAGCACCAGCTCGGAGCGCACGTGCAGGGTGGCGAGGTGGTCATCACCGGCCGCACCCAGATCGGCGAGGAGGTCGGCGACACCGATCGCGAAGCGCACGATCCGGGGTGAGGCGGCGGCCAGCGCGGTCAGCGAGACCACGCCCCGGGCGGACTCGATCGTCGGGTAGAGCCGCACGGTTCCCGGCGCGAGGTCATGCTCGGCCTCCAGCTCATCGAGCCGTCGGCCGACCTCGACCACGGCCTCGACGGACTCGACCTTCGGCAGGCGCAGCGCGGCGAGCCCCGGTCGCACCACGGCGAGCAGGTCCGCGTCCAGGTACCCGTCACCTTCACGGTTGATCCGCACGTGGAGATCCGGACAACGAGGTTGCCGTGGCGACGTGCCCCCGGGACGGTCGGCGTCGCCCGTGGCAGGACCGGCGGGCAACGACCCCGCCGTCGGGCCGCCCTGCGCCCAGCCGCGCACCACCGCTGCGACCTCGGTACGGGCCTGTTGCTTGGCCGCGGGAGCCACCGCGTCCTCGAGGTCGAGGATCACCGCGTCGGCCCCTGCGGCGAGCGCCTTGGCCATCACCCGCGGCGCGTTGCCGGGTGCGTAGAGGTAGCTGCGGTGCAGCAGCGGCTCAGCGCAGGACACCGCGCCCTCGAAGCTCCGCGCGACGTTGCGGGTCGATACCCAACTCGGCGAGTACCTCGTCGGTGTCCGCTGCAGGTGCCCGTCCGGTGTGGCGGATGGACCCCGGCGTCGCCGACATGCGGTAGAGCACGTTGTGCTGGACGAGTTCACCGAGATCCGCGTCCGGCACGCGGGTCAGCATGTCGAGGGCCTGCACCTGCGGGTCGGCGAGCAGATCCGCAGCGCTGTACACCGGCGCGACGGCGGCACCCGCCGCAGCGAAGGCATCCATGACCTCCTCACGGTCGCGCTGGCCGATCCAATCACCGACGTAGCCGTCGAGGACATCGGCGTGCGCAGCGCGCTGCGCACCCGTGGCGAACCATGGCTCCTCGAGTACCTCGGGGTGTCCGACCAGGCGCAGCACCCGCTCAGCGATCACATCGGCGCTGGTCGAGATCGCGACCCAGTGCCCGTCAGCCGTGCGGTAGAGGTTCCGTGGCGCGTTGTTGCTCGAACGGTTGCCCTGGCGCTGCTGGATCTCGCCCGTGGCTGCGTACACGGTCGGTGCAGGCCCGACCGCCTGCATGATCGGCTCCAGCAGGCTCAGATCGATCTGCTGGCCGACCCCACCGCGTGCATCCCGGTGGTAGAGGGCCATCATTACCGCGCTCGCCCCGGCCATGCCGGCGATGGAGTCCGCGAGGCCGAAGGCGGGCAGTGTCGGTGGCCCCTCGGCCTGTCCGGTCATGAAGGCGAACCCGCTCATGGCCTCGACCAAGGTCCCGAAGGCGGGGCGGGACGCGTACGGGCCCGTCTGCCCGAACCCGGTGACACGCAAGAGGACTAGCCCTGGGTTGACCTCGTTGAGGCGATCCCAGCCCAGACCCCAGCGCTCCAGCGTGCCCGGTCGGAAGTTCTCCACCAGTACGTCCGCATCACGGACGAGGTCGAGGAGGAGTTCCGCGCCCTCGGGCGCACCGAGGTAGAGCCCGATCGTGCGCTTGTTGCGCGCGATCTCCTTCCACCACAACCCCTGTCCGTCCACGGCCCGGCCGTGCCCGCGCATGCCATCGGGCCGATCAGGGTGTTCGACCTTGATGACCTCCGCGCCGAAGTCACCGAGGATCTGGCATGTCAGCGGTCCAGCGAGGATGGTCGAACAGTCGAGTACGCGGAGACCGTCGAGCGGCCCCCGTCCAGACGCGCGCAACATCCCCTCCCTCCCATCCAGGTTTACGTCGCAGGACGCGAACCAACCTGCAGTGTTCCGCCTGCAGGAACGTTATTCCACAATGTGGCGATGCGTCAAGGCAGCATCGTTGTTCCATGCAGTGGAACGCTGCTAGCGTTCGGAGAACCGCATCCCCTATCCGTCGACGGACCGCGGCCGAGGAGAACGCGATGCCAGAGGAGGAGCCCCGGCGGCTGATCACCACGATCGAGCGCGCCGCTGATGTGCTGGTGCTGTTCACCCGTACCGACCAGCCAGACCTCGGCGTCACAGAGATCGCCGCCGAACTGGGGCTGTCCAAGGCGGTCGTCCACCGGGTCCTGACCACCCTCGCCGCAAAGGATCTGGTCTCGGTGCAGCAGGAGACCCGCCGCTACCGACTCGGCCCCGTTGCCCTGTCTCTCGGTGTCGCCTACCTCGACCGGATCGATCTGCGCGACCTTTTGCTCCCCCGGCTGCGAGAGCTCTCAGAACAGACGAACGAGACGGCGACGATGTCGCTGCGCTACGGCACACAACGGATGTACGTCGACCAGGTCACCCCCAACCGAGAGGTGAAGATGACGGTGGTGCTCGGCCGTGCCTTCCCCCTGCACGCCGGTAGCTCCTCGAAGGCCTTCCTCGCCTTCCTCCCTGAGGACGAGCAGACGCGCTACCTCGCCCAGCACGAGCTCGAGTCACTCACCGACCGCACCATCGTAGACACCGAACGACTCCGCGCCGAGCTGCAGCAGATCCGTACCCGTGGCTACGCCGTCTCCTTCGGTGAACGGCAGGCAGGGGCGGGCAGCGTTGCCGCCCCCGTGCTCGATCACCGCGGCGAGCCGGTGGCGGCCGTGTCCATCTGTGGCCCACTCGAGCGCTTCCAGGCAGGGGCCGAGGAAGCCGCGTCGCTGCTCGTGGCCACCACCAGGGAGCTGTCCCATCAGCTCGGCTACCCACCAGACGGCCGTGGCTGAGCTCCCGGTCCCCGCTGTGGTGCCCGCTGGCTGTGACCGCAGCCGCACGCCGGGCGGGCCACCCACCGGCGCTCACTCCCACTCGATCGTGCCCGGTGGCTTGGAGGTGATGTCGAGGGTGACGCGGTTGACCGCGCGGACCTCGTTGGTGATCCGGGTGGAGATGCGGGCCAGCACCTCGTA
>LFIK01001343.1_pt1 | contig 19476 bp, 14 predicted proteins | sample 643401 | NCBI WGS metagenome assembly LFIK01 (sample SAMN03777447, study PRJNA286221) | soda lake metagenome | biome: soda lake; feature: Kulunda steppe; material: water; isolation source: sample T5-Br brine of Lake Tanatar-5 | place: Russia: Kulunda steppe | collected 2010-07
AAGGTCCAGTTTTGTGACGGTGGTGTCGGGGATTCGCCCGCTGCCTGTGCCACGCCGCCGGAAAGACCGAGCGCAACGCCCAACGCTAGGGTGGCTGTTTTCAATGAACGCATGATCAGCTCTTCTCCATCGGCTTGGCTGTGGCACCGGCCGGCAGGGGCCCGCCGCCTTTGGTCACCGGCTCACTGATGGATCGCGGCAGCGGCAGTGGCCGCTCCAATTTGCCGACAACCGGCATAATGACCAGGAAATGCAGGAAGTAGTAGAAGGTCGCAATCCGCGAGATCACCACCCAGATTCCATCGGGAGGATTGGCGCCCGCAAAGCCCAGAACAACGACCGTCAACACAAACAGCCACAAGAATTGGCGATAAACCGGACGGAAGCGGCATGACCGAACCTTTGACGTGTCTAGCCACGGCACGACGAAAAGGACGGCGATCGCCGCGAACATCAGGACCACGCCGCCAAGCGTGTTCGGCACGGCCCGAAGTATCGCGTAGAAGGGCAGGAAGTACCACTCCGGAACGATATGAGCGGGCGTGACCAACGGATCAGCCGGGATATAGTTGTCGGCATGACCAAGCCAGTTTGGCGCAAAGAATACGAAACCGGCGAATATGATCAAAAAGACACCGAGACCGACACTGTCCTTGATCGTGTAGTAGGGATGAAACGGCAGCGTATCCTGCGGCCCTTTAGGGTCAATCCCGAGCGGATTGTTCGAGCCGTGAATGTGCAGCGCAGCAATGTGCAGGATAACAACACCGACGATCACGAAGGGCATCAGGAAGTGAAGCGCGAAGAACCGATTCAAAGTCGGGTTATCGACCGAAAAGCCCCCCCACAGCCAGATGACGATATTATCACCGACCAGCGGTATGGCTGAAAACAAGTTCGTGATCACCGTCGCGCCCCAGAAGCTCATCTGGCCCCAAGGAAGCACATACCCCATGAACGCCGTCGCCATCATGAGAAGGAGAATGACCACGCCCAGCATCCACAGCAACTCGCGCGGTTCCTTGTAAGAACCGTAGTAGAGGCCGCGGAAGATGTGGATGAACACGACTGCAAAGAACAAATGCGAGCCGTTCATGTGAATATAGCGCAACAGCCAACCATAATTCACGTCCCGCATAATACGCTCGACGCTGTTGAATGCGTAATCAGCATGCGGCGTATAATGCATGGCCAGAAAGATCCCGGTCAGGATCATCGTGACCAGAAGGAACATGGCCAACGCGCCGAAATTCCAGAAGTAATTGAAATTTTTCGGCGTCGGGAACTGTCCGTACTCCCGATTCATCATCGTAAAAACCGGTAGCCGGTGGTCGACCCAACGCACTACCGGGTTCGAAAAACTGGCTTTACCCGTACTCGCCATAAGAACCGTCTCCTAGCCCAAGCGGCAATCAGCCGATACGGATCCGCGTATCGTCAATAAATTCATAATCCGGAACCTCGAGGTTTGCGGCTGCCGGACCTCGTCTTATGCGACCGGAGGTGTCATAATGAGATCCATGACACGGACAGAACCAGCCGCCATAGGCGCCCCGATTGTCGCCCGAGCGCTGCCCCAGCGGAACACATCCCAAATGTGTGCAAATACCGACCATCACCAGCCATTGCGGCTCAAGGACGCGATCCTCGTCGGTCTGGGGGTCGGGAAGGTCGTCGAGCGAAACCTCGCGCGCGGCCTCGATTTCCTCCGGCGTCCGATGCCGAATGAAAACCGGAGACCCCCGCCAAGTCACGGTGATCGCCTGCCCTTCGGACAATTGGGATAAGTCGACGTCGATTTGGGCTTCAGCCAAGGCGTCGGCAGCGGGATTCATTGAACTGATGAACGGCCACATGACCGAACCCGCCCCGACAACCGCCATGGCCCCAGTTGCCAGATAGAGAAAATCGCGGCGCGTCTCGCCTTCGCCCTCCGGCTTTTCTTCATGGGTAGTGTCGGCCATCGCTTTAAACGATCCTTAATTGACTGTACATCTCACGGCACCCTTGGAGGCGTCCCAGGTACAACCCCGCACCCCGGCACCCCGCTCCCGAAGTCGGGAACCTTGACGGAAAAGTGGGTATACATGGCCGCGCCTCTCGTTGCAAACCGGATATGACCACATGACCGCCACATTGCAGGCACATCGCCGCCGGAAGCAAGGGCCGGAGGAAGCAAAGTATGCGATAGTGCTGTTTCAATCCAGCCGTCACCGGGAGACAGCGGCAGTGGGCCGCAGCGACCGGCACGGCGTCCGATACTGGGCTCGATGCTCTGATTTTTCGTTTTCGACCCTTCGCGTTGCCGGAAAGCGCCTGTGCGATGACCACACCCCCTTTCGATCCGGACTCTTCAAATCGTTCGATGCCTCAGAGCGCCCCCGTAGCGCCCTCGGCACGGGAACCGCGCCATGCACTCAGGCTCGTTCTTTTCCAGCCCGACATCCCTCAGAACACCGGCACCATGATGCGGCTGGCAGCCTGCCTGGGTATTGGTCTCGACATCATCGAACCCTGCGGCTTCATTCTGGACGACAAGCGGTTGCGACGGTCGGCAATGGACTATATCGATCATCTGGATTGGCGCCGGTTTCGTTCGTGGGCCGACTATGAACAATCCGACGAACGATCCGGCGTCGGCGGCGGACATCGCGGCCGACTTCTGGCGCTTACGACCCGGGGCGAAACTCCCTATACCGCGTTCGGTTTCGCCCCCGGCGACCGCCTGCTCGTGGGACGAGAGAGCGCCGGCTTGCCGGATGCGATTCGCGCCGGCGCCGACGCCCGCCTCAGCATTCCGGTGGCCGCGCCGATGCGCTCGTTGAACGTTGCCATGGCCGCCGCCATGGTAAGCGGCGAGGCGTTGCGGCAAATTGGATCCGAATCCAAGACCGAACGCCGGTCTTGACATCGGCCCTTGGCACCCGCCAGCCGAACCAAGGTGGAATTATCGGAGTGGACACATGACCGACGACCAATCGGCCCCGAAAGTCGCGGCAAAAGACGGCACGCCACCGGACGCACCCATGCGCGAACGGGCACAAGAATGGTTCAGGGACTTGCGCGACAGGCTGTGCCGCCGCCTAGAAGAAATAGAAGAGACCGCAGAGGGACCGCTTTGCGATCAGCCGCCGGGCCGATTCGAACGCAAGCCCTGGACCCGTGCCGACGGGGGCGGCGGCGAGATGTCGATTCTGCGAGGCCGCGTCTTCGAAAAGGCCGGCGTGAATATTTCAACCGTACACGGCACGTTTTCCGAAGAGTTCCGGAAATCGATTCCCGGCGCCGAATCAGACGGCCGCTTTTGGGCCAGCGGCATCAGCGTCGTCATCCACCCTCAAAATCCGCATGTGCCGGCGGCCCACATGAATACGCGGCACATCGTCACGACCAAGGGTTGGTTCGGCGGCGGCGCCGACTTGACCCCGATTTTTCCGAACGACGCCGACACCAAGGCTTTCCACAACCGTTTCGAAGAGGCCTGCAACGCCCATGATCCGGACTATTATCCGCGCTTCAAGGCGTGGTGCGACGACTATTTTCACCTGAAGCACCGGGACGAATCACGCGGCGTCGGCGGCATTTTCTACGACTATGTCGATACCGGCGACTGGGAAGCCGATTTCGCCTTTACCCGCGATGTCGGATCGGGATTCCTGGATATCTATCCAGCCCTTGCCCGCCAGCACATGAACCGCCCCTTTACCGACGAGGAACGAGAACAGCAATTGGTTAAACGCGGCCGGTACGTCGAATTCAACCTTCTCTATGACCGGGGAACAACCTTCGGGCTCAAGACCGGCGGCAACGTCGAAGCCATATTGATGTCCCTGCCGCCGACGGTTCGATGGCCGTAATCCGTGATGATCAACTGACCGCCAGCCCGCTGGCAGGCGCCGGCCGAACCGCCGGCGCCTCGGCCTCGCTCTCGCTGATCCAAGGGGGGTGCACCGTCGGCCGGGCAAAATAATAGCCCTGGAGCAGGTCGATCCCCTCATCGACCAGGATCGCCGCATCTTCGGCTGTTTCGACACATTCCGCGACCGTCGTCAATCCGAACCCATTGGCCAAGCCGGCCAGTGTCCGGACGAATAGCCGGTTGTCCCGATTCCGACAGATGTCATAGACGAAGGATCCGTCGATCTTGACGATATCCACTCTCAGCGCCTTCAAGTGGCGAAAACTGGTATAGCCGGCACCGAAATCGTCCAGCGCAACACGGCAGCCAAGATCGCGTACCGCCGAAACAAAGCGCGCCGTCTCGTCGATATCTTCGATCGCCGCAGTTTCCGTGATCTCAATGAGAAGACGCTCGGCCAGTTCAGGCCGGCGCTCGACAAATTGAATCAGTTTTCGCAGCCAGCTTTGGTCCGACGAGGTGAACCCCGAAATATTCATGGCCAGCTTGATGCTGGGGGTTTGTTCGAGCGCGCGAATCACAAGGGCGAGAACATGGTGATCCAACAGCCGCGTCAGCCCCATCTGTTCGACCACCGGCACGAATACACCGGCAGGCACGAAGGATCCATCCCGCGCGCGCATACGAATAAGGCATTCGTAAAAGTCGGGCGCAAAATCAGGGGTTCCGACAATGGGCTGATAGGCCAGAACCAGGCGATCCTCCTTGAGAGCCTCCTTTACTTGTTCGCCGATCGCGATGGACCGGCGCTGATACGTCCGTTGCTCTTCCGTCATCGTATAAAGCTGATAGGTGTCCCGTCCTTGGCGTTTGGCGTTTTGCATGGCCGCTTCACCGCGGGTCATGATTTCAAACGACGATTGCACCATGGACGGGAAACAAACAACGCCCACCGACACGCTGACATGGATCGACCCGCTCGGCGTATCGAAGGGATGATTCCGGAATGCCGCCAGCACCCGGTCGGCCAGAGCCGTCGCGTCGGCTTCGGACGCGGCGGGCAACAAGAGGCCGAATACATCCCCGCCGACTCGGCCGATATGACTGTCCGGCGCCGCAAGATCGGCCAAGCGCTGCGAGGCCGCGACAATCACGGCATCGGCGGTCAGATAGCCATAGGCGTCATTCAGCAAGGCGAATTTGTCGATGCCGATGCTGAGATAGGCACCGGGACGGTCGTAACGCTGGCTCAGGACCAAGGATTGATGGAGTGCTTCGCGCAGATGGTTACGGTTCGAAAGCCCGGTCAATTCATCGAAATTGGCCAGCCGCTCCAACCGCTCCTCGTGCTTCTTTCGTTGCTGTACGGTCCGTATCACGCCGCGCATCAGGGTCGGCTTGCCATCGCCCCCAAATTCGGCCTCGCCCCGGTCATGGACCCAGCAGGAGACGCCATTCGGTTTGATGACGCGGTATTCGCAATCGAAATCGCTGCGCCTTTCGAAATGATCCATCAGCCCTTTGAGCCGGAATGGAAGATCCTGAGGATCGACCACCGTTTTCAAGACATCGCCCGTCGGCAAATCGGTCGCCGAAACGGGGCCGAATATCGCGTCAATGGCGCCGACCCAACGGATCGAATCGTCCGTAAGGTCCCACTCATAGGCCACATCGCCCGAGGCGAGAGCCGCTTTGGCCACGAACAGATCCTGATCTGACATACGGACTTTCCCAAAATTTGTTCCGGTCCCCTCTCCTTGGAGCAGGGTTCGCCTAGCTTCGATACCGTTATGCGAGCATCTAGCCACGCTATTGCGACTAACAGGCTAGGCAGAAAATTCTTGAAAGACGGTAAAAATTTCTCATTACGTAAAGGTGAGAGACATCGTTAACACTATAAGTGGCGTTAACCAAAGTACGGTCCTGGTCATTCCGCCGAACAGTTTGAATGTATTGCTAAATATTTTCGGTCTGCACCGCCGGATCCATCGTCAATCTGTGATCCGGATACGCCTCGACAGTTCTTCGAGGCACGCCTGCCGATCAGGTTGGCAATCCCTATCGAGCCACCACTGCTTGATCGCTTCGAGATAACGGCCCACATCGGGACCCGCATCGCCGCCGGCTGCGACGACATCGCGCCCCCTAATCGGAAAAACCGGCGGCGATGTGGCCGCATGGATCAATTCGGGATCGATGTCGGGCCGAGCCCCCCGATCTCCATCCCATCTCTGAATCGAAGCCAGGACCACCACGGTCAAGGCCAGATCGGGTCCGTCACAAACAGCCAGACGCCGAACCGCCCGCACATCAATCGAATCCGACCCGTTGCGCAGCACCGACGGTGCCATTGCCATCGCACCGATGCGGCGGCGGTCTTCGCGACTCAACCGCAGTCGATCGGCCACCGGCCCAAGAGTTTCAGGTCCTATCGGGGCCAGCACCGGCGTCAGAACCAATCCCAGGCGGAAAACGGGGTCGGCAATGGTGTGTCCGGGAATGGTTCCTGGGCCAATGCCCGCCGCGACTGCCGCGTCGAGGGCTTGCGTCCCCACGGCCATCCCGCGCGCCATCCCTTCCGATGCCATGTCCAGCGATGCCGTTGGCGCCAAGAGACTTTGAATGACGCCGCAATCGGCCATCGATCGCCAGGCCGGCACAGGGTTGGGCGCCGCCATCAGTTTCAAGAGTTCCGCACACACCCGTTCGCCGGACAGGGCACGAACGGCCAATCGTCGTGCTCGGCAGGCGTCAACCCCCCGTTCGTCGGGCCCGTCGGCGCCATACCAAGCGAAAAACCGGAAGAACCGAAGAATGCGCAGAGCGTCCTCGTCGATGCGCCGAATGGGATCGCCGATGAACCGAACGGATCCATGAAGCGCATCATCGGCCCCGCCGAATGGATCGAAAACGACCCCGGCCAGATCGGCGAACAGGGCGTTCATGGTAAAATCCCGCCGCTCGGCATCCCGCAGCCAGTCCGTGGTGAAATCGACCACCGCCCGCCGGCCATCGGTTTTGACGTCCCGGCGCAAGGTGGTGATCTCGATGGGCCGCCGATGGGCGCAGCCGTCGGCACCACCCAATAATGCGGTCAAGGTGCCGTGCTCCAGGCCCGTCGGCCGATGGGCGATCGACGCCGCATCAAGGGCGGCCATGACACGCTCGGGACGGAGCGTTGTCGCGATATCGATATCGTTGCCCGCCCGCCTGAGAAGGGCATCACGCACGCAGCCCCCAACGAACCGGGCTTCGCCGCCAGCTGACACCAAAACGCCGAACAGCCGCACGACCTCGGGATCGGTCATCCAGCCCGGCCGATCAACCAAGCAAAGGGCCGGCGTCATGGCGATTCCCCCGTTAGGAGAAACCGCCCGGCACGATTTCCCCATCCTGCATCCGCGGCGGCGTATAGGTCGATCCAGGCGGAGCCCCACCGCTCAAACCCCAAAGGCCCAGAACAACGGCGCACAACACAACACCCGCTAAGAGCAGCCAAAAGACCGGCGGCTTATCCAGCGGGTCATCCACCTCCCGCCCCTCACGCTCGGCGCTGGCACGTATGGAATAGGCATAGGCGAAATACAAAATGGTCGGCAGCGCGACCAAAAGAACGGGTAAGAGCCACCTCAACGCTGGTCTCCCTTTTGCGGGGCATTGGCAGGCTGCCCGGTAATCAGTACATCGCGAAGATTGACCAGCATGCCAGCCGTCGCCCCCCAGATGTACCATTCACGATGAGGAAAAGCATAGTACGTACGCTCGCGGCCTTGGAACGTACGGCCGTGGCGCTTGGGATAGTCGTCCCTAAGGATCAGATCGGCAGGAATGGTGAACACTTCGGCGACTTCTTCTGAGGTGATTTTCGGCACAAAATCAGGGGACAACCATCCAACGACGGGCACAATCTCGAACCCAGTCCGAGTAACATATGTATCGAGCCGGCCCAAAGGCGAAACCGCCGACACATCGAGGCCTATTTCCTCTTCGCTCTCTCGAAGCGCGGTCTCCACACGATCCCGATCGGTAACGTCGCAACGGCCTCCGGGGAAACTGATCTGCCCGGCATGGGCCGTCAAATGGGCCGCTCGCCGCGTCAGAACGATTTCAACGCCCGCCGGCCTTTCCTGAAAGCCGATCAAGACCGCCGCCGGACGAAGCCTTTCCGGCAACGCGACATCGGGATTAAGGTCATGATCGCCGCGCACAACGCCCCGCCCCCCGGCCGTCCGCCCGGATTCCCGGTTGTTGGACCGGCCTTGGGCTGAGGCTTCGGGATCAGAGGCTCCGGGATCAAAGGTTCCGGGGCCGAATCCGTTCAAACGTGATCGAACCCAGGCTTCGGTGAGCGTATGCCCGGCATTGGCCGCCGGCTCTAGCGGCCCGGAGCCGCCGTTGGAACTTCGGCCGGTGCCGAGTTCGGATTCGGGTCCAACGGATGAAAGGTGCCCCTGCTCCATACGCCGATACGTCCTTCCCAGTTTTGCGCGACCTCTGCCAGTTGGAAGAAGACCGAGCGCGCGATCAAGGCTTCAAGGCCATTGTCCATTGTAACGTATGGTCGCGGCTCGCCCGTATCCGTATCATGGACAACACGGATCGGATGATCGTTCCCGACCTCTACGTGATGGTCAAGGTTCGTTCGGAACCGCAAAACCTGGTCGGCGCCATCGTCTTCCACCGTCAATTCGACCGCGACAAACGGGGCGTCGTCGACTGTGATCCTGCCTTTTTCTGCCGGCGTCACCAACCAATAGCCGCCCGCGTCGTCCCGTCTGAGAACGGTGGCAAAAAGCCGGGCGATCGCCAATCGGCGAATTGGCGCCCCCTCATGATACCATGTTCCGTCGGCCGCGATTCGTATATCGAAATGGGAGTCGCCCAATTCAGCGTTCCGCCGTTCCGTGTCCTGGGGCCCGGAAACCTTGGAGATTGTTTTCGAAGCGTCGTTCGGGCTACTCATTTGCGGCTCCTTCGTTCCGATTGCCGTTCCGATTGGCGACACGACCCGGCACCATGCCGACATGGCACGAATAAATGGCGAGGGCGCGGCATCTGTTCCATTCAGATTTCCGCCATAGTCTATAGGTAAGGATTCCCGTTAACGCGGACCAGCGGTGAGCTTGATGCAATCTCGGTTTTCAGACACTTCTCCGAACGATACCCGGAACACGCAAGATTCCGACCCGTCTTTGGCGGGATTATCCGGGCCGGACGCGCAATCCGGCCTTGCGAGATCCGGCGATGTATCGCTCGACCTCGTGGCCCAGGCCGAGCGGGTGGCCGAACAGCTCTCACGCCTGCGCGGCATGATCGGACGCGTCATTTTCGGGCAAGAAGCCGTGATTGAGCAGGCGCTGACGACCTTTTTGGCCGGTGGCCACGCCCTGCTCATCGGCGTTCCGGGTTTGGCCAAGACACGACTTGTCGAAACACTGTGCACGGCTGCCGGTCTGGACGGACGCCGCATACAATGCACACCCGATCTGATGCCGGCCGACATACTGGGCTCGGAAGTGCTGGACGAAGACGATGCCGGGCGCCGGCATTTCCGATTCATCCCGGGTCCCGTCTTTTGCCAGCTATTGATGGCCGACGAGATCAACCGCGCCAGCCCGCGAACCCAGTCGGCTCTGCTGCAGGCCATGCAGGAACGCACCATTTCCGTCGCCGGCCAAACCCGGCCGCTGCCCCATCCTTTCCATGTGCTGGCAACCCAAAATCCGATCGAGCAGGAGGGCACTTATCCGCTGCCCGAGGCACAGCTCGACCGATTCTTGATGCAGATCGATGTCGACTATCCGGACTCACAATCCGAAAGATCGATGCTGATCGCGACCACCGGCACCCAGGAAGACCCCGTCCGCCCGGTCATGGACGCCGAGGCCTTGTTGACGGCGCAAACCTTAGTGCGCCGTACCCCCGTTGGCGAAAGCGTCGTCGAGGCGATCTTGACGATCGTGCGGCAGGGGCGTCCGGAGACGACAGACTTGGACTCGGTCAGGCGGTTCGTGTCATGGGGCCCCGGCCCCCGTGCCGGTCAGGCGCTTATGCTTGCCTGCCGCGCCCGCGCGCTGCTGCAGGGACGGTTCGCGCCATCGGTCGACGATATCGTCGCCCTTGCCTCTCCGATACTCAAGCACAGGATGGCGCTCACTTTCGCAGCCCGGGCCGACGGCCGTACGGTCGATGATATCGTTGACGAACTCTGCCAGCGCATCGAATGAGCACCCCCCTCACATCCCTTTTCAACTTGCTGAAAGGCGCCCACCGTCGAACGGGACCGCCGCCCTTGCAGCGGGATCGCGACGGGACCCGAACCCCGGCACGAAACCGCCGGTCCGACCCGGGCTCGGGCCCGCTGTCGGCCCGCCGGGAAGCCGAGGCCGCCGCGGCGCACCTGCCCGCTCTCATGGTCGAGGCGCATCATGTGGCGTCGACGGTCGCCCAGGGCGTTCACGGCCGTCGCCGGGTCGGGCCGGGAGAGAGTTTTTGGCAATTCCGGCGCTATACCCATGGGGACACGCTGTCGAGCATCGACTGGCGGCAATCCGGCAAGAGCCGGCATGTCTTCATCCGGGAATACGAATGGGAGGCGTCTCAAACCGTGGCGCTTTGGCGCGATTCCGGTGCCTCCATGACCTACCGATCGGCCGAGACGCTGCCGACGAAACGCCACCGGACCGACATTCTCGTTCTAGGGCTGGCCATGCTGCTGAACCGCGCCGGCGAACGGGTTGCCCTTCTGGGATCCCACGCACCGCCAACGGCGGGACGAATCAATCTTGACCGATTCGCCAGCCAACTGGAGTCACTCGGCCCGATCGACCAAGCGGGCCTTGAGCGGGTTCCCCGCCATGCGTCCGCGATCCTGATCGGCGATTTCATCGATGACCCGGAACGGGTGGAGTTCGCCTTGACAACTCTTGCCGCCCGATCTGTCCACGGCCACCTTCTTCAGGTGCTCGACCCGGCCGAGGCCACGCTGCCCTTCACCGGGCGGGTCCGGTTCCGGGATGTCGAGTCGCCACAGGAAACCCTAATTCCACGGGTACAGGGAATCAGGAACGATTATTTGCGCCGGCTGGCCGAACGACAGGATCGCTTGGCCACGGCCGCCAACCGCGCCGGCTGGACCTTTGGTGTCCACAGGACGGACCAAACCGCCCAAGCCGGGCTCATTTATCTTTACGGGGCGTTATCCGGCGACCCGGCGATGACGACGAGGTGAGGTAACGCCATGCCCGGTTTGGGCTTACCGCTATGGGCGTCATTGGTATTCGTCACGCCATGGATTCTGGCTGCTTTGGCGGTATTGCCGGTGATCTATTGGCTGCTCAGGGCCACCCCGCCGGCCCCGCGGCGCATTACCTTTCCCGCCATCAGGCTGCTTCTCGACCTCCGCACCCGCGAGGAAACCCCGGACCGGACGCCCTGGTGGCTCCTGGTTCTCCGCCTCGTGGTCGCGGGCCTGATCATCACGGCGCTGGCCGGGCCAGTACTCAATCCCGGCGACGATCTTCCGGGCCAAGGCCCCGTACTGGTCGTGGTCGACAATGGCTGGGCCGCCGCAGATGGATGGGATGAACGGCAAGCAGCGCTTTCAACACTCATCGACCGCGCCGCAAGACAGGATCGCCAGTTGGCCATTCTGCCGACCGCCCCCGCCGCCGACGGCTCTCCTGCCGTTACGCCCCAAGCCATTCGCGCCAGCGACGCGGCGGACATCGCCGATTCCCTCACGCCCATGCCATGGCCCGTCGACCGCAGTGCGGCGGCCGAAGCGTTGGGGGGTTTCGGCACCGACGGTAACGGCAACGGTCACACGATCTGGCTCTCCGACGGCTTGGACACATCCGGGACCGATAGCCTTATTGAGACGATGACGGCACTGGGGAGCGTAGAGGCGGCTTTACCCGCTCCGTCGGCAACCGCCCGGCTGATGGCGCCGCCGGAAATCGACACCCGGCAACTGTCGGTCCCGGTTCACCGAGCGGCAGCGGAAGAGCCGGAAACGTTATCGATTCGCTTGATCGCGGCCGACGGACGGCTCTTGGATCGGCGCACGGCAACGTTTTCCGAGGATGCGACCACCGCTACCGCGATCTTCGACTTGCCATCCGACCTTAGAAACGAAGCTGTCCGTGTCGAAATCGAAGAGGCGTTCACGGCCGGCGCCGTCGCCCTGCTCGACGAGCGGTGGCGCCGCCGCCCGGTCGGTCTCGTGGGCGACTCCGCCGACAGCGCGGCGCAGCCCCTTCTCGACGAATACCATTATCTGACCAATGCCTTGGCGCCGTTCAGCGATGTCCGGACCGGCTCTGTCGATTCGCTGATCGACGGCGGCATTGCCGTCATCATGCTGCCGGACAGCGCCACACTGTCTCAAGCCGACCGTCAGGCCATCGACGGATTCATTGCCGATGGTGGGGTGGTGGTCCGTTTTGCCGGTCCGCGTCTGGCAGTGGCGGAAGACCCGCTGGTCCCCGTCCCGCTGAGATCGGGCGACCGCACCCTTTCCGGCGCCATGACTTGGTCCGAGCCGATGGCGCTCGAACCGTTCGACGACTCCAGCCCCTTCGCCGGTCTCGACGCCCCGGACGACGTCCGGATCGACCGCCAAGTGTTGGCCCAGCCGACCGGCGACCTGTCGTCACGGACATGGGCACGCCTGCATGACGGCACACCTCTGATAACAGCCGACCGCCGGGGCGATGGCTGGATCGTGCTGATGCACACGACGGCCACACCGGAATGGTCGGACCTGCCGCTCGCCGGCATTTTCGTGGAAATGCTGCAGCGGCTGGTCGGTTTGTCGGAAGGCGTCCCAAGCGCCGCCGACGCCAACGCTACCACGACGCTGAACCCTCTGCAAAGCTTGGCCGCCAATGGACAACTGGGTCCGGCGCCGCCGACGGCACTCCCGATTCCGATTTCGGCCTTGTCCAATCCGGAGATCGGCCCCCGGCATCCGCCCGGCTTCTACGGCACGGCCGAATCCCGGCGAGCGATCAGCCTGGGGGCCGGCGTGGCGCCGCCCGTTCCCCTGTCGCTTCCATCCGGCACCGTCACAGCAAGCGGATATGATACGGCGGCGGAGATCAACCTGATGCCATGGCTCATGACGATCGCACTGGCATTGATCATCATCGACGCCCTGATTGCGTTGGTGCTGCGCGGGCTCGGGCCGATTTCTCGATCTCGTTCCCAGTACACCGACCCCCCGCCGTCTTCATCCGGCCGGAGGACGCCATCATCGGCCGGCACTGCGGCTGTCTTGCTTCTGGCCGTCGGCAGCCTGCTCGCCAGCCTTTCAGCCACCGGACCGGGGAACCGGGCCGAAGCATCCCAATCCGTCGATGACAGGGTTTTGAAGGCCGCCACAGACACGTATCTTGCCTATGTGGAAACCGGCGTGCCGAGTGTCGACGAGGTAAGCCGTGCCGGGCTTCAGGCTCTTACGGCCGTGTTGCGCGGCCGGACATCTGTCGAAGCCGAAGGCGCCATGGGTGTCGATCCGGCAACGGACGATCTGACCTTTTTTCCGCTCCTTTACTGGCCCATTTCGCCGGACCATCCGGATCTTTCCCGGCAAGCGGTGGATCGACTGAACGATTATCTGGCCCATGGGGGGATGATTGTGTTCGATACCCGCGATCAAGGCCTGTCGACCGGCTCTTTCGGCGGGACGCCCGCAGGACGCCGGCTGCAATCGCTGACCGCCGAACTGAATATTCCGGCTCTGGAGATGGTACCCGACGATCATGTGCTGACGCGGGCCTTCTATCTTCTGCAGGACTTTCCCGGGCGCTATTCCGGCGGCGATGTCTGGGTCGAAACACCGGCCGAACGTGTCAATGACGGCGTTTCCGGTGTGGTGATCGGCGGTAATGACTGGGCTTCGGCCTGGGCCCGCGACGAAAGCGGCCGCTCGCTACTGCCGATCGCCGGCGGCGGCGAGCGTCAGCGCGAAATGGCCTATCGGTTCGGCGTCAATCTTGTCATCTATGCCCTGACCGGCAACTACAAGGCCGATCAGGTGCATGTGCCAGCCATCCTGGAAAGGCTGACCCAATGACGGCCCTGTCCGCAACAGCCCTGTCCGCCCTGTCCCTGGCGGCGGCGACCCGCACCACAGCCATCGGCTTCGCGCCGTTCCTGCCGGTCTGGGTGATGGTCGTTTTTGCCGTGCTCGTGACCATGATCACGGCCTATGGGCTCTATCAGCGGGCACCCGGTGCAATCCTGCGGTTCATTGTCGGCACGGTGCTGATTCTGGTGCTGGCCAATCCATCTCTCGAGCGGGAAGACCGTGAACCAATCGCGGACACGGCCGTCATTGTGGTCGACGAAACGCCCAGTCAACGCTATGGCGACCGCCAGGAACGGGCCGAACGGGCTTTGGCCGAACTGACCGAAAGACTAGAGACAGAGGAGTCTCTCGACACCCGCGTCGTCCGAGTGGGGCTGGACAGTCCGGCCAGCCTCGAGCAAACCCGCCTATTCGACGCTCTCGAACAAGCAGTCGCCGATACGCCGCGCCGGCGCATCGGGTCCGTCTTCATGATCACGGACGGTCAGGTGCACGACGCCCCGTCCCTTCCGGAAAGCTTGGACGCTATCGGTCCGATCCATACCCTGCTGACCGGAAACCGCGACGAAATCGACCGCCGCCTGACCGTCGTTCAAGCACCGTCCTATGGCATCGTGGGGCAGGATGTCACGGTCACGGTGCGCGTCGACGACCTGCCCGAAGTCGGGGCAAGCGGGATGGCGCGTGTGACCGCCATGGTCGACGACGACGAAATCGTTACGCGCGATCTCACCGTCGGCCAGGACTACGACCTGACCTTTCCGGTATCCCATGGCGGTCAAACCGTTATCGAACTCGAAGTCGAGCCGATCAGCGACGAAATCACGACCGCCAACAACAGAGCTGCGGTGGTAATTAATGGCGTCCGGGACCGATTGCGGGTCCTGCTCGTTTCCGGCGAGCCGCACGCCGGTCAGCGTGCGTGGCGTAATGTCCTAAAGTCGGATCCGGCGGTTGATCTCGTTCATTTCACCATCCTTCGGCCGCCCGAAAAGCAGGATGGCACGCCGATCAACGAATTGTCGTTGATTTCGTTCCCCATTCGAGAACTGTTCGAAATCAGCCTGTTCGAATTCGATCTCGTCATATTCGACCAATATCAGCGCCGCGGCGTACTGCCCACGACCTATTTTCACAACATAGCTGAATATGTGCGCCAGGGCGGCGCGTTCTTGGAGGCCAGCGGGCCGGATTTCGCCGATCCCTTCAGCATCTATCGCACGCCGCTTGGCGCGATATTGCCGGGCGAACCAACCGGCGAGGTGATCGAGCGGCCATTCCGGCCGGCTCTGACCGATGATGGCCAGCGCCACCCGGTCACTGCCGGTCTTCCCGGCTCCGCCAATGGCTTGAATGGGGACGAATCGGCCGAATGGGGACAATGGTTCCGCCAAATCGCCGTTCAGGCCACGAGCGGCGCGACCGTTATGTCCGGCGTCGAGACGAGACCCCTGCTGATCCTTGATCGCGTCGGCGAAGGACGGGTTGCCCAGTTGATGTCCGATCAAATGTGGCTTTGGGGACGCGGTTATGACGGCGGCGGCCCCCAATCGGAAATCATCCGGCGGGTCGCCCATTGGCTGATGAAGGAGCCCGAGCTGGAAGAAAACGATCTCGTGGCGACGACCGACGGGGCGACTATTTCGGTCGAGCGCCGCCGCCTTGATGGCGAGGACGCGCCCGTTGTTCTGACCTCTCCGTCCGGCGATGAAACATCCGTCGAAATGGCCGAAACCGGTCCGGGTCGCTGGCGGGGTCAAGCCCCGGCGACGGAACCCGGTGTCTATCGCGTTTCCGACGGCGATGAAACGACGCTGGCGGTTGTTGGCGCGCTCAATCCGCCTGCCTTGCGCGACGTCCGCACCACCGAAGAGAAGCTGGCCGGGATCGTCGAGCATACTGGCGGCCGCTTTCATTGGCTGGCCGACGGCGGCCTGCCGGAAATCCGCCGGGTCGAGGCCGGCCAGCGCACCAGCGGGCCGGGCTGGATGGGCGTTCGGCGCAGCGGTGATTATCTGGTCACGGGCGTCAGCGATATTCCGCTGCTGCCGGTTGCCTTTGTCTTGTTACTGCTGCTCGGCGGGCTGTTGGCCGCTTGGCGCCGCGAAGGTCAATAGCCGGAATAAGCGTCGAAATTCTCGCATTTCGGCCCACCGGTTTGCGGTATCACCGGGATCAATGCTGGGCTGAAGCTCCTTGGCTCTCTGAATACCAATGTGTTACGCTTTCAATCGGGATGGAACGATGACGCGTCGTGCCAATAAGCAGTGCGGATCACAAGCGTCTTTAGTTTCAGAAAAATCGACGCACAAAAAACATATGGGGGTGTTTGGCACATCGCATCCCTGATAATCGACCATGGCGCAGTCATAGATGGAAAAAATTCGGTCGATCAGCAGGCGCTTGTCTCGGGCGGAAGGACCTGACCTTCCGTTGCTTGTCGATGACACAGTCCGCCAAATCTTGATACACGCTTCTTGCCACCACGTTTTTTTGAGTCAAATCTCAAACGAACTGCAGTCATTCACAATATTAAATTTTTTCTCAAATAATCCCAATGAGGAGGAATCAGAAACGGACCTTAAATGTACTGAGTACTTGGACGTAAAATTAAGCAAGTCAAATCATTTACAAATCAATGATGACGAAATACCCTGCACTTACTATAAATACAACGGGTTTATTTACAAAAATTTTTTCCTTTCCACATCATCCAGACAACTCGGTGTATTGACTCTCGCTTTCTCGGGATCGGACGAAGTATTTGATCATTGTGATGACCAATTTCAGATCCTTCTCGATTTGCTTTCGACGGCAATGATCCGCATGGAACGAAGCGCTATTCTGGAAGGACTAACAACCGCCTGGCCCGCCGAAGATGGCGTTTCGAGCATCGAACGAATTACCAGCCTCGTACAACGGACCCTCGACGCCGACCTCGTTCTTGTCGGTGAGACCGACGCCGACAAGGACGAGGTTAGAGTTCTGTCGATCATCGACCGGGACGGCTGGCGCAAACCCGACGCTTACCCCCTTGCCGGCTCGCCCTGCGCCGACGTCGTACCCGATCGGTGCCATATCTGCAGAAGCGCCGTCGCCGAAAAATACCCCTTGGATACAATGCTTGGGGATGAAGGTATCGAGAGTTATGCCGGAATCGGGCTGAAAGACGGAGACGACAACCAGATCGGCCTCTTGGTCGCGATGTTTCACAGTCCGATCATTTTTCGCCACCGGATCGAAGATGTCTTGCCGACCTTCGCCGACCGCGCCAGCGCAGAAATCTTGCGCCAACGGACCGAAAAATCGTTCGTTGAATCCCAACAGCATCTCAAACGGATCATCGACGAGATTCCCGACGGCTTGGTGGTCCTGGACGACCAAGGCCGGATCACATTTTGTAATCCGGCGGCCACGGCCATCTTCAATGCATCGCCGTCGGCGCTGGCCGGCGCCCGCCTGTCGGACCGGCTGGGAATTCTTGCGACGGACATTCCCGATGCCGAAGTGCCCGCGGTCGAAGCCGATCGCAAACCATCGGCTTTCGCGGAACGGATCGTCTTCTCGCCATATTTGAACAAATGGCTATCGCTACGCGGATACATTAACCGTACTGACAGGACTTTATTCGTTCGCGATATCAGTGCCTATGCGCAACGCGAGAAGCGGTATCAAGAACTCGCGACCCTAAACCGGCGATTCATGGAGTGCTCGCCGGATATCATCGTGACCTTTAATCGGGATCGGCGGCTCGTTTTTGTCAGCGAGCGGTGCCGAGACGTTCTCGGCTACGAACCGGCGGAGATGATCGGATGTCACACTTGGGAATTCATCCACCCCGAGGATCAAGCCCGAACCACCGACATCTTTACCGATATCAGGTCCCAGAACGGATCGAACGCCATCGAGAACCGCTATGTCCGAAAGGACGGGACGGCCGTCCCGATCCTTTGGGCAGCCGTGTGGTCGGACGAAGACGATATGGGCTTTGCCGTGGGTCGGGATATGTCGCCCTGGCGGCAGATGGAACACCGCGTCCGCGAAGCGCAGCGGGTCGAAGCGCTGGGACGTCTGACCGGGGGCATCTCGCACGACTTCAATAATCTCTTGGCCGTCGTGCTCGGCAACGCGGAAATGCTGGCCGAGGCACTTGAGGGACAAAAGACTCTTCAGCGGATGGCTGAATTGATCCTGTCGGCAGCCAGCCGCGGGCATGAAATGAACGAGCGGTTGCTGACCTTCGCTCGGCAAAAGACCCTGAGCCCCGCAAAGGTCGATCTACCCTCATTGCTCACCCGGTTCGAGCCGTTGATCAGACAAGCCGTCGGGCCCCAAGTTCGGCTGACCATCCATTGCGCGCCGGGCTTATCGCCCTTGACGACGGATGTCTCGCAGCTTGAAGCCGCCCTTCTCAATCTGGCCATCAATGCCCGCGATGCCATGCCGCGGGGCGGCGTCCTGGCCATTCGGGCCAAGATGACCTCGGTCCTCGAAGAAGCGCCAATTGACAGCGGTCTTCTTACCCCCGGCTTGTATGTCAGAGTTTCCGTGAGCGATTCCGGCTTCGGCATGTCGACCGAGGTCAAGCAGCGGGCTTTCGATCCGTTCTTCAGCACGAAGGAGGTCGGGAAAGGCTCCGGTCTCGGGCTTAGCACGATTCATGGTTTCATGAACCAGTCGGGCGGCGGCATATCCATCGAATCCACGCCCGGCATCGGCACCATCGTCACCCTTTTCTTTCCGGCTAAGCCGATGCCGCAACCGGCCGCTATCGATGACCATGACGAAACGATGACTGATGCTGAAAAACCGTCCCTTTTGGACGCGACCCAACCGGCATCCTCCGTTGCGGCTCCCCCGGCAACGCCCGATGACCACGAAGCATTGGTTGTCCTGGTCGTTGAGGATGACAGCATGGTTTTGGACTATGTCAGCAACCTGCTGACCGGGCATGGGTGCCGGGTCATTTCGGCGGAAACGGCAAACAAGGGTCTAAAGATCGTGGAAAGCAATCCGGCGATCGATCTGGTGTTGAGTGATATCGTGATGCCCGACGGCATGGACGGCATCAGTCTGGCCGGCCATATTCGCACTCTTTTCCCAGCGCTGCCCGTCCTTCTGACAACCGGCTTTCATGAGAAAATGGCCGGGCTGACGGAAGCCGGGCTGACCGATATCGACATCATTCGAAAGCCCTATCGGCCGGCCGACCTGCTGGCAAAGGTGAAAGCCACGGCCGGCCATGCGCGGCGTTCTTCACCGCCGAAACTTTAGTCCCACCTGACTACGATGGGGATTGATCAGGCTGGCGAGGGTGCCGCCGGCAAATCCACCGTAAACGCCGCTCCGCCACCCGGAACCGGATCGTAGCGCACCGACCCGCCGTGCCGCTCGGCGATCTGGCGCACAAGGGCAAGACCCAACCCCCAGCCGCCCGCCGACTCACCATGCCCTTGGGGCCGGTAAAAGGCTTCAAAAAGACGCTCGCGGTCGGTGTCGGGCACACCGGGCCCATGATCGCGAA
>LFIK01001344.1_pt1 | contig 19475 bp, 14 predicted proteins | sample 643401 | NCBI WGS metagenome assembly LFIK01 (sample SAMN03777447, study PRJNA286221) | soda lake metagenome | biome: soda lake; feature: Kulunda steppe; material: water; isolation source: sample T5-Br brine of Lake Tanatar-5 | place: Russia: Kulunda steppe | collected 2010-07
AGATGGAAGAGAAGCTATATGATGATAATAAAATTAACCAGTTTTATTTAGACAGATATCAGAATTTTTTTAGTCTGCTAAAACAAGACATTAAAAAATCGCTTACTTATTTTGAAAAGAAAAAAGAAGAGGGAAAAAAGGAAAATAGTCGCTGTTCTCAACAAAAAAAGAGAAAAAAAACTTCTTCTAAAAAGAACAATTACTTTGTAAAGCAAGTAGAGCAATCTTACAAAAGTAGTAGAGCAAAAAATCAGAGTAATAGTCAAAAAGTAGTAAGCAAGGTTTTTCAGAAAAATAGCGATGATGTGGTAAAAAAAGTGGAGCAAGATTTTAAGGGTAGGCTGAAAAAACATTTGGACTTTGATAATAACTTTTATAATGATCTTGGGATCAAAGAAATTTTAAATCGTGTAAGTGAATGGTCGTCAGATAATCCGAAAGAACGGTTTGAAAAGTTTTGTGATTATTACTATAAAGGCTCACCTGAAAAAGTTAATAATGAAAAATTTTATAAGGAAATGGTCTGTAAGCATGCTTTTCCTAAGCCAGTTTGGCAAGTCTTAGCACAAGAAGGTATACAACATACATTTTGTAATGATCAGGATGGTGAAGAAGTTAAATCCTATAACTTAGTTGCTGAATGTACTATTCCAGGTGTAAGCAAAAAGTTTGATTTTGGTGTGTTGTCATGTGGTGTTAATGAGGGAGGTGTATGTTATCATATGGCTTTTTCACGTAATAAGCTGCCAGAAATTGCTGAAAAAATACATGCAGTACAGTATAATGGTGATTTTCCGTATGCTTTAGGTAGTAAAAGAGTGACTGAGGTAGAAACAATTGATGATGTACGCATTGAAAAGACTCCATGGGATATACAGTTTTCTTATAAAGTTAATTTAGGAAGTGAGGGTAAGCAGCCTGTATGCCTTAGTGTATACAAAAATGTTAATGAAAGCAGAAGAGAGCAGCTATCCTCATATAAATAGAAATAATGTTTTATGGGTGATAACCAAAATCTTACTTTTTTTACCTGTATCATGAGATGGGTTATACTGAACAAAAAAAGTAAAAAAAATTTTAACTAATAGTTAGCAATTATTTATGGGCACAACTCCTTTACTACAACAATTTTTTCGCATTAAAGAACAGCATCCAAATACCATACTTTTGTTTCAGGTAGGCGATTTTTACGAACTATTTTTTGAAGATGCTAAAGAAGCAGCAGCTTTTTTAGGTATTGCATTGACCAAGCGTGGTACACATCAAGGAAATCCTGTTCCACTGTGTGGTGTGCCGATGCATACGCTTGATCACTATTTGGTAAAGCTAGTAAAAGGTGGATATCGTGTAGCTGTCTGTGATCAGCTTGAGCCAGCACAAGCAGGCAGAGTAGTTGAGAGAGGTGTAACGCAGGTACTAACGCCAGGTACCTTAACTGATTTGAAATTATTGGATGATAAATCTGCTTCATATTGTGCTTCAGTTATGCCTATGCAGGAAGGCATAGGGTGTCTTTTTGTAGAATTGCTAACAGGGCAAATATTTGTATGTATGCTTGCAAGTAATGATACAGTGCAGTTGGAGGCAGAGCTTCGTCGTTTTTCTCCTGATGAAGTGCTTTTGCCTACGGGTAAGTTGGGTGAACAATTAGATAAGATAATTCGACGTCAGGGATATGATACGACGGTACATTCTCAACAAAGCGAGTGTCCTGATTTTGTAGCATGGTTTTCTGATTGTCATGTTCCTGCACGTGATATACTAGAGCGTTCTGCGCCCGCTATGGGTGCTTTGCAACTGTTGCATACCTATCTTGATAAAAATCAGGCTGTTGCGTTGGGGCAGTGCAAGTCGGTGCATTGTTATAGCCCAGATGATTTTTTAATGCTCGATGCGGGTACGCAGTTTAACTTAGAACTTGTACGCAATACTTATGATGGCTCAGCCCGCTACACTCTATTTTGGGTGCTTGACCAGGCAGTGACGCCGATGGGATCTCGTACTATTAAAAAATGGCTAACACGACCTTTGTTAAATCAGAATACGATTAATCAGCGACATGATGCTGTGCAAGTGCTTGTTGAAGACTTTGGTATGCGAGAAGGGTTACGACGTTTTTTAAAAGAGTGTGGCGATGTAGAGCGAGTAATTGGTCGTATTGCGCTTGGTAGAGCTCAGCTGCATGATTACTGTGCATTGCTTGGGTGCATTAGAGTGTTACCGGATATAAAGCATCTTCTTTCTTCATCTTCTGGCATGTTGGCTCATTTGGTTCAACGGCTCAAAGGGTTTGATGAGTTAGGTGATTTACTAGAAAGCTCTTTTAATGAAGATAGTGCTCGTGTGTGGAAAATTAAGCCTGGGTATTCAGCAGAGCTTGATGCAGCACGTCATTTAACTGACAAGGGGTCTCAGGCTATTGCTGCATTTGAAAAAGGTGAACAAGGGCGCACTGGGATTAATTCATTGAAGGTTAAGCATAACAAAGTACATGGCTATTCCATTGAGATAACAAAAGCAAATACACATCTTGTTCCTGATGAATATAGGAAAACACAAACGCTTGTAAATCGGGAGCGCTTTACTACGCAAACGCTTCAGGATTTGGCCTATGACATTGCGCATGCTGAAGCTAAAGCGCTCGAGCTCGAAGAAGAAATTTATACCATGATATGTGCTCAAGTTGCAGATTATATTGCACCGTTACGTAAAATGGCGCAAGCAATTGCACAATGTGATGTACTATGTAGTTTTGCTACTGTAGCACATGCTAAAGGATATGTACGTCCTGAGATACATGCAGGGCGTGATATTTGTATACAAAATGGTAAGCATCCGGTTGTTGCTTGTTTGGAAGATGATTTTATTCCAAATGATGTAACGTTGACGAAAGATGAGCGAACATGGATCATTACTGGTCCTAATATGGGCGGTAAATCTACTTTTTTACGGCAGATTGCTCTTATATGTATTATGGCGCAGTCGGGCTCTTTTGTCCCAGCTAATTCAGCACAACTGCCTATTTTAGATCGTATTTTTACACGTATCGGTGCTGCTGATAGGGTTTCACAGGGTAAAAGTACTTTTTTGGTAGAAATGGAAGAAACTGCGTTAATTTGTAATCAAGCAACTGACAAAAGTTTAGTGATTTTAGATGAGGTAGGTCGTGGAACGAGTACTCATGACGGTATGGCAATTGCCCAAGCAGTTTTAGAGTACTTGCATGAAAAGGTGCAAGCACGTGCTTTATTTGCTACACATTACCATGAGTTAACTGCTTTAGATGCTACTCCTGGCATTGTTGCTTATCATACTGCAAGCAAGCAGTCTTCTCAGGGAATTGTGCTTTTGCATAAAATTATTAAAGGAACAGCGGATAGCAGTTTTGGTATTGAAGTAGCACGTCGGGTACAGTTGCCTGTAAGTATCCTTCAGCGAGCAGAGAAGCTTGTGACAAAAAGTTCTTCTGCGGTACATACAGCTACGGAAGTTTCTCATGGATATGCGCATAATCTTCAGCAGAAAAATGTTGCTTTACAGCAAGAAATTGTTGAAAAAGATCAAAAAATTAAGACCATGAAAATGGTATTACAGAGATTGCAAAAGCTTGATTATAATGAGTTATCACCTAAAAAGGCTTTTGATATCTTGTGGGAAGTAAAAGAGAAAGATTTTAAAGATTTGTTATAAGCAAATACTTTTTTTAGCTTAATTAAAATGGGCCTCAGTAACAAATAACGTTACTGAGGCCCATTTTAGTTGAAATTTTAAGACTGTCCTGTCTGGTTTCTTTAAGGCGTTTGAATAGTAACATCAGTATAGGTTGATTTATTAATCAAATTCTTTTGAAAAGGCAAAGCAGTACTATATTCTAGTGCCTTCAAGTACTTAGAGGAATTATGTTTGTGAGTAAGGAGGTATGGGATTTTTGTTTTTGGGGGAAGACAGTTGAGCTGGTTTTTGCTAAACAAGTATGCAAAACATCCCTGTTGAAAAAGCAGGCTTTGTTCAGACAAAGGTTTTCTGTCCGTGCTGTTTTGTCGGATGAGCTTTTGTGCTCCCTTGGTACCTTTTTGAATTTCTGGAAATGAACTTGCTAGGTTTTCATAAAAAAGAACACGTCGAGCAGGCATTTCTAGTTTAGCAAGTAGATTTTTGATAGATATAAGGGGGGTTGGCTGATTTAAAATATTAACATCTTGGTAATCATCCTCTTTTGCATTCACCAGCTTGCGTGATTTGCGTGAAGGCGCAGTGCTGGTACTTTTACGTTTCTTTTTGTGTTGAGGTGCTGGTGGGCAGACCCTTGCTTGCTGAGCTGGTGGTGTCAATGGCGGTATGATAGGAATAGTATGAATCATTGCAGGCAAAATACTATTTATGCAGAATAATAAAGCGAGTGTTTGTTTTATGTTTTTTTTCATTGTTTTATTTTTCTTTTTTATATGTTTAATTATTATTGATTTGTATATTCTTGTTAGGTTCTTTTGCTTGAGTAGCCAGAGAATATGCTGTCTGCTCAAGCAAAAAATTGTTACATTTTTTCGAGAATATTGATTCCTAGAATTTTTAAACAAAACTCGAAAGTCTGTTTCATTAGTGATAGAAAAGCAAGTCTGTGTTTTGTTTGTGTAATATCATTCTCATCTAATACTTTGTGTGATCCATAATAGCTGTGGAACAAATGAGCGAGTTCGAGCGTATAGTAGGAAATCAAATGTGTTTGATAATTGCTGCTTATATCAAGGAGTAAGGAGCGTAAAGAAAGAATGTTTTTAAGAATGAGGCGTTCTTGTTCATCGAGGGTGTGAATATCTTTGGAAGAAAAATTTGTGAACGAAGGATGCTCTTGCGCTTTTTCAAAAATACTGTGTGCACGGACATAGGCATACTGGATATAAAATACAGGGTTTTCTTCTGTTTTTTTCAGTGCAAGGTTGAGGTTGAAATCCAGTTGTGCTTCGCCTTTTCTATTAAGGTAGAAAAATCGAGCTACGTCTGTCCCTACTGTATTGATGATGTCTTCCAGAGAAACGATACGTCCTGCGCGCTTGGAAAGTTTTAATGCTTCACCATCTTCTTGTATTGTTACTAATTGATAGATAATGATGTCTAAGTCATCTGCTTTATAGTCAAATGCTTGGGCAGCTGCTTTAAGGCGACCTACGTATCCGTGATGATCTTGTCCGAGGAACATTACAAGCTGCTTAAAACCACGGTCTTTTTTATTTTTGATATAAGCAATATCAGCAGCAAAGTAGGTAAGCTCACCATTGCTACGTTTGAGCACGCGGTCTTTATCGTCTCCAAATGCTGTTGATTTGAACCAAATAGCTCCATCTTTGGTGTAGGTGTAGTTTGCTTCTGCAAGTTGTTCAATTGCTTGATCGATAGCGCCTTGGATGTGTAGTACTTTTTCAGAAAACCATACATCAAATTCTACCCCATAGCTTGAAAGGGTATGCTTGATTTTGTTCAGTAAATAATCTTTTGCATATGTTGTAAAGAAAGCAATGTTGTCTGTTGCTATAGCCTTTTCTACATTAGCTTTTTGTTCACTTAGTATGGTCTGAGCAAGGTGAGATAGATATGAGCCGTGATAAGCATCTTTGGGAAGTTCTACGTTTTTACCGAGTGCTTGTTGGCAACGTATTTTAAAAGAATTACCAAGTTTATTGATTTGTGATCCTGCATCATTAACGTAGAATTCGCGGGTAACGGTGTTGCCTGTTTGTTTGAGCACTCTACTTAAGACATCACCCATAATGGCGCCTCTTCCATGCCCCAGATGCAGCGGTCCGGTAGGGTTAGCACTGACATATTCTACACAATATGTTTGAGGATCGTTAACTTTTGGTTCAAAAATCAAGGCAGGGTTTGTAAGAATTTCTTGAGCTGTTTGGATATAGAATCTTGGAGTAAGGGTAAAATTAACAAAGCCGGGGCCGGCAACTTCACTTTTAGCTATACCTGGGTGGGCGAAAGCTTCTATGAGTTCCTGAGCAACTTCGCGCGGTTGTTTTTTAACATGTGGTGCAATTAATAAAGCGGCGTTTGTTGAGATATCGCCAAAGTTTTGTTTTTTTGCGTCGGTGGTAAGAGAAATTGAGATGTTTTTTTCAATGTTTGCAGGAAAAATAAATGTTTTTTGTATGTGTTGTTTGAGAGCATAGAGAATGCTGGTGATACTATCCATAATAGTGTACATAACCTTTTTTGTGCATTATATGTTTATAGAAAATGGTTGCATAGTGCATCATGCTTCTTTAGGGGTGATTATATCAAAATCATTTTTGCTTGTCTATTGCAGTTAGTTCAGTTTGTCAAATATTTTCACTCTCATCGCGGTCTGTTTTTTGCCTGATGCATCTTTGTAATTGTGGTATACTGATGGTAAGTAAAGACATACTATGTTGTGTTGTACAGTGGATAAAAGTATCTCGTCAAATAAGAGTAATTTGGTAAGTATGAGATAAGGGTGACACGCAGGTCGTTACCCAAGAAAATAACATGTATTACATAAAAAACTGTAGATGAAAATATATGAATATAGCAGTACTCGTATCAGGAGGAGTTGATAGCTCTATAGCGTTACATCTCTTGAAAGAGCAGGGGCATAATCTTACTGCCTTTTATCTTAAAATTTGGTTAGAGGATGAACTTTCTTATCTTGGCGATTGTCCTTGGGAAGAAGATTTGTCCTATGTGCGTCAAGTTTGTAATCAGCTGAATGTTCCTTTGGAAATAATCCCTCTTCAACGTGCTTATTGGGATAGAGTGGTCGCTCATACTATTACTGAAATTAAAGCAGGTCGTACGCCTAATCCAGATATTTTATGCAATCAATTTGTAAAGTTCGGTGCTTTTTATGATGCAATTGGCGATCACTTTGAAAAAGTTGCTACTGGTCATTATGCTCAAGTAGAAGAACGTGATGGAGTTACGCATTTACTGTCTGCGCCTGATGCGGTTAAAGATCAAACGTATTTTTTGTCTCGACTGTCTCAAGAACAAATTTCACGTGCTTTATTTCCTATTGGTCATTTGACCAAGCACGAGGTACGAATAGAAGCTGATCGTCGTGATTTGCCAAATAAAGCGCGAAAAGACAGCCAGGGAATTTGTTTTTTGGGCAAGCTGAAATTTCGTGATTTTGTACGTCATCATGTTGGTGATAAAGAGGGTGATTTAATCGAATTTGAATCGGGCAAAAAAGTGGGCACACATCAGGGTTTTTGGTATTACACTATTGGCCAACGACAAGGTATTGGTCTTGCGGGTGGTCCGTGGTATGTAGTTGCAAAAGATATCGAAAACAATGAAGTGTTTATTTCTCGCACCTATCATGATAGTAATAAAGTTCGCGATTACTGCACCATTAGTTCATGCAATTGGATAACCGGCAGTGAGCCTCAAGTGGCTTCTTTGCAGGTAAAATTACGTCATGGGGCTCTTCGCCATAACTGTACGATTGAAAAATTGGCAGAGGACCGGTGGGGGATTCAGCTTGAAAACAATGATCAAGGCATTGCTCCTGGACAATTTGCTGTGTTGTATGATGGGGATGAATGCCTTGGAAGTGGTGTCATTGAAGAAACGTCGCTTTTGGTTAAAAAATAGCGAATAGAGAGCTTTTTTGATATACTAACGGCATACATAATAACACAGTTTGGTAGTGTGGATGCTCCATAAAGCACCACTATTTTTAGGTCTGGTATGTTTCCTCGATATATACAAAAAAATATTCCTTTGGCCTTAACGGCACTACGTTTAGCCTTGCTTCCTTTTATTTTTTATCAATTGGTACATCAGTTGTGGATAAGTAGTGGTGTGTTGTTTGCGATTGCAGTGTGTACTGATGTGCTCGATGGTTATCTTGCGCGTAAGTGGAATGCTGTAACCCTAGCGGGGACGCTCCTTGATCCATTAGCAGATAAAGTATTAGTTGTTGGATGCGTAATCGCATTGTTTTTACACCCATCTACTCATGCCTTGGTCCCGTGGTGGTTTCTAGTGGTGTTGGTATGTAAGGAATTGATATTAGTGGTCGGAAGCGCTTTTTTAGGTGTATTTTCTCCTGGGGTTGTCATAGCACCCTCTCTTTGGGGAAAGTTGGCTATGTTGATACAAAGTTGTTTGATTGGTTGGTTGATTGTCTGTTTAATCTTTGGCATTATTCCCCACAGTAGTATTTTCTTATTAATAGGGCTATCTCTTTTGCTTATCGGGATATCACTATTTCACTATGGATATATGGTATGCAAAATTTTAATAAAATAAGTGTGCTTGGATTAGTTTGTATTTTTATTATGTGTCATGCAGAAAAAATATCATTAGATGAATGTGTGGAAGCGGCTTCAGTTAAAGATATTGCACAAAATAATATACCAGATAAAGAAAAACAATTTTCGCAATTGTATCCAGAGGTAGTGGAGCTGCATGCGCGCATTATCCGTATCACGCATGAAAAATTAGATGAAATTGTGCAGCAACAACAAGTACTTCTTGCAGAGCAGCGGCATAGTTTAGAACAAGTTGAAACACTTTTACATGGCAAAAAAATACCTCGCAAGCAACTTTTGAAGGAAAAAAAGAAGCTTGAGCAAAGGGTACAAACATTATCTTCATGAACATTTATATCGCAGTAAGGATAGATATATGGCTGGCTATAATAGAATAATTATGATGGGTAATTTAACCCGCGATCCAGAAATAAAGCAGTTGCAGTCAGGGATTTCTGTTGGGCGCTTGAGTATTGCATCTAATCGTTCCTACAAAAATCGTCAAGGTGAGCTTATGCAGGATGTCTGCTTTGTCGATGTTGATGTGTGGGGGCCTCAGGCAGAGTCTTGCAACAAGTATTTGCAAAAAGGACGTCCAGTCTTAATTGAAGGTCGATTGAAGTTAGATACATGGAAAGATAATGAGGGCAATACACGTAGTAAGCACTCTATTGTAGCAGATATAGTTCAGTTCCTTAATAATGGAACACAAGATGAACAAAACACTTCACAGCAACAGCAAGCAAGTACACAAAAATCTGGAGCAGGGCAACAGGCAGCTCCTAAAGCGGAACAACAACAAAAGTCTTCGGGCCATGTAAAAAATCAACAATTAGATGAGCCGCCATTTGAGGATGATCTTCCGTTTTAGTATTTAGTAAGTAGAAAGACCGTGGAATGCAATAGAGTATCCACGGCTTTTTTTACCCACCCAACCAATCATTGACAAATAGAATATTAAAATATTAAAATAAAAGAAATGAAGGAAGTAGGGGGTAAAAATGAAAAAAATAGATATTTTACTGATAGCAGCTTTGTTGAATAACGTGTGTCTTTCTGGAGTAGTTAGTGATAATATTTTTCAGGAAGAATATAGTGATAAGCAGACCCATAATGTACTGACAAGGGGACAAGCGCCTGAGACTCTTCCTCAAGCTTGCTCGACGGCGGTACCTCTTTATTTGGCTTCCGTATATGAAAAAATTTTAGTTGTTTGGAGGCGCTTTGATTTTTTGCGCTCTATTGCTATTAAGAAAGAGCATCGATCTGAGTTTGTTCGTACAATACGTCCGGATGTCATTCATCTACTAGAGGATCTATCAGCTTTATCTAATACCTTTTATTTTTGTAAAGCATATTACCATACAGGCAATGCAAAACTTCAACAGATTGGTGCACTTTATGGAGGCATGCTGGAAGCATTTAATGCTACATTTTCTCCTATCCGGACTCCCGAAGAGGAGTGGTTGTTAAAACTGTTGCTCTGTTCAGGGAAAAAAATTGTGGGGTTACAACAGAATTTAAAACTCGGCTCCTAGTTGGAATCCGATAAGAGAATTGTCAATAATATTTTTTCCGCTTATTGCTTTGTTGTAGCAAAATTCTATATGGGGAGCATGTGGATGCATAGTACATGCAAAGTCGTATGACAAGGCAAAGTGACATGTCCAACGGTTCCAGCTAGTAAATTGTTGTGAAGGAGCAGTTTCCCATTGGGTAGGGGTTTTTTCTTGTGTACTATATGAGTATCCAAGTAATAATGATAGTCCTCGCATGAGGTGGTCTGCTTTGAAATAAGTGCAAAGGTTCCAACAGGCCTTGTTGTGTTTATTGCTGAAGATAGTTACGTCACTTTGCACGCCAAGGGTGACCCAGTCATAAATGCCAAGGGCACATTTTCCAGACAAGGGCATCCCCCATGCGTTGGAGTTAATTGATTCAGCAGGTATTACCAGGCCAGATTCAACGGTAAAGTTTACAAAATCTGCCCAGGACCAGCATTGGCTGCTTTGTGTCCATCCTACGTTAAAAGTAGGGTTATTAATAAATTTCTTTTTATAAGAAATATTGTTGTCACTTTCTTCGATGATAAGATGAGCATAAGGAAAATTAAATCCTGCAAAAATATTTTTAGAAAAATTATGTTCAAAAATAAAGTTACTCTGATGATAACGGTAACGCCGTTGGCCTGAAGGAGCTGTTATGGTTTCTCCTTGGTTGTTTAAGCGTTTAGTTGTTGAGTCTCCTGCGGCTTGAAAGGTAAGAGAGCTTAAATTATTATAAGCAAATCTATTTTCACCCGGGAAAAGCCGTGCATGGTATAAATGACTTTGGTTAATGTAAGAAAAAGTAATAGTAGGTATACAGCTGATGCATACAGCATAAAATGCGAAAAGGCCGTGCTTCATAACCGTTTATCCTTTTTGGAATTTCTTGCTTTCTTGGGTAAACTAAGTGTAGAAAGAATACTAAAAATAAGCGTGTAAAGGAAATTGTATGAGCGTAGAAGATAAACACATGTCTAATGTTGAAGAGCATGAAGCGTGTCACGATTGTTGTTGTGGTGAGACTGTTGAGTGTGAAGAAACAGAGCAATGCCAAGAGGAATGTTGTAGTGAGTGTTCTGAGCCAGAACAGGATACATCTGACCAGCGCTGTAAGGAATTAGAGGCACAATTACTGTATCTTCGAGCTGACTTTGATAACTTTCGCCGTAATATGTCCAAAGAGCGTCTTACATGGATGAGAACGGCTCAAGCAGATTTACTTAAAGGTCTTTTGGAAATAGTAGATGACTTTGATCGTGCTTTAACAGATTTGCATGGAAATAAAGAATTGACGGAGCATGAGCGTTCACGCTTGCAGGGTATTGAATTGATCCATAAAAGCTTTGAAAAGTTTTTAAGCTCTCATGATGTAAAAGAGATAGCTACTGGCGGTGTTTTCAATCCAGAGTTACATGAGGCTGTAATGCAGGCAGAGTCCGAAGATCACGAGAGTGGCAACATTGTACAGGTATTCCAGAAAGGTTATACGGTACAAGACGTTGTCATTCGTCCTGCTAAAGTAAGCGTAGCCAAGTAGGATCGGTGTAATTTTTTAGAGAACAAGCATTAAAAAAGCGAGGAAAATTAATCCTCGCTTTTTTCTTTATGGAATTTGCTGTATGTATTGCTTAATCTAGGGAGGTATGTTGGAGCAAAGTAAAGCTTTTGACCGTGTCATCCAGATATACTCAGGAACCTCTGTTGCATTGATGTTTACAGCAGGTGAAGTTTTGTCTAAGTGGTAATAGAAGACTGTGTGTATGATGGGTCTTCCAAAGTCATCTACAAAGTAGCTTGTAGTAAGGCATATCAGCGGGTCTCTTAGGGCCAGTCCTACCTCTTCAAAAACTTCTCGTTTTGCAGCACAGCGTAATACATCTTGGTAGTTAAGTTCTTTTTCTCCCTCTACTCCTCCGCCTGGAAAGGCAAGCGTTCCTCCAGCATGCTTGCTGGAAGGTCGTCTAATGAAAAGTAGTTTACCATTATACTCTATAATGCATTCAACTCCGACCGTGTACTGTATAAGGTCTTCCTTTTATGAACGCATATAGTGCATGATTGCTACGATAAACTCTAAGAAAATCAATGCGGAAATAAGTACGTTGAACATGTCTTCGCGAATAACACGAATTTTGTTTTCACGGATTTCACTTACATCTTGGATAATGTCTAGTTTTTTCTCAATTGAGTCTGTCCAGCGATTAATATCAAGTTTTTTGCGTACGGTATCATAGAGCTCTGCATAGTATGGTTCACCACCGATACGAATACTATTTTCTAAACGTTCTGTAATCACGGATATTTCAACCTTAAGTTTACCCAATTCACTAATGCGTTCCAAGTTAACCGAGCTCCACATTGGTAGGTAGCTGGTCATTGGCATACGATGTGATTCTCGGTAATATGATTCACTGAGTTTTTTGTCAAGCAAGGTATCGAAGAATTGTAGCTGTAGTTGCTGAACGTTGCCGAACTCAAAGAGTTCAATTACTTCCTCATATTCTTTGTCGTAAACAAATGATGCTTCGCTATCAACAACAATTAAATCACCCCGATAGTAGCCGAATGCATTTTTAAAAATTTCTTCTTTTTTGTATTCCGAAAGGTTTTCTGTCTCAAATCGTAAAAGCCCTGCAATATCACCACTAAATTTTTCTGTCATATCATGACCGGATAAATTGTCTAATGGGTCAATTTGTATCACGAGGTATGATTTGCTGATATGGAAGAAGTAGGGTTGAAGAATAGCTTGTTTAATGTTCTTAAATATAATGGAAGCTTCTTCAAAGCTTTGTTCACGGTATTCATTGTCGATGGTATTGATTTTACGACGTAATTCTTTCAAGGTAGCAGAAAATGGTATCTTGTAACGTATGGTAAATGCACCAAAAGGATACATTTTTACTTCTTCACAGTGTGAAGTAGCATGGGGGTGCGGTAGCTCGGTAATTAAAGGGGTATGGTAATGCTTAAGATACTTTAGCGGCCGTGAAGGAAGTGTGTCAACTAGTTGCTTTTTCTTGACGTAATCCAAATCAATTTCATCACCAACATCAAGCGTGTGAAATATGTAAATATGTCCCGAAAATTCTTGTGCCATGTAGGTTATTCCTCGTTTTTCAGAATAGCTAGGAACGCTTCTTGTGGTACCTCTACCATGCCTACGTGCTTCATTTTCTTTTTTCCAGCTTTTTGTTTTTCTAAGAGTTTACGTTTTCGAGTAATATCGCCCCCGTAACATTTTGCAATGACATCTTTTCGTACTGCAGAGATCGTTTCACGTGCAATAATCTTTGCACCGACTGCAGCTTGTATGCTTATGGCAAATTGTTGGCGCGGGATTGCTTTTTTTAATTGTTGGGTAAGTTTTCTGCCAATGTGGTAAGTATTGTTTTCATGGACAATGGTAGAAAGCGCGTCCACAGGGTCCCCGCTGAGTAAAATATCCATTTTAACCAGGTTTGATTCTACATAACCTGATTCTTCATAATCAAGACTTGCATAACCTGATGTACTGGACTTGAGGTAGTCATAAAAGTCAGTTGCTACTTCATTGAGAGGAAGTTGGTAAACAAGCATTATGCGGTCTTCGCTCAAATAGCTAAAGTCGATCTGTTTGCCCCGTTTTTCTTCGCAGAGCTTCAAGACGCTACCGATATAGTCTTTGGGGGTAAGGATAGTTGCCTTGATAACCGGTTCATATACTTTATCAATTTGCTGTCGATCAGGAAACTCGGCTGGATTTTGGATGATTTTTTTATCACCGTTTGTTAAAAGTAGCTCATACCGTACACTCGGTGCTGTAGCAATTACGGCAAGGTCATATTCTTGCTCAAGTCGCTGTTTGAAAACATCCATATGAAGTAATCCAAGAAAACCGCACTGGAAACCAAGTCCCAAAGCTGTTGAGCTTGTTTTGGCTACTGAGACACTTGCATCATTAAGTGTAAGTTTTTCAATAGCGTCTCGTAATGCTTCAAAACCAGCTGTTTCGACTGGGTAGATGCCGGCAAATACCATTGGGCGTGCTGGTTTAAAGCCAGGGAACGCTTTTACGGTGTCTGAAGGGTGATGTATCGTGTCACCTACTCGAGCTTCTTTTACTGTCTTCATGCCAGTAATAACGTAACCTACTTGTCCAGTATAAAGTACATCAGTTGGTGTTTGATCGGGATACATAAGGCCAATTTCTAATACATCATACTTGCGTCCTGATTGCGCAAGCTGAATCTTATCACCTTTAGCTATTTTGCCATCTTTTACTGCTACTAATGTGATAACACCTTTATACTCATCGTACCAGGAATCAAATAAAAGCCCTTTGAATGGCTCTTCTTCGTCACATTCAGGTGCTGGGATATGGGTAATGATAGATTCTAATATTTCTTCGATACCAATACCGTTTTTGGCAGATGCTAAAATAACTTCTTCTTTTTTAAAATCGAAAAGAGAGTCAAGTTCAGTGATAATGCGTTCAGGGTCTGCATTGGCCATATCGATTTTATTAATTACAGGGATAATATGTAGGTTTTGTTCAAACGCGAGATAAAAATTTGCGACTGTTTGCGCTTGCGCACCCTGTGCCGCATCTACGACTAGTAAGGCACCTTGGCACGCATATAAAGACCGGGAAACCTCATAGCTAAAATCAACATGTCCGGGCGTGTCGATCAAGTTAAGGAGATAATCGGTGCCGTTGTAGTTGTAGGTCATCGAGGCTGTTTGCGCTTTGACAGTGATGCCGCGTTCTTTCTCAACCTGAAGTTTATCAAGAAATTGCTCATTTTTGTGGCGCGTTGTCAGCGTACCAGTGTACTCTAAAAGTCGATCAGAAAGTGTTGATTTGCCATGATCAATGTGAGCAATAATAGAGAAGTTGCGAATATGTTGCGGTTTAAATTTTTGCAGATCGGGGATTTTTTTCATATGTTTTTTTAGTCCAAAAAGTAGTGTTGTTTCCTTGTTAAGGGTAAATGAGCAGTACGTTTTTGTAAATGCTATCTCCTTGAGCAAGGGGGGGTAGGTAAAAGAGCGATTTTGGGAAAATTATTTATTCTAAAATACACGCATCCAAATTTAGTATGTTGCTGATTGCAGAGGAATGTTGCAGGAGTTACAATGTCAGTGTTGATTTTCGTTGATGTATCACGTGATAGTTAGGTGAATTTTGTAGTACTTTTTTATCGCTATGAATTAGAGCGTATCAACGAGTTGTAATAGTTAAAAAATCAGAAAACTGTAGATTTATTTTAAATCTAAAAAACCGGAAAAATTATGCAAAAAATAAAAATATTGCGCAGCATTGGATTGCTATTGAGTCTTTGTGGAATATCTCTTGGTGCTGTTCAAGAATTGGTAGTGAAAGTTCCTTGCGCAGACCTGCTGTCTCGCTCTGTGTCTAGCTGGGGCAGTCAAGATCAAGTGAAAATATGGTATAAAAATCTTCCTTATGCTGCAGATGGTTCATTGCTGGCATACATACGTGTTGGGCAGTTGTTGTTTAATGAGCGAGTAGAGGTTGTGAAAGAGCAGGGGGAGGAGGTTTTGGTTCAATGTCCTCATTGGGTTACCAGTGGCAAGCTTGTTGGTGCGAAGCGGCTAGCTTTTTGGGGCAGGAAAGAGTGTTTTTGTTCTGTAGAAGAATATGCAGGTGACTCCATTCCTTGCATGGTGCGCGCAGATGATGATCATTGGTTGCAGGATGATAGTTGGTTAGTGTTGAGAGAGCCTTTTTTTGAGTCTGTTACGCATCGTACCTATAGTGCGGGTACCCGATTTGTGCGTAAACCCGAGCAGGATACCAAGACGGATTATGCAGTGAAAATAGCTAACCATGATGTTGAAAAAAGTTTTACTGTTTTTGTTCCACGTTCGATAACATATAGCTATAATCCTACACATTCTTCTGCAGAGCGCAGAGATGTTTTTTGTTCTACTGTGCGTGCTTGGGCCAATCGGTATGGCAAGCAAGTGGTCCCCTATGCATGGGGTGGTAGCGCATTTTTGAAAGAAGTTGATGAAAGACCATTTTATACGATGAAGCAAGAAGTTAATGCGTCTCAGTTAACAAGTGTTTGCTCCTGGAAGTCATGCATAGGCACTGTTTGGTTACGTCCAGGTAGTACTAGTGTAGAGAGCGGGGGATTTGATTGTAGTGGGTTAATCATGCGTGCTGCACAAATGGCAGGGATACCTTATTTTTATAAAACGACTACAGCGTTATATGATTTTGGTACTCAGGTAATTGCTCCTGAGGAGATAGAAAAAGGTGATCTTATTGTGTGCAAAGGTCATGTGATGGTGATTACTAATGTAGAAAATAACCAGATTGCAGAGTCTGCAGGGTATGGCAATGGTTATGGTCTGGTGCGAGAAGGCTTGTTACGTGAACGTATTGAGGGGGTAAGTACACTCAAAGAGCTTTGCAAAAAGATCAAACAAGGTAAAACTTTATCCTTTATAGATCGTAATAAAAAAACGGGTAAAAAATTTGCGTTTAAAGTGGTAAAGCTGCTATAAGGAAGCAACGGTAAAATACGGTATTTTGTTGAGAAAAACAGTGGTTTGTGTACACTAAGATATGAGAGAAAATTAGCTTACATACGCCATTTTGCTTCTGAGCAAACCTTTATCAGAAAGGCCCTTGTTGATGAACCATAACCATATAAAACCTGTCGTAATTGAAGAAGAACTACAATCGTCGTTTTTAGATTATGCTATGTCGGTTGTCGTCAGCAGGGCGATTCCCGATGTTCGTGATGGCTTAAAGCCAGTCCACCGGCGTGTATTGTATACTATGCACCAGCTAGGATTTCATCACACCAAAGCACATCGTAAGTCAGTGCGTACAGTCGGTGAAGTACTTGGTAAATATCACCCTCATGGTGATCAAGCTGTCTATAATACGATGGTTGGTATGGTACAAAATTTTTCCAAGCGCTATCCGTTACTTGATGGTCAGGGTAACTGGGGTTCAGTGGATGGTGATAATGCAGCTGCTATGCGTTATACCGAAGTCCGCATGCAAAAAATTGCGCAAGATATTTTAGCTGATCTTGATAAGCAAACTGTCCGATTTGTTCCTAACTTTGATGAGACAACGACTGAGCCGACACTTCTTCCAAGTAAGCTACCGCTTTTATTGATTAATGGTACTGCAGGTATTGCTGTTGGGATGGCGACTTCTATTCCGCCTCACAACTTACGAGAAGTTATTACTGCTTGTCTTTCACTGCTCGACGATGAATCACTTAGCGAGGAGGAGTTGTTTAAACTTATTCCCGCCCCTGATTTTCCAACGGGTGGTATTATTTGCGGCCTCTCGGGGGTGCAAAAAGCGTATCGTACTGGTCGTGGCAATGTTATTGTGCGTGCAGTAGTTGAAACAGAAGAGACCAAAAAAGGTGCACGATTAATTGTTACAGAATTGCCCTATCAGGTCGTCAAAGCTGACTTAGTTGTAAAAATTGCTGACTTAGTTAAAAATAAGACGATCGAAGGTATATCTGATATTCGTGATGAATCTGATAAAGCAGGTATGCGTTTAGTGATTGAGCTTCATAAGGGTGAAATTCCTGATGTTGTTTTGAATCAGTTATATAAATATACTCCTATGCAGACATCTATTAAGATGCTCATGCTTGCTTTACTTGATAATCATCCTATTATTTTCCCGCTTCGTCGTTTAATTAAAGAATTCTTGGTTTATCGTGAACAAGTAGTTTATCGCCGTACAGAATTTGAGTTGGGCAAAGCTCGGGACCGTGAGCATTTGCTGCAAGGGTTTGTTATTGCCTTACAAAATGTTGATGCAATAGTTGCCTTGATTAAGGCATCCGACAATGCACAAGAGGCAATTGAAAAATTATATACAGAATATGGACTGTCTGAGCGACAAGGTAAAGCTATTCTTGAAATGCGCCTGCAGCGTTTGACTGGTATGGAGCAATCTAAGATCCATGAAGAAATGATAAGAATTCTTGAGCAGATTGAAGAGTTGCAGACGATTTTAAATGATCCAGTTCGTTTAAAAGAAGAAATTAAGAAAGAATTAGTTGAGGTCCGTGAGGCGTATGGCGATGAGCGCCGTACACGTATTGAAGGTGCTGTTAATGCATTAACAGATGTTGATCTGATTCCTGACGAAGAGATGGTCGTTACCCTAACGCGCCGTGGCTACGTCAAGCGTGTACCACTTGAAGTCTATGGTGTGCAGCATCGTGGTGGCAAAGGTAAGCGCGGTATGGCAGCTCTGGATGAATCGGGTGACTTGGTACAAGATATTTTTGCCACGAAGAATCATGATGAGCTTCTTTTCTTTACTAATTTTGGTCGTATCTATACACAGCCGGTGTATCAAATTCCTGAAGGTTCACGTATTGCCAAAGGGCGTGCAATTGTTAATATCTTGCCACTGCAAGAGGGTGAACATGTCGTTAAACTCTTATGTGCTCGTGAATTAGATGATCAATGTGTAGTCATGGTTACCAGACAAGGTGTTATCAAGCGTACGCAAGCGAGTGCGTTTGCCAAAGTGCGTTCTACTGGTATTCGTGCTGTTGGTTTACGTGATGGTGATGAATTGGTATTTTGCCAGCTAAGCTCGGGTAGTGATTCTATTATTTTGGCTACTGCGAAAGGGTATGGTATTCGTTTCCCTGAAACAGAGGTCCGTATCATGGGGCGCCAAGCAAGCGGGGTGCGTGGTATCAAGTTGCGTGCTGGTGATTATGTAATTGGTATGCAAGTGATATGTGAAGATGAAGAAAAAGATGTCATGTTTGCTACTGAGTATGGGTATGGCAAGCGGGTGCGCTCTGATGATTTCCGTGTTGCTCATCGTGGTGGCTTGGGTGTTCGGACGATTCCAACAGATAAGCGTAATGGCAGGGTGATCGGTCTGGTTATGGTTGATGATGAAACTGATGTTTTGCTTATTGATCAGTCTGGTAAGATTATTCGTCTTTCTCCAAAAGAGGTGCGTACAATGGGTCGCCAAGCAAAAGGTGTTCGCCTTATTCGTTTGAGTAAGGGGCAAAAGCTTGTCAGCATTGCGAGCGTGCCGACGAATACAGAGCAGGATGATGAGAAGCCAGTTACACCAGATCGTGTAGTAGCTGAATAAAAGGTCCTTTGTGCATGAATAAGACGTTGCTTCATATATCATTGATTTCTGGTGTAGGACCCGCTGTTGTGCAACATATTTTAGATACTGTTGCTGCAGATGTGCTCCACGTACTTTATGAATGGCGGACAAATGATTTTGTTCAGCGTCTTGGGTGTACACAGCGTATAGCCCACAAGCTCGTAGAGGGACTTGCGGATCATGTGTTACTCGAAAAAGAAATAGAACAGCTTATCAAGCATGATATTCAATGTATTACAATTGACGAAGTAGCATATCCATCGTTACTTCGTCAGATTTATTTGCCCCCGACGGTGTTATATTGTCGTGGTGCTTTTCCTGCTACGATGCCATGTATTTCATTTGTAGGAGCCCGTAAAGCAAATCATTATGCCAAGCGAGTGTTATCATCGTTGGTGCCCCCGGTAGTAGAGGCGGGACAGGCAATTGTGAGTGGTGGTGCGATTGGTGCTGATGCTATGGCTCATGCAGCCGCTCAGCAAGCTGGCGGAACAACCTACG
>LFIK01001345.1_pt1 | contig 19473 bp, 15 predicted proteins | sample 643401 | NCBI WGS metagenome assembly LFIK01 (sample SAMN03777447, study PRJNA286221) | soda lake metagenome | biome: soda lake; feature: Kulunda steppe; material: water; isolation source: sample T5-Br brine of Lake Tanatar-5 | place: Russia: Kulunda steppe | collected 2010-07
CACCACATAGGCACACACGCGCGCGCACACACACACACACACACACACACACACACACACACACAAATAAGTGCCTGTACATGCAAAGGCATCGAGCAAGTCTACAGACACCACACAGGCACACACACAGTCGTACCACACACATGCGCACACACAGTTGTATCACATGCCTGCGCACGCGCGCGCACCTGAGATCCAGCAGGGGGGGGGACCGGAGGAGGCCCGCGACAAGGGGCAGCATGCATGGGTCCCGCTCCATGCGCATGCGCACCACCACCCACATCAGCGTGGCCAGCTCTGCGGTCCCAGCTGCTACGCGCACCGCACGGCTGCCGCCCCCGTCATTCACCCCCTGGCCTGCATCCATGCGCTGTGCATCCGCCCCAACTGCAGCAGACCCGCCAGCACTGCTGCTGCTGCCAGCGCCAGCGCCCCTCAGCTCCAGCACGCTGTACACGCAGTCGCGCACGTACGCGCGCGCCGAGGGGGTGTGGCGCTCCATGCGCGCCAGGCCCCACGCAAACCATACCGCCTGGTGCATGGACAGGCCCCTGCTGCCGCTGCCTTCCTGCTGCAGCACTGCACCAGGACCCTCAGGCACTGGCGGCTTCCCTCGGCCACCATCAGCCGGCAGCAGCCTGACGCTGCCGCTCCCATCCCACAGCATGCTGCAGGAAAGCAAGTGAGCGAGCGTCGACGGGCGGGCTCTCGCAAAAAAGTGCGGCGTGTTGCGTGGCACGCTGCTGGCACCCTGCCTGGCAGTGCGCTGTCGGGCAGCAGCAGGCAAAGCTTGCGGGTGGCCAGTGCATGGTTCCATGCTCACTTTTGCTCTGGTTTGATGCATGCTTTGATCACACACACGCACATGTGTGCGCTCACATACAAAACACACGCACACACAACGTGCACAGGAGCTATGTGTAAGTCACAACCACAGGGCCAGGATACATCCATAGAATCTGTCATGCATCATGATCCATAATACCATCCTAACTATGCATGGTGACTGCACGCATCCATGCTTACGTACTCTCTCCCCCACACCCCAGGCATCAGCAGCAAGCCCCTCCCACACACAGCACGCCTGCGCGCTTCGCACCTGCTCTCGCGCAGCGCGCCGCGCATGAGGCTCACCAGGTCGCGCAGCAGTGCGCCTGGCCGCCAGCGCACCTTCCCGTAGCTGCGCGCCAGACGTGCCAGCTGACCTGGCGTGTACCAGCACAACTCGAGCGAGTCAGAGTCCCAGCTGCTGCTGGCGCTGCTGCTGCTGCTGCTGCTGCTGCTGGCGGCTGTGTATGCAGTGCCGCTGCCGATCCCCGCCCACGCGGCCAAGCTGGACGCCTGCAGCAGCAGCGCGCCCCCCTGCACGGTCGAGGGGCTGCGCAGCCTAGGCCAGCCGCTGCCTGCAGCCGCCTGATCTGGCGGCTGCATGCTTGCCGGCTCCTGCGCCTTCGCCAGGACGCCCGGGCCGCTTGCCATGCCTGCCAGGCAGGGGCCCCAGGCCTCCGCCGCCGCCAGCGCACGCACATTGGCGTGCGGCTGCAGCAGGGTCGGCGACGATGCCAGCAGTGCCATGAGGCTTGCTGTCGCCGCAGCCGCCGCTGGAGCCTCCAAGAACCCATATTCTACATCCCTCCCATTTCGCACGCCAGCCGCATGTTGCTGCTGCTGCTGCTGCTGCTGCTGCTGCCGCACTGGACGTTGCGCACGCACGTGCGCTGGCGTCTCTATCCACCCCTCCTCCACGCCAACCTGCGCCGGGCCCAGCACCCCTAGCAGCTCCAGCACCTGCGCGCCCACCTGCTGCGGCACAGCCCATAGTCCACCCCCCCCACGATGCAGCAGCCATTGCAGCGGCACGGTCTCCACCGCTGCGCTGCCATCTTGCCCCTCTGTCCCCGCGTCGCCACTGCTGCCCTCTCCGGCCACGCCAACTTCATAGCCTGCAGACACCATGCGCAGCACTGGCGCGGCGGCCGCTGCTGCGCCACTCTCGCCGGCCCTCGCGCCGTACACCACGCCATGCAGCTGTTGCGGGTGCAGCGGGGCAAGCTGCTGCTTGGGCCGGGCCGCGAGCGCCGCCAGCGCCATGCGCGCGACGGCTGGGACAGCTGCTACGTCCCCGCTGTTGCGCGCCCCCGTGCTCCCTTGCGCCACTGCAGCATGTGTGGGGAGGGTTTCCTGCGGGGCTGGGGCCTGCGCCCGTGGGCGCCGCAGCTGCCATGCATATGTATGCACTAGGTCCACAAGCTGCTCTGAGTGCAGCGCTGCCAGCGCCGCGGCCCTGCTGCTCATGTCGCTTCCCCCGCTGTGTGCACTACTCCCTGCGCCGGCTGCGCCTGCAGCGCCACCAACAAGCCCAGCGAGTATGGCCCGGCCGGCAGGTGCAGTATGCAGGCCCGCTTGTCCTACCGCCACAGCTGCATGATACAGGATTTCCGCTCGGCCATGTTGTTGTTGGTGGTGGTGCTCCTGCTGTTGCTCCTGCTGCTGCTGCTGCTGCTGCTGCTGCTGCTCAGAGTCACACAGCGCCAGTGTCTCCAAGGCGGCCTGGGCGGGGATCCACATGCAGCACAAGCAGCAGGGCTGTATCAGCCATGAGTGGGTTCCATGCAGCATGAGCCATATCAGCCATGAGTGGGTTCCGTGCAGTGCCGGTGTTAGCCATATCAGAAGCATCGAATACGTGCGTGTGTAGAAGATGGGAGACCGAGCATGGCTGTGCTTTCAGCTGAGGCACACATGCGCACACAGCCTGTGGGAGCCTAGAGGCGGGCAGGGAGGCAAGTAGGCATTGGTGCACTCCTGCTGGCGTGAGGATGCTCTCGGCTGTCAGGCAAGCAGGCAGGAGGTTGTTTATACTAACATGCCCAAAAAGGGCTAGCAGGCAGGCGGGAAGGCAAGAGCCGGTGCACTTCAGCTCCACAGGCAGCACAAGCGAGAGAGGTGCACGTGTGCTAACCAGACATGCGTACGCGCACAGACACACACACGCATTCACTAGCACACCTGGCACTCAGGGGCGCCACAGCCTGCGGCGGCAAGGGCGCGCAGCGCCAGGGCCAGCAGGAGCGGGCAGCGCGCCTCCTGCGCGGCGCTGGCCATTGCATCCAGCAGGGGACGCCAGGAGCAGCCGGCTGCCAGGGCCGCTGTGTAGAAAGCTGCGGCTGCCGAGCCTTGATCGAGCTGCGTGTCGCGCTGCTGGGCAGTGAGGCGTTGCAGCAAGGTGCGCACCAGCCGCAGCCACTCCTCCTGCTGCTGCTGCCCTCCCCCCTCCAACGCCGGTAGCAGCAACCCCGCGGTGGCAGCAAGCGCGTGCTGCTCCTGGGGCTGCACCCGCGGTGGCGGCGTGGGCACCGGGGGGCGCAGCTGGGCGGCGGCAGCGGCGCGCTGCAGAACCGCCTCAGCCATGCCGGGCTGCAGGGTGCACCCGAACACCCTGCAGCAGCGGCTGAAGGCCAGCAGCACCTCTGGTGGGGCCACATGTGCACTGCTGGGTGGGACGCTGGCCTGCCCAGTCGGGGGGGCAGCAGACGCCTGCCGCGCCAGCGACTCCAGCAGCGTGCGCATCCCATGCTGTGTGGGTGGGTCCAGGGATGGCCACAGCGCGCAAAGCGCGTGCAGGCCCATACACACCGCACGCACGGTGGTAGGCAGCGGCGCCTTGGCCTGACCATCCTGCGGCGGCGGCTGCGGCGGCTGCGGCCAGGGTGGGCTGCTGGCCCAGCCCCGCTGTGTGCGCGATCCTTTTTGAGGGGAATGCCTGATTGGCTCATCCTGCGAAGCGGCGTGCACATGTTTTTGTTGGCATGGGCATGTGTGTGTTGGTGCGTTTGTGTTTGCGTACGCGTGTGCGTGCGCATGTGCATGTGCGTGCGTGCGTGCGTACGTGCATGCGAGTGGTCGGGAGTGGTTGGGTGTGTGGGCGTGGGTGTATGTGTGTGTACGTGCATGCGTGTGCAAGCGCATGTGTGTGTATGCGCGCAAGAGCGCCTGCAGGAGCAGGGCCCACCTTGCCCGCTCCACCTCACCTACCTCGCCCAGGCTCAGCCAGCACACCCACACCCACCGGGCTCGACCACAGGATGCTGACCACACCACAGGTTGCTACCTACCCACACCCACCAGGCTCAACCACAGGTTGCTGACAAGGGGCGCTAGCAGCTCGGCCTCAGTGGCATAGCTGCAGCACGCCTGGCAGCTCAGCACCTCCGCCAGCTGCTGGGGAGCCATGCCCGGGGCAAGGCGGGCGGCCTGCAGAGCACAGAGGGGCGCAGGACGCAGCGGGGACGTGGCTGGGCGCCGCAAGCCGCACATGCACGAGCCGTGGCTGCGCAGCAGACAACGCTCGGCGAAAGTTGACATCTATGGCCCAGGACAAGACGCCACTGCTCTCTAGGGTGAGCAGTTTGCGAGCAGCTACAGCCTGCGATCTGCAGCAGCCCAAGCCTTCCACCTCTCCCAGCTCACCAACCCGGCGCAAGCCCCCTGGCCCCCCCTCCCCTTCCACACGCTTACCTCCTCACACACTACCCGCAGCAAACATGGCCAGCGCAGGCGTGCACTGGCGGCGGCAATGGCTGTCGCCTCTACCTCCGCAGACCCCACAAGCCCTGCAGTGCTGGCCATGTACACCAGACAGGACAGCGCTGACACACTAGCTGTGTCCCCCTGGAGGCAAGCTGCCACGTCCTTGCGCTCATTGATCATGCCCAGAAGCAAACCCACGCCCGCTGCATTGTACATGGAGCTGCTCCTGGAGGTGATGCCGGTGGTGCTAGTGGCGCTACCACTGCTGCCGCTGCTGCTGCTTGTGGCCGAGGCAGGGCCACTGAGGCTGGGCAGGTGGCTCGCCAGCACGATGAGTTCCTGGTACAGGCAAGCAGGTTATAAGACGAAACATGAGGGCATGAGGTGGGGTGGACGAATTGCGGCTTGAACTCTCACCAGGGGTCTTGGCAAAACCCTGTGCGTGTAAGTGCACAAATTTAGTCCGGCAATGTAGCTGAGCTAGCCGCCATGTCATCAGAGAGCTAAGTGTTCATGATCATAAGAAGTCCAGACATTCTTCAGTTGATGTATCCAACCCTATTCCATCCACGTGGCCCGTTGATGCACGTTCGAGGCGCACGCTTGGGCCCTCAGGGTAGCAAGAGCGTGGATGTGCACAAACACCAGTGGCGCACCTTTGTGCTTAGTGCCTCGCCTTCATCTAGGAGGATAGCAGCACTGATGCCAGAGCGATCCAAAAGCGCAAGGAGTTTGGTGACGCGAGGGGGCAAGCGTCCTTGAGAGCTCCCCAGCGCGTCCAGGTTGTCTGGAGCATCCGTCAGCACAGTGCTGCCTCCCAGCTCATCAACGTAGGCTCCCTTGCACGCAACCTTCGCAGAGCCATGGTGCAGGGGCGGCCTGAGCACCCAGGAGATGAACTGGGCGCCAGAACGTGACAGGTGTGCTGCCCCATCTGCACCAGCACCAGAACCTTGTGCTGCAGGGGAACGCCAAGCCTACACATTTAAAACACAAAAGGGTGGAACCTCTTTCAGAGTTGGCAGATGTGAAGAGCATAGTAGGAGTGAGAACGAGCACTGAAGAGTACAGATGTGGGGTAACACAATCCATTAAAGGTTGCTTTCACTTGCCTGCCTCGCATTGTAGGGCGCGCAGGCGCCAGCACTTGAGCGGTGGCCAAACTCAAGCCGGGCTTGCATGGCTTTGATTCATGCAGCTGGACAGCTAAATAAGTGCTCGAAAATTTACTTGAAAACGCTGTTAATGCTCCAATGGAGAACAAGATTTTGTTGATTTTTACGGAAAGGCGAACAAAGTGTCAGTCTTTTCCTAATTTATATAAATATTCCGCAGCCATGCAAGACTTGGCAGTGTTGCGCACTGCAAAGCAGGCAATGGCTGAGGGGCTGTTGACGCAGGTGGGTGGGCAATCGATGCTCCACTGTACCTACCCCAACCCACTCTGGATTGCTGATGTCTGAATTGCTTTCACCTTCAGATGGGATGAAGCACAGAACAGCCCCTGCACAAATGTTTGGGTGCAGGACGACTTTGATCAAATAAAGCTGGCGTTTCTAAGGGCGCAGCAGATAAAGGCGGGCCTGGATGCAGGCTTCATCAGGGAAGAAGACTATGTACAGGCCCGTGACTCCTTTTTGCATGCCTTGGACTTCAGCACATCTGCAAGCCCCAGCGGCATTGCCCCCCCACAACGCACATCCACCCCACCCTTGCAAGGCGGTGTTGCCGGTGCTGGTGTGCCCCCACCAAGGAGTACATCAGGTGGCATGTTGCGCGCAAGCATGCCAGCCTCCCCCAAGGTCGCTCCGCCTCCCCCACTATCCCCAGCTCCAGCGCAAGCCGGAAGCTCATCCACCCCAGGCAAGTTCTACAACTTTCCTTGTCTGGGTCACAGGTACACTGTAGCGTGGTTCTTCCACATTTCCCATTCAAGGTTGCCAAGAACTGGGAGTGGGAAAATGGGAGCCCACGCCTCTATCAGTCAGGAGCAGAAGATGGGCTGCACCCGCAACCTGGTTGACCAATACATGCTGCAAATTGCAGGACACTTTTGATCAACTAGGATGCAGAACAAGTAGCTGTAGATTGAATCTACTTTCCTTGCACACAGGCTGCTCTCAGGTTGGGATGAAACCCGGGTACAGAGGTTGGACGAGGCCATTTCTAGGAGCGTTTGGGGCCAGGGGCGCAGCCATCCCGTACAAACTTTGCACACTTCTTTGCAGGTGCACCACGTCACACAGGGAGCGGCTGGGGCTCGGGCACCGTGGATTTGCCCCCAGATCTGCCCAAGCTGGGGAAGACTGACGTTGCAGCAGGAAAGGTACAAGATCAGATCAAGGCAAAGAAGTAGAGAGGAGCAATCTTCGTGGCACCAGAATAGAGTCCCATAGCAACCATTACCAACAAATGTTTGGTGAAGCATGTCAGTGTTTGGTCGTTTGGATCGCCTCTCCTTATGAGGCTCAAGCAAGCGGTTGGTGTGTGAAACACCAATTTTTGAACCGATTGAGTAGCAAGGCTACAGAACATGTCTGTACATAGCTCACCAGCAACTTCATCTGGCATGCTCTGCAGAGATCAATGTCAGGAATCGGCTTGAGTGACCAGTGCATCAATGTCTACAACCACATCAAAACCAGGAAGGCGGTGGGTGGCAAGCCTTGGCACTGGAGTACTAGCCTTAGCATCCCCCTCCTTTTACCAAAAAGCCTCTGTCATGAATACAATTGTTCTTTATTTTGCAGTATGGCTGGGTAACTTTCAGGATTGATGACGCAGGCAATGAGGTGGGCATTTAGAACTCACTTGGAGGCTTTGTATCAGCATCTATTTCAAATAGCCTATTTGCTTTTGTGTTTTTTTGTTTTGCGTGTCAAGTTGTAATATCAATATGATTCACTTAACGTTTTTTATGAAGCACCAAATAAAAAGCACATGCTGGTGTTTCATGGAGTGGTTCAGGTGATAGTTGACCAGCTGGGCGCCTGTGGGTCATCCTTCGACCAGTTCGTGGCAGCGCTGCCTGAAAACCAGTGCAGATACGCAAGTATGTTGCAGAGTTACTGCATTATGCAGTCCTTGAGTACTGTTGTGCATGCACATGAATTTTTAGGTCCGTAGCTTGTACATTGCAGGGTTGCCATTCAGCCTGAAACTGAGTTTTGGGAAACAATGCTACATAATATTCTCCTCCTTCCTCTCTTCAGTTTATGATTTTGCTTACAATAACGCGGACACAAACAAAGTTCAGAACAAGCTGGTCTTCTTGCACTGGTACGTTATGTTTGTAAGTGCTGCTAAAGGACTGGTTGGCTCTATTCACGGTGCGGATCCCAAGATTGTCAGCTGGGGCATTCTCTGGCTGAAATTATTTGCTGCTGGAAGTGGAATTGATGATAATGGTCATGGTGTTGGTGTTGGTGTTGGTGGTGGTGGTGCTGCTGCTGCTGCTACTGCTATTCTTGAGTAGCAAATACAACCACCAGACACAAGGGACAGATGGGGTTGGGTCGTTCTTGTTTGCGTTTGTTAACGGTTCCATTTTTATCAAATGATTCGCATTCACGAATTTTATGGGCCTCGCACCCATTTTGGCCCAATTTTTCCCTTTTCTGCCTTAAGCCAGGGTCACAATGACCAATCCAACCCCCCAATATTTTGAATCGTCCAAGTATCCATTTTCAAGCTTGAAGCTTGCAGGGCAGTCAAAGAAGCTTGCTGCTTTTTCCCTTGGGTCAAAGTTCCATGTGCTCGTTTTGCATCAGATTTTTGACTGCAGAAATGCAGGGAAAATACGGAAGCTGAATTGCCAAGCAGTCACACTGGGAATTCAACGCCAATCCAGGGTGGCCTGATAAAACAAGCTGTAAAAATTCAGAACTTGTATAAGCAGTTCTTGAAATTCTAGTGCCTGTGAAGGGTTGCAATGATCCCAGACAATAATGGTGCTGGTTCTCACTGAATCTCAGAAGCTTGCGGTCCCCTGGATGGCAATCCTGATGTGCGGATCACCCTAGCTTCCTTCATCTGCTTGGGCCTTGAGAGGCAGCCATAAAACCAACACCTGTGTCTTCTCCAGCAACTCTGCATGCCTTCCCCGCAGCTCAGGCTGCTGAGTCTCAAGCACTATGTCTATGGCACTAAGCGACTAGAAAGAAATGTCTAGATTGAGGTTCAGGTTGCAGGCCTGACAGGATTAAGCTTGACTGCCTATGTTCAACTGATACAGCAATGTAACGTAACTTAGGGAGAGGTGCTGCTGCTGCTGCGGCGGCGGCGGCGGCGGCGGCGGCGGCAGCGGTGGCTGCTCTGGCTGCGCATGCTCTCTCAGCATAGGAGGGTTTGCCACGTTTGCGCTTCCAAAAGTGGAGCTGCATGCTTTGGGTGCTGCGCTTCTTTGGGCTCGCCTGTGGGCTGTGCTGAGTGTGTGCGTGATCCTGCTGTGAGGGGGAGGGAGTCAACGCCCTCCTCATGCATGAAATCCTCGTCCTCATCATCTTCAGAACCTCCCCTTTGCCTGCCCCTGTCCTTGTTTGGGGACCAGTCCCGAGTGGATTCATTCATTGAACCCTCTTCCCCTCAGGCACACCACTGGCTGACTCCAGCTGAGGCTACACGAGCCGGTCTGCCTCTGCGGAAAACTTGTTCGACCCCGCATGTTGAAAAATTTGATGATATTGATCTTTTATGGTGATGTTAAGAATAAAGTAGAAGGTTTCATAGGACACTGGCACTATCGAAATCCCCTGGGGAAATTCCTAAGATCCGCACCTTCCGCAGGGGCCTCCGGACCCTCCCGGCGCAAGTTTGGAATTTCCGGGGGGGGCTGATCTGGCCCTCCCTCCAATCAGCCCCCCCTAAAATGAGCAATTTCAGGGAGGTTGAATTGATAGTGGTCACACTGGCGAACTAAATTAACCCTGAATTGCGGGGTTGAATTGGAGGGTGAATCGGCCCAGTATGATCAGGGCCTTATCGACTCCCAATTTTCCTGGACAATTTATGTTGTACTTGCGTTCCATCGTTTGCAGCTTGCATTTAACATTTCACTATCGTTTCCAGGCAATCCCAGCTGGCACCCAACTGTTGCAATGCACCATGTTATCATGCATAATTCAGCAAAAGAGCTTCAACCTGCTATTCTCCTCCTTGCTGTAACTTATTATGCAGTAGGATTGAATAGTTTGTGCATAAGCGAAGGTAGAGGGACCTAAACTGGGTGAAATTGCCAGGGAGAGGGCCCTCCTGGTTCTATCCTTAAAACTGAACAAAAAAGCGACCAACTATTTTGCAAATTTTGCTTCTGACTTGAGTAATTTGCGCTTTTGAAAGGTGAAATGTCTGAATTACAGCCCTAGACAAAATAAAGGAAACAACCTTGGTTGCGGTATGAAGTCACAAAACTCATGCTTTGCCCTGACAAAACCTGCCTAGCAAGCTGCAAGCAGCTGCCTTTTCCTAGGGCAGTTTCAAAGTAAAAAGGCGGGGATACTGAAAATGCATCTCCAACCTGATGCAAACTACTAAGTCAGGCAATCAATGCATCATGGTGCACCTAATCAATTGGCTTACTCAGCATCTGTTGTCTCCTTAAGACCAACCAGGAGTTTGTGCAATTTACCATGTGATCTGCACAAATATTTGTAATGAGTCTTGATCGTTTTTGCTTTAAATGTGTCTGTGGCTTTGTAGGGCGCCCTCAGGTAGCACAGTCAAGTCCAAGATGATGTATGCCAGTACAAAAGACCTGATTAAAGGTTTCATGGATGGAGTCAGCACTGAGCTGCAGGTGCGTCCCAGACTTGTATGGTTGAAAGGCTGAGTAATTGGACAATTCCAGGGTTGGGTCATGCGTATTTTATCGCATTTCACACATTGATAAAATTGCCTTAAATTTGCGAATTGAAAAACCGTCGCGTCCAATGCGCCCCCCCCCTCGGCGTTTCCCGTGTTCCTGCTCAGCCTTGCTCAGCGGAGCACTCCTTGGCGGTGTTGAGGTGCTACATGCAGTTGCTGGTGTTGTGCTGTCGAGCTGGAGCTGCGCTGCGCTGCTGCTGCCTTGCTGAGCGTATGCATCGACGGGCCCGGGCTCTCATCTCATCCAGGACAGGCTCCAGGACTGCTTTATCCGCTGTGCACTTCACTTACCCTCAAGATGGATTGATGTGCAGGAAGTGCTTTCTGAGGCAGGAAGCACCAGCTACAAAGACGAGCTTGCATTACTTGTGCTGGTGCATGGGCCCAGCTCCTGGGACTCGTCTTTCAGCTCAATGACCTTGGCATGAACGCACTCTTTCCCCCTTTTCTTTGCATTTTCAATGTACATGTTCTTTTAAGAATGCATTGTGGTGGTTACTGGTAGCTGGGGGGGCAGTTGAAGGCCCACGGGCCCCCCCACCCCCCCCCAACCTCGACCCTCAAAAATGACCCCTTAATGCGGACGAATTGACGTTAAATACGCGCATTGTTGTATCATACGCGCATTGGTCTGGGCAAATGGACGCATGACCCAACCCTGGACAATTCAAATTGACTGCAAGTTGCAGGTGCCTTGCTTGCATGCGCTTGTTGCCGCACGAGGGATCAATTTCTCGTCTTCATCCGCACAGACCAGGGGTGGTTGTCTTTTCACTCCCCTTTTGAGCTGTGAACCTCACAAGGAACCAGAAGGCATGCGGTCGCCTTTGCTGTGCATGCACTACAGGCCTTATATTTTCTCGCTTCTAAGAGGACAAGTGACTCACACAGCAACTGATAAGGGTCTGCCCTTGTGATTTGCCTCATTGCCATGCTCTTGAATCGCTGATGCTCATGTAGAGCACATTGGGCAAAGAATGTATTTCATTTAATGCAAGCGCCAAAGCTGAACCTCTGTTTTTCATGTAGACTTGGTGCTTGATCTAAACTTGGAACAACGTGCATGACAGGGGTTAAAAATGGCTCTCTCATGTAGCTGCTACATTGGCTGAAAACCATGTCCCTCAGTGATTGATGCATGTGATCTTGATTCGCAGGCAGACACATATGACGAGCTCAGCGAAAGTGAAATGTGTGAGAAAGTGCACTCATCTCTGACAAGGAAGTAACTGGTTCTTCCAGTCAAACGGACCCACAAGGATTGGGTTCATCGACAATGGACGTCCTTGAAACGTCAGCACTCCTCCTTGACATGAACAGTTGCAATTAGGCAGGCATGCATTTTTCTTCCAATTTCGCGTCTTATGGCAATGTAAAAGTAAAGAATGACTTACGCCGCGGCGGCGGATAAAAATCAATGATGGGATAATAAATAGGATGAAATTGGGTGTGTTTACAATGCAGGATTTTTCAAAATGCTGGATAATGAAATGGGATAGCTATTATTTGGGGGCGGGTAAAATCAGCTGAAAATAAAATCCCTCTAGCATGCTTCCGCTATCATCAGCTTGTTCCTCACTGCTTAGACGAACAAAGCAGAAGAAGTGGTGGTCTCAAGTCCAATGGGAGCCAGGTGCGCACCTCCCTGCATGCTCTTCTCCCAGAGCTCTTTTCAGGCGCTCGCCCCCCACTTGCCCCTAGCCAGTAGTCTGACTCCAGTAACCGGTGTTGTGTGGACGAAGCCATGCAAAGCATTCCATACCATGTGGTGCTAGGTTAGCCCTTATACCCATGGGTTAGACCCAGGCAGAACTGATCAGAACCTCTATATGCGATTTACTGTTGAATGGTCAAGTAAGTACTGTACGTTCTCCTGACTAGTCTACCTTAACCATATAAGGTTATAAGGCCTTTTGCTTAAAGTTTTAGGTTTGGTCCTAGGACAGCATAGCTGAAGCCCATCAGGTCTGCAACCAAAATCAATCTAAAAGGCAAACTAGCCTTTAAACCCGCGGATTCCCAATGTGACGGGATTGTAACGGGATAACACGAGATATTGATGGTAAGGTTAATATGTAAGATTTTGAAAAATATGAAGGAAAGGCCACGAGCTGCCATCGGCTGCCATTGGCTGCCATGCAATATTGCAAAAATATCATGCATGATCACTATCTACCTTAAATGAAAACATTATCAACTTATCTGCCCCCGTAAGATCGTTTCTCGCCGTTTAGCTCATTTAGGTTAGCCAAAGCTAACCTTGGTTGTCATAACATCTTAGTTTAAGAAATCTTTTTGAATCCTTTTGATGCGTACTACCACACACTCCTATGCCTGCTTCTCAGGGAGGCCTTCTGATGGGAGTCTCCCACGATGCACCTCCTGTCCTAGAAGTATCACGCACACCCGATTTACCCATTTCAGTAATATTAGCGTGTCTGGACCTGAAGCCAGGGGTGGTGTGGGAAGGCTTGCCAGGGCACAAAGGTTGAACGTACATCATTTTTGCTTGGATGCGACAGAAAGCCGGAGAAGCTGTGTAGTGCAAAGCAGCATTAGCAGTGGCAATCTGAGCAATACGGAGGAAGGTGGTTCAGTGTACCCACTCGAAAGGACTCAGGTCCGTGCAGCCTTCCTGATGTTTTGCTGCCTTCCCAAGAGAGCATGCATCCTCCTTTCATGACACAGCCTTCATGTTGACTAGTTCCAGGCTTTGCAGGCACCTGCTACCGTAAAATGCGGAACATAATAAGATGCGCATTTGTTATGCAGAGGTGCGCGCCACCAACACTTTACCGCATGCATGCCCCTTGATTGCAGACCCTCGTTGAAACTGCCATGCTTGCGGCTGTGTCTGGCCTAGCATTTCTGCTGTCAACCATTCTGAAGCTTGAGGGCAGCTTGGGCTACTTCCTGCCCCTGCCGATAGTGCTGGCTGCCATGCGGAGGGGACCTGCTGCTGGGTGGAAGACAATGATGGCCTCTGGGTTCCTGCTTGTAGGCAAGTGTCGTACGCAATGTGCTAAGCGGTCTTAGCAAAGAAAGTTTTCTTCTTCAGTGCATGGATGGGGGATTTTTTTTAACTTGTCTCTGGCTCTGCATACAAGTACCATCCGCTCCTGCACGCAACTCACGCTATGTCCACAGCTTCCAGGGATCAGTGGCAACAATTGCATGTAGGGGGCCCCTTGCTCCCCAGGTTCCCACGGGATACGCAACAGCCTACTTCCTTTTTTTCCACACTGCATGCCCCTAACTCTCATCGCTCTCTGCTGGTGGTGCTGCTGTTTTGCAGTGCTCCTTGGGCCCCTGCGAGCCGTGTCCTACCTGCTGATCCATGGCCTGCTTGCGGCCTCCCTTGCCAGCCTGTGGTGCATTAAAGCCAATTTCTGGCTGTGTGTAGGCTTGGGGGCGGCAGTGCGGATGGCAGGCCAACTGCTTTACCTCGTGCTGTCCAGCGTGACCATGAACGAAAACTTGTTTGCCATCATGATGTCAAACGTCTACGCCATGCTGGTGAGTGCATGGGTAAGCATGGCATGCCTTGCACCTCTCTTTTTGCCCAGTCACATGCGTGTCTGTTTTGTGTGCATGTCATACGCGTGTTTTTGAGAGAGAGAGAGAGAGAGAGAGAGAGAGAGAGAGAGAGAGAGAGAGAGAGGGGGGGAGGGAGAGAGAGAGAACTCTGAAAGGCAAATTGAAGCCTGAACTCGAACAGCGAGTTCTTGCTAATGCCTTTATATATTCATCTGCCATGTCATACGATACGCGGGCGAAGGGAGCAGGAAGACTCTTTAAAAACTTCTGGAGTGCCTGCTGGTCATCACCTGCAATGGCTCGCCATACAACTAAAAGTTGCAGTTCGCATGAGAGCACTGCTGATGAAAGGGCAAGGAGTTTTTCTTCATTTCTCTTCTCCACCTCGTTGGCAGGTTGTTCCATGCCCAGTCCACGTGGTAGCTGCGCTTTTTAACATGGCTGACATGCTAGACCTTGCAATAGGAGTCCTCTTGCTGTCAGAAAGCATAACTGGCACTGTCAGTGTCCTTTGCCAACATCACCTTCCAAAATAGACCGAAAGGAAGCTTTTGACTGCCAACCTGCCTCCCTACAGGATCAAGTCAGTGCCAACATTGGGTTCTATGGCTCGCCTTCTCCCCTCACCATCTGCTGCGTCCTGTTCGCCCTGCTGTCGATCAATGCATCTTGTTATGTGTTTCTCCTCCAAGTTGTCTACCGTGTTCTGCTTCAGGTGGGCACACTGGACCAACAGTTTCCGTGTGCCAGTGTTTTTGTGCCAGCGCAGTGTTTTCCTTGTTGATGGTATGCCTCCAACATCGCAAAAACAATACATGTGGCATGGTGCATGCAAGAAAGCAGGTCCACAGTGCATGGGCGTTGGAATTGTACAGACTCGCATTGAAACTCATAACTCATGTCTTCTGCTCTGGCAGCACTGCATCTGGCACTGCAACAAGGCAGTCATGCTGCAGGCCATGCTGTTGTCCATGGCATAGGCCACTGTCATGCCCTGACAGCCTTGCTTGCCCTGTTCCCTGCTTGCAGAGTATGGGCTACAGCATGGGTCCATTGCCAGGAATCATAAAGAAGTACCTGTATGCGGGCATGCCGGATCCTGAGGATGCTAAGCAAGCTTGAAAGTTCTCTTTTTGACCATGTCAGTTACCAACATAGACTTCTTGACTGTCTGACGCAATTGCATGCGCAAACTGCCAATCACGCAGCTGCTCACACAAATTGTTCCAATACTGTTGCTTAAAATAGCCCTGGGCAATCCATTTCATTCAATTCATTCAGAGTATTCATTGTGTGTGGTATTGGTCCGATTTCAGTCAGATGCATCGTTCTAAAATCATAGTTTGCATTTTCGGTTGTAAGTTTGACGGCCAACCTACTACCCATGAAACTCGAAACGTACCAGATGCAGTGAAATATTAAACCTTGTTTGCTGTTTCAAAGCGAAGTGATGCAGTCACTGTGTCAGCAGTGTGCCGTGGGCACCAGCTACGTCCCTGCTGTGCGCATCAGGCAGCAGGCCAAGGCGCCCTTGCACGTCTGCCGCGCCACCGCCGAGGGTGCGTTTTTTGGCGTGTGACTAGCCAGCTATCAAAACGCAGAGCTTGTTGTGTGGGCAGCGAGATATCTTTCCAACCTCGCAATTCCTGTTGTCACAGGTCCAGACAGAAGTTCTTCCCGGAGCAATGAGTCGCAAGTGCCCTCCAAGAAGCCACAACAGCAGCAAAGCGAGGACGACCCCTGCTGCTCCGTTGGGCCGATTAACATGCACCGACGTCACGTCGTGGTCTTGGCGCCCCTCGCAGCAGCTTCTGCGGCACTAGGCAATCCCAGCTCCGCCCAAGCAGAAATGGCGCCCGCCTCTGAGGACAGCTGCCGCGAGTGCCTGGGCTTGGGCGTCGTACCTTGTGAGCGTCTCCTTGCTTGCATGCCTGCTCACACCCCCTGCTTTCGTTGCTCATGGTTGGAACTTGCCATGGATCAGGCCCATGCTGGCAGCAGCATACTCTTGTAGCTGTGCGTGTCCAGCACAGTGCCCACAGATGCGCATGCTTGCTGCCTGCGTAACAAAGGGCTCCGTGGAGATGTTGGTCTGATGCATTAAGTTGATGACGCATCCTTCCACGCGAGGATTGCCTTTGACGATGTCAACTTCTGACCAAGCAGAGTTGACATCGTCAAAGGCAATCCTCGCGTGGAAGGATGCGTCATCAACTCTGCTTGGTCAGAAGGAGACAGTATGATTTGACAGTGCTGACTTTCTGGTGCATGTCTGTCCCAGCAGAATAATTATGCTGCACAGAGGACAAGGAAGGAAGGACATGGGCGCATTTGAGGACTTGAAATGAAATCCGCCCACCCAGGGTGGGCGCTTGGGTTGCTTTAACTGCAATTCAGCATTGCACAGATGCCAGGGAAATTGGTTGCCCCCAAGTCCAGATTTGGGCACCTGGACATTGTTGTGCCCTTGCCGTTTGCTCCCCTTCCCCTGAACAGTAACCCTGGGCCTGGGAGGAGCAAGTTGTTATGTCAGTCTTCAAATCCATACCCGCACGCCTCCTCAAAATATTACAATGCAGGTGACATGTGTGGTGGAACTGGCAAGTGGCGTGCACTCAGTCGCAAGCGTGCCAAGGACAACTACGAATTCACCGAGTGCCCACAGGTAAGACGCGCAACAAGACCTGGTACTTGCCTAGGTAGTGCACTTGCAGGCATGGCTGTCACTCTGTACTCTCTGACTGAATGATAAGTAAGCTCGCTGACTGGAGGATTTGCCATGGAGACCAGGGTCATCATTCACCCCACAAACTTGTCAAGGCATCCAACCAAGGACGCAGCCCTCGAGTTGGCAGATAGCGACAAATGCACAGTTTGGCGGATGCATCAATAAGGTGAAGCCTATTGTCAATGCCCTTTCAATGCATTTTTTCTCCCATATTGCAAACAAAAGTGTCTAGTAACACTTGAACCATAAGAAACGGCATTGAAAGGACGCTACAAGTGAAATGGTAAAATGTGTTGCAGGGAGATTAGGGCTTTCCCTGGACTAATTGTTTTCACAGAATACAGAAAGTTTCATGTGCAATTTTGCCAGATGACTATGACAAGAAAGCCCAACGTTTACAGCAGGAGGAGCAGTCCCTGTCTGCTGCCCAGCCAGGTTGCCCAGCCAGGGGAGCAATGCGAGGCAATCACGACAAGACAAGGAATGAATAAAGTAAACAAATGAATAAAATGCATGTGACAATGAATCACACAGCCACCCCTTCATGCTTTCCGTCAACCATAGCAAAAAAGTATGTTCTCCTGTGGTTGAGTGGTGAGCTTGAAGGAGAGGTTTTAACATTTATTGCCTCCTTAACTTCATTCTTATGCTATCAAAAATGAACAAGTTCCAATATAATGCTGCCTTCTTTGGAACTTGTGCGAACTTTTTGGGGCCTTGTGTTTGTTGACCTTACAGTGCTATGGGCGAGGAGCTCGTGTGTGTGGCCGTTGCTTTGGGACTGGCCTTCAAAACGTCAAAGGGCTGCTGCGCCGGCCAGAAGCCACGCGGCTTGTGCAGAAAATGCAGACTGGCACGCTGCAACCAGGTGAGTGACAGTTTTTAGCATGCATGGAATTGCAATTTTGGAACAACACAAAAATTCTCACACGGCAGTCTCACTTCTGGCAAGTCAGTCAGGCTGACCCATTCATTCCAGCATGCAAGGAGCAGCATGAGCAAATCACTGGGCAAACAAGGCTGACGGGCCAGCAAGGCATCTTTTCCCTCAATGTAGAGCTCCTGAATGAGTATGACTCGGCATGGAGGGGCAGTCCTTGCTTGAACAAGTAACAACAGCTTGCAATGTTAAAATATCAAACTAGGCAGGCTGTTGAGCGTTAAGTAGGTGCTAGATGCACTGCTTGCCTAACAACTCATCCAACCTTCCCACTTTGCTTTAATCAGCCACCCTCTAGCCTCCATATTTCCAAGGCTGACTGCAGCAGTGTATTAGTCCACGTAGACCATTTGCATCTTCTCAAGGCACCCCCATCACCTTCAGTTTCAATTCGTGTTACTCATGTATACTTACTCACTCCTGTTATTTAATAGAGTTTTCACTTAGACTATTAATTACTTACAATATAATAATTAATATGTTGGAGTATTTAACGGTTTTTAACACAGAACGTTCTGTTACCTTCAAATATAACTTTTTCCTATGAAGAATAAACTAGGACCTGTAGGTCTTGCTCCGCCGAAAGGCGGACTTGTGACTCTAGGCGGGTGGAGGTGCCTAACGGTGAGCCAATGTCGGTGACGGAGGTGCCTAACGGTGAGCCAACGTTGGTGACAGAGGTTCTCTATATTTATACATGTATAATACCCATTATGGTATAACACTTTACCGGCAATTGTGCGCGTGCCTATGGCGCAACATAATACAACATAATACAATACAGTATAATACAGTATTATAAGTTTGATGCCTGCCAACCTCCGCACTTTACCCGTTTGCCTCAATTCCACTCTGTCTGGATCAGGATGCAAAAATCATTATCTAACTAGGTTTGTGTGCCCACAAAATTCACAAAATGCAGGGGAAGTGCGTGAGCTCTTGGGCAAGCCACCTGCGCCTGATGTGTAGCTCAGTATAATTACTTTTTCTTGGACGCTGAGTTGTTCACGTATTGGAGTCGGCTCACCAGCTAGAGACTAATGCGCTGCTGTGCCTGTGCACAGAATCGCTGGTATGTGGAGATGCTATACTAAGAAGAGGGAGAGTGCATGCCGTTCTTTGTTTTGTGAGCTGCTTGTGCCCCCACTGCACACAAGCGTTTAAGGTGTTGCTTATGCACCATTGCCCTGGAAGTTGCGTTTGCATGAGGGTGCCACAAAACAGATTTCCTCAACCCTGATGGGTTGCTGCAATACTAGGCAGTTTGTGTGTGGCGCATGACATCAAGCCAATTTCCATGAAGGCCAAGCAGCTCCCCACTTGAGAGACACAATAAAGAGGATCGGTTGAGCGATGACGACAATTTTGTCTTTGGTACTGAGTGAGTTTTCTGGCATGAGTGGGTAAAAAGAGGCTGTGCTTTTTAAGTCAATGACTTATCTATGTAGCTGGTGTTTTGCTGAGTAAGCTTGGACCCGACCTTGTAATGTGAGACAAACTGTCGACATTATAACATTAGAATTTGCCCTGAAGCAATGCCACTGTGGGTATAGTTTTGAGGTGCGTGGACCAAGCAAAAAATCAAAGAATGAAGAGATAGGGAAACTATGCAGGCAGTAAAATAGATCCCTGTGACCATGCTACGCGTTACAGCTTGACAGTGCGCTTAAGAAAGAAGGGTGCAGGCAGGTTCCTAATCAAGGTAAGTGTCCCTCCAAAGCTTCAATACAGGGGGTTACAAAACAGGGAAAGGTAAGGTAAGGTTTCAAGGCTGTATCCGCCGAACGAGGGCAGCTTAGCCGGTTGTGACCTCCAGTGAGGTTCGAACCCCGATCCCATAGGTTGCGAGGGTGGATAATCGACTTTCCATCTCAGG
>LFIK01001346.1_pt1 | contig 19468 bp, 29 predicted proteins | sample 643401 | NCBI WGS metagenome assembly LFIK01 (sample SAMN03777447, study PRJNA286221) | soda lake metagenome | biome: soda lake; feature: Kulunda steppe; material: water; isolation source: sample T5-Br brine of Lake Tanatar-5 | place: Russia: Kulunda steppe | collected 2010-07
GAAAGGATGTCCTGACCCTATTTCACCCACAGAACTCTGTGGGCCTTGGCAGGCCGCAAAGTCCTTCAAGGCCTCTAACATGAGGGCAGGGACTCGGTCCACTACTCCTGGAGCTTGGCTCAGATCATGTGCACACTCACGTAACTTACGATGATGCTCTGCTATGTAGTAATAGTAGCACTCTTGCCACAGTCCTCAAGGCTGATATTACGATGAGCACTATCAACAAGAAGTGCTTGAGTGCTGAGTTCTTGGATGCTTTTCATGGTTTGGAAAGGAGCGGTGATTTCCAGCATCGCGTGAGAACATTTCAAACGATCCCACAGTCACAATTTGTTGTCGATGTGAGTAAGAGGTTGAGGAGTATCTTGTACCAGGCAAACCAGCTAGGCAACGAAGATCAGATGGACAAGGCTGCAAAATATCATAATTGGGTTGCTTTGCCTCTTAGGTCGGTGACTGTTAATGGACCGCCTTTTTCTGTACCTAGGTATCTGCATCTGGATTTAGGCAAGCAAACACAGCGCAACGTGGCATGTTTCAGGTTACATTCCCATGCACTGCAAGTTGATACAAGAAGCTGGGAACATCATGATGGTACCTGTGATAACCGTGGCTTGCAGGCAATTCAAGATGTAAAACACGCTCTTTTCCTGTGCCCTTACATGCAAATGTGTCCGTTGAGGCTTCAATTTGCAGACTCGTTTCACGATTTTCCAGTGGCACACAAAATTACTGTCAATCAGCCTGGAGCTTTTATTTCTCCCAAGCTTGTTTTGAAGATGTCTACAATAATTCCAGAAACAAACTAATGATTCCTAACGTTTTACTTCAGAGCTTATGGATGTTTCTTTGATGGCCGGAGATCCATCAAGACAAGGAAACCTTTGAGAGCGCGCTCGTGGGCTGGCTCGCAAACGGGCGAGCGCTCTGGCAGCTGGTTGGTTGTAGTAGCTAGTCAGTGAGCCTTCATCTGTTTTCTTCCGTTGCTGTGATCTTGCCCTTGCGCGCTCGTGAACTGCCTTCAAACGTCTTCCGGTTTTCAGTCTTGCTCTTCACCAAAACATCTGGCTTCCAGACACTATCTTTCACCTGATTTGAGCGCTTTAGTTTTGGTTTAGGGTTGCACGCCTTTCAGGCGGGGCACCTGAGATGGGAAGTCGATTATCCACCCTCGCAACCTTTGGGTTCGGGGTTCGACCCTCACTGGAGGCCACAACCGGCTAAGCTGCCCTCGTTCGGCAGATACAGCCCTGAAACAACCTTACCTTACCTTACCTTTCAGGCTTCAGCTAAGCTGCCCTCATTCGGCGGATACAGCTATGTAACCTAACCTAACCTGGTGTTCATCAGCAACCTGAACAGCCAAACTACCTGGCTGAAGGTCAAACTGAAACTTGTAAACTTGTAAGAAGCTACTCAACATGGTACCAGATTGACTAACCTTCCAAATTTCCTGTACGTACTAGATTGGTTTTCTATTGAAACCATGTGTGCCGATGTCATTCAGTTTAGGCCTTTAAAGGAAATTTCCTTGTAAACCCTCGTGAACCTCTCCCTCAATCCACGCTCACAGCCTGGGGGGGATCTTTACTTGTGCAGTCTTCTCTTTCCTTCTTGAGGTTGATCATGAGCTGTTATGCTGGCTAGACTATTAGTGGCTAGTGGCTTGGGATGTATTCGTTGCCCATGGGCTCCAGATGCCAGGGTTGAAGCCACCTTATGTGACAGAAACAGCTTACCCATGAATAAATTTACCAGCAATGCAAATTTATAAGCATTGGTGCCTTTATGATGAAGCTTCGGAAGGTACATCAACGTAAACCTTACTAAGAATGCTTTGAGCTGCATGGTCAGAATGTCAACGTCAAGCTTGAGCTATGGGCAACACCTTGAGATGCCATTACATGAATTTCAAGTATCTACATGCAGTTGGAGTGCATCAGTGCATACACGCCCCTCTTCACATGCAACGATGGCTTTTTCAAGTGAGGCCTTGGAGGACAGTGTCTTGCATTCAAAATCACAAGTGCGGCATCCATATCAAATGGTTTGCACGGAACAGGTCCCGCAATGCACACTCAAGGGAGGGGTAAGAATACACACAGGAGGTCCGAAAAATGGCCAAATATACTGATAAGACCATAACAGGCTACCTACTTGTCCGATCTGAGGTAATATTCTGACTTGCAGGTAAAAATAATGCATGTCCGCCAACTCCAATGCATGCTCGACCACACCCAGTGCCTGGCTCTTGGCAAATGTTCTGGGGGAATAACTTAAGGATCACACAACAATGTCCCCCCGCAAGAGCTTGCACAATCGGCACCATAAGCAAAGAACTAGCAGCTGAACCTTGAAAAGGCAGCAAGGAAGCAAAGAGAGGCATCCAAGTGGCAGGGAGGCAGCCTATGCCTGCATTCCGCATCAAGCTTGCAAACAGATGCCAGCTCCCCCCCCCGTACATCGAAATCACCACCCACTATACCAGCACACTGGTCATGCCCTCCAGCTCAGGCTCGGAATCGGAGGACACATTCAGCGCCAGGGACGATGCGCCGTGAGACATGGTACCCTGCATGGGGCTACTGGGGGGAGAGGGGGAGCTGGCTTCACCCAGCGCACAGAACAGCACACTGCCTCGGCCAGCCAGGCGGGTGCTGCTGGAGCTGGGGCAGTTGTAGCCGTAGGGCACCTTGTGCAGCTTGCAGAACCTGTTGAGGCACAGGCAGCGGACAGAGCGTGCTTGCCACGGTAAAGAGGAGGCAGTGACGAGTGGTTGTTGCCGATGCCCCTTCGTTTTGTGTGGGGCAGCGCTGTTCAGCTCTTGACGTGTGCAGCTGATGTGATTGCCACGGGGAGTTTTGGGGCCACAGTAAGGCAGCCTGCTGAATCCTTTCCCTCGGAGAGGCGAGCGCTCTGGGTTGATCAACAGGGAGCAGAGGTTATGAGACAGAAGCAGCAGCGGAGCAGGAGGCGGCAACACGACCAACCAGTCACCTGGGAGCCCGTTGATCTGGCACATGTCTCGATTATCACAGCACATTGCACACCGCTTTGTGCCTGCTGCCATTGCCTGCCACTGCAAACCAGCCTGCCCCAGCTTCTCATCAACGCAGCCTCCTGCAACATGTCAGCACCTATGCAAGCAGCCTACCCAGGCCCCAGGTCACCGGTATGAGCAGTGCATCAGCCAGCCCCACCCGCCACACTCACCCTGCCTCTGTCCCATCTGTGGTGATGGCCAGGACTGCCTTTGCAGGGCGGAAGATGCGCAGGGCCTGTGCAACCAGCATGCTGGGCTCGACCATGTCCTCCAGGTAGCCTGACACCTCCACACTGGCGTAGCTGCAGGTCTTCTCAGGAGTGACATGGATCGTGATGAAGCCCGTGTTGGAGATGCCGTTCATGCTGTAGCCGCAGGGCTCAAACACATAGTCATCAATGACCACACCCGGCTTCAGGTGTACGATGCCGGTGTCACGCGTCGTGGCAGCCGCACTCTCAAACTTGTCAGTACGGAAGAACTGCTGAGCTGCTACATCTCCCAGCTCCGTCATGCACACCTCCACGTTGAAGGTTGGGCGCGCGGGCGCATCATGTGCGCTGCTGGCCACGTACACGTGCCACTGCAGCCCATCAAAAGGGCTGCCAATGATGCGGGCCAAGCGACTTGGCACGTCCAGGTGGCCTGCCAGCTCCTTGTCCAGGAACTCCACCTCAGCATCAAAACCAGTGTGTGGGGTGAGCTGCAAGGGTGGAATGGGTAGAGCAGGCAAAGAGAAGAAGCTGGGGCGGGAGTTGGGCAAGGAGACCAAAAAAGGGCCAGTTGGGCAATTGAAGCTTGAACATGCCATAGAACTGGGCCAGTGATGCTAACATGACGGCTCCACTGAACATGACCATACCGGCAAGAAATTCTGATCCTCCAGCAAACAGCCCAGACAAATTTTGGCTCAATATACACAGCTTATGTGAGCACTTAAATCGCCACTTGCATACATTCTCAAGCAAGGGAACACTGCATCCCTATGATCGAACAAGCATGCATGCAAGGAGCAGCTTAAGGTTGTGAATGTGTGTGTACGTGCGCACGTGCACGTGCGCTAACATGTGCGTCTGTGAACAGCATTTGCTAAGGCAAAATTTAGAAGAGGCTGGCTCACAGACTTGTTCTTCCTCTCTGATAAGTGCAAACGTGGACAGTTCAGCAAGTGAGGTTGCGTGTGGAACCTTGGTAGAGAAGTGAAGAACATGAAACTTCACACCATTCCAGCTTGAAGATGGCAAATCTATGTCAGGCCCAATGTTTCATCTTGAGGAGAAAGAGAATGAGCACAGTAATATGCAGCGAGAGTGGTGTCCATAGCAGGTGAATGACAGCACTGGGAAGTGGGCGAATTCTGGGGACTCTTTCCCGACCTCTTCCAGTCATGCCCCAGCAGATGCAAGTATGATGCAAGCACGATATAGCCCCATGAAGCAAATTACTTGCCGTCGGGCTTGCCAGCCCGAGCCTCCGGCTGATCACATCGTTTCACATCGATTGATTCTTCCACGCTGTCTTCAGCAGCCATCCCCTGAACAGCCCAAATCACTCCTCCTATTTCACAAGCACACACCTGCTGCTCCGGGAATAGGAAGCTGGCCCGGTTGTACTTGCAGCGTGCAGGCACGAGGCCCGCCGCGGCAGCCAGCTCAAGGAGCCGGGGCACGGAGTGCAGCAGGCGGGTGGTGCCGCACGTCTTCAGCACCCACTTCGTGGGGTACACGAACAGGCTGCTCTCAGACAGCACGTACGCGTCAAAGTCCGCATTACTGCGCGAGGACACGATTGTGCAGGCGGCGAGCGTCATGAGCTCGTCGAGTTGGGCGCGCGGCAGGGAGCGCAGACCACTGGCTGGTGCACCCTGGCCGAGCACGAAGTCGAACTCCACGCGCTTCTCGCTTCCCTCAAACACGGGGGCAGGGTGGATGTGGTCCATTGCGATGGCTCGGGGTGCGGGGGAACTACTGCTTTGCTGCGCAAGGACTACTGGAACGCTTCCCTGCTGCCTATCTGGGTCAGTGCTGCAAGCTTATGGCTGATGCTGCTGCGGCACTTGCTCTCACGGGGTCCCTCTCCCCTGTCAGGATGGCCAGGTGGGCTTGATGCACTGCGGGGACAGGGTGAGGGATGAGGGTGAGGCTGATGCATGGCTGTGCATGCAAGCACACGTACACACAGAAGTTCAGCGGCAATCAAATCTCCACCACAGACCCATTCCACAAAAACAGCGGCAGCAGTGCCCCCTACGCACGTCGGGTGCAGACGCCTCTCCGGCGCTGGCTACTGACACGGCGAGGAACAGGGATTCTACCGGTTGGTTCGGCTGTGGCTCAAACGGCAATGGGCGCATCGTCATAGGGCGTATGAGTTCCCTGTCATTCGTCAAAAAGGAGCTAAAGGACGAGAACGATTGGAGCGTGCTTTAAAAACTCTGCGGACGTTGGCAACTAGTAGTGTGCAAAATTTGGCACCAAAGAATGCTCAAGTGATCACAAATATAAATTATTAAAATATGACTACACATCGGGCTGGGATTGTGCTGACCTTGTCCATCAATTTGACTTGGAAGTTTACAGCCGTTCGTGATGCCTTCAGATCTTCGTTTTTCACATTTCTTTGATCTTATTAAATTGATTTTTATTCATGCTTTGTGATGAGCAGTGAAAGCGTGCGCACACGTAGGCCCTAGCTGAAGAGAGCGAAACGCATTTTGCGCATCTGCTGTGATATATCAGCCACCAAGTCTTGAAGCTGACATCACATTTACAGATGTTGGAACTGGCAAGTGTTGATGCCAAGCGCAACAACAAGCTTTGAAAGCTTGGTTTTGCCTGCACATGTATACCACCATGTAGCCAACAGGACCTGCATGGCTTATACCAAGGATTTTGAGCAGATTGAATTTAATTTTGTTCCATCATTTTCGACCAAAAAAATGGCCATCAAAGTAACATCCAGGTTTTTCACCTTTAGCTTCGCGAAGCTCCATTCCACGATGCACATGTGCAACACCTGTGTTGAAATCGCGAAGCTGAATTCCACGATGCACATGTGCAACACCTGTGTTGAAATCAAAGTGTGAAGTCACGCGACCAGAGCAACAACGTTGCTTGTAAGTTAGCACTTAGCACTGTCGCTAATTTACCAACACCTGCACTGAAAAGTGCACCTGGCTAATGTACGGGCACTCAGTATACTTAGAACTGGCCCATCTCTTCGGTAGAGCTGCACATTCATTGTGCCTGCTGTGTTATCAGCCAGTTGGCCAATCCACATGCTTCCTGGCTGTCAGAATGCTTCAATCCAAAATATGGTGACCGAAAAACGTAACATTGCTTTCAGAATGAACGCCATACCCTCGAGCATGGGCGATTTTGGAGGAAACATCATTTTTAAAGATAGAAGCCCGGATGGCTCAACAAAGTCTGGTTTTGCTGGCACATGTAGCTGGCAGGAATTTACCCCAATGGCTTCTACTAAGCCTTTCAGCAGACAAACTCCGATCTTGTTCTAGATTAGATGCTAATTTCACACTGCCAGCTTGCTTGGGGGGTTGCCTGGGACTTGCACCATCTGTAAACCTCTCCCTTACTTTACGCTAACATGGGTATCGCTGCTGGTGTAGTCATTTTCTCTTCTTCAATGTGCCATAAATCTCAAGCACGAATCTTCTATGATCAAAAGCATGACTTCATCAAGGCAAAGATAAGGAACAATATTACCACCTGAAGTTTTTATTACTCTGATCTGATGGATGCCTCACCAGACAGAGGCAGTGTCCAAAATGTAATGTGCAAGTACAAACATATGCCTTTGGCCCAGAAATGCATGGAATAAGATGAAGGGTATGGCCGAAGATTGGTCCGAGTGCAACAGCCATGCTCCAGAACACCTCCATGTTCTCGTAAACCTTATTTACTGCGGCTGTAATCTGTAAAGTAGTCTATGATACATGCTCATCCTTAACGGAAGCGCAGCGACTCCGCAGGTTGTACAACCAGCACTACTTAACAATAGCACTTATGTAAGTCAAGGTTGGCACAGCGAGTCATAACTTTGCCTATTGGCAGCAGAAGCATCAATACAATACATGTTTGTCATCATGTTTGTCTGGCAGTGGGCACCTCTATGCTAGGGGTCTTGCCTAAGTCCCTGTCAGCTGCTGCCTCTCCCGGCACTGGCTGTAGACCTTGGCCAGCTTCAACACTGCTTGGGACAAGGCCGACTGCCATGGCCCATGCATGTGCATCATGACGCCCTTTAGAGACCAGCTTCCTGCTTGTGGAGTAAACCATGGGGTTGAGTGGATTACAACCAATTTTGTGCTACTCTGAGCAAGCAGAATTGCCTTAGAACATGTGCAACCTAGCGCCTTTGTGCACACGGGGGAAATTGCAGGCTTTCACTGGAAAGAAACAGCAGCGATGAGGCATGGGCACGTGGATGGACTCAGTTATGAAGCCATGAGGTCTGTGTGAGGCATGTGATTGGCTTCGGAAGCTTACCTAGTAAACGTGTGCTGTTTATGTAGATCAGAAAGTCGATTATCCACCCTCAAAACCTGTGGGTTCGGGGTTCGAACCTCACTGGAGGCCACAACCGGCTAAGCTGCCCTTCTTCGGCGGATACAGCCTTGAAACCTTACCTTACCTTACCTTACCTTACCTTACCTTATGTAGATCATTTCATCTTACTTTATCAATCTACTTTCTGCCCATCCTCTGTTTATCCTCACTGCCACAATTTCTGCCAGTGTCATTTTCACTATCTTCACCGGTCTTTTTGCTACCTCTATAGCATCCGTAGTTTCACCTTAGATCTTTTCAAATTATCATAATTTCGTCATAAACTTCAAATTAATTTTCAGAAGTCCGAGGCCCAAAATGGGTGTGCTTTTGTTATCCCTGGGCATGGGCCCTCCACTGGGCTAGCTTCAAACTCAGAATCCAGATGTAGCCATGTTAATGAGTTTCCCAAAGCAATTGAGCTTGAAACTAGCCACTTGGGGGGCCCAGCATGAATCCTACTTTTCACAGCCAAACCTTCAATCCAGATCACCCACTGCACCAAATTACATGTTTCCTGATTATTTGGTGTCCTTGTGATAACAAACTTCATTGAAAAAAATATGGAGTGTAAGACCCTGTGGTTGGCGAGATATGCGTTTTTGGTTATCTACCTCACAAAGATCAGCAAACGGGTTGCCAAAACAGGTCAAAAGTTGACCCCCTCCGAACCTGGGTTTCAACATCCAATATCAACTTGTACCGTACAAAAAGTCTACTGGTGGTGTTTTGGGGGCAGACTCTGGTTGGGACATGGTGAGTGCATGTGTGCACAGTCCATGCCAAAATAGGCCAAAATCAGAGGCTGATCACCCACCCTGGCCCCCAGAATTATCTGTTTCACCCCAAACTCCACCAGAAGTCTATTTATATGAAACTTTTAGGGTGTAGGGTTTACATCAAAATACAAGCATGCCCAGACTCTTGGTCAGATAGCCCCCTGGTATCATCAGAATAATCGATTATTCAAGATTAGTTACTGATTTGTCATTTTTTTACTCATCAAACACCACAAATAATGAGGAAGCATGGATCTGCCTTGTCCTCTGCTTGGTCAGTATCATGGCATTATGGCAGAACTTTCTCGCCATTATCATAATCACTCCATGTTTCAGGAGAAAAGAACGCCACACCTTCTAATTATCCCCGCTGCAAGCTGAGCCGCTGGTGAATTCTGTTAATTCAATTTGAGCAAGCAGTTCTCCATCAGCAGCTGTTAGATGCCATTGCAACACCTGTGGACATCACACTCACTTGAGCACTTCGTCCTCAGCAGGTACTAGAGCCCATTGCACTAATTGAGGGTAAGGCACCTGGAAGTTGTCTGAAGGGAAGGCGTCAGGGCTGATTGATACGTCAAGCACAGATGCAACCCGCGTGTTAGCCTGCATGCATGATAGAAAAGGAAGCAAGGGCTGTGCTTAATTGAAGGTTGCATGTTGCAGCCTAGCTGAGCCCTCATGCATTTCTATTCTATCTATTATGGAGAGTTGGCAAGCTGTTTGTAAACTTGGTGGCCGGCTTCATGTAGAAATCTCTAAAGATTGGTCTACACCGCCCAAAGAGACTGGAAAGGGATCATCCTGTTCTTTCTTTCTCAAGGTACCCGAACTGAGAAAAGCACACTTACACCAACCCAGCCTCACCTCTATCCTTGGGTGCGCAACTCTTTCCAGAATGGCGCTGACAGGGAAGCAGCACACTTTCACAGTGTGGAGATCCGGTGGCTTAGGTATAAAACCTGCGATGCGCAAGCTTCTTGCAGCTGCTTAGGTGTTTGAGTTATTCTTATTGTCTGATGGTGGACAGATGCACAAGCAATCAGCAGTGTAAGGCTTATATGATCAATGGAGCTTGGGCCAATCAAAGGCATTTCATTGGCACCCCTTGGTTTTGTGTCAGTAGCAGGGATTCACATCTTATAATGAACACCTTTTACACTGTAAGCCTTCAGCTTGTTTATTGCAAGAATGGTGCTCACCAGTGAGACCTCCATCCATGTACCATCTTCCACGGAACTTGCGCATAAAGTCACCGTTTGCTGCAAGCGTAGCATATGGTCCAGGTTATGAGGATAGGCAACACAACATCACGCAGACCGACCAAGAATGCTACAGGTACGACAATAAATCAATTTGCAGCACTCACCATAAACAGGAATGTGACAAGATGCAACAAGAGACGAGATCAAGTCTGCCTTGCTTTCCCATGAGCTCACAAGCTCGGGCTTCCACCTGCAGGGCAGGAGCAGTGCTCAGTACCATGCGATTTCTGCTTCAAACTGCGTCAGACCATCATTGGGGCAGGCAAATCTAAAGACAAAGCCCATCTGCAACTTCTGAACAGGTTCACACTGCAAAGGATCCGTGCCTGGAATCAAGCCTCCTCCTTCAGCAAGCTTGCACTCACACAGGAAATACGCGGGTGAGGGCAACATGCACAAGGCCATCACACCGCTCATGCGCGTCATCTGGCAGATGCTCGTGCAGGAATTCCTGCAGCAGAGCGCCTGCATTGCAGCACCAGCACAAGGAGCAGCCACATGTGAGCACAGGGCAATGCACACGAATAGCAGCACAAACAGAGCCAACATTGCGTGCAAGAAATCACACCCACTTATGCGTTTGCGTGTTCCGTTTTCCCTGCAGTCATGAGCAAAGCTCAGCATTGCCTGCACATCAAAATGTTTGGCAGCGTGACTATACATTGAGAAAAAGGCGCACTTGCACAATTGCAAGGTTGCCTTAAGATGCTGACGAGTGGGTGCAACCATTTGGAGCATGACACAGGAATGAAATTGAAGCTTGAAAAACTGTTCTTAAATCCAGAGGGCAATGCCCAGTTCGGAGCCAAGCTAAATGCTGCAGCTGTGAGCACTGTTACCCTGTTACAGTCTGCTTTTTAATGGTTGCAGATTTCACCTGCGTAGCTACCTCCACATCCAGACCACAAGCATAGGTCGCAATAGCAAGCGAGCCTGCGGAAGCCCCTGCCATTTTCAATGCTCCTGAATGACCTGGAGGGGGTAGCACCTGCGCAGGACATGTGCATGGACTTTTCTCTGAAAGCGGCGCGTTTTGTGAATGTCACAATAAAGCTGATTTTGAATTGCAGGCAGGATGCTCCAATTAAAACATATATAAGCTGGAATTCCAAAAACAGTCACAAACCACAGCTTGAGCTGGACCTGTAACACTCACCTTCAAGCGAGTAAGCTCCCAAAGCACGCCTAGATGGTATCCGTAAAGGAAGCCCCCTGCCGAGAAGCCCTGCGCATATCCAAAAGTAAAAGCCTGCATGATCAATGAAATTAAGCTGGTGCCGCACAATGCGGCACTAGTGGATGCCCAGTCCATGCCCTCCTGAACAGCTCTCCACCTGAAGGATGAAACGGGGAGATGAGGTTTGCCGACTGTGCCTAGACCCAATGCGCTGAGACAGGAATAGAATATTTTCATATGTCTGTTACCCATAAGATGATACGTACATTGAGGCACATGCAACACAGTCTGCTTATGTAGAGAAAGCAAAGAGCCTTTGAGGAACAGCGATGCTGTTTTCATTTCTCTGGTAGCATTTTAGCACATAATGTATACTGCAAGGCTATCTGTAACCCACCAGTCCAAGCTGTCCTGCTTCGAGCGCATGTCGCACACGCTCTGCGCGTTGTTGCTTCTGGTTGTCCAACCAGGCTCTTCTTGCTTCCTCTTTTGTGAGGCTGTTTTCCGGAGTAGTGTCTGTAGATCCTTCAGAAGCAAATAACCTGCACACCAAGACACAGGTGCAGGATGGAGAGCTGCCTTGACCTCATGTGCAGCGCCAGGAAGCAGAAGTGCTGCAGGCCCCGTCATGTCATGTCTGTGTACAGGACAAAATCCAGGAGAGGGAGCACGTCCAGCACCTGGATCTAAAGTGGATGCTACTTGTATATGTAAAAGGAATAAGGATGCTGCCGGGCGTTGGCCTGCGGCAGCAAGGACCCTTGGCCATCAAGGGACCTTGACCGAGCACGGAGCTTTTCTTCAAAATCATGATTAATTCAAATAAACCTCATTTTTTGGTAAAGCGTAAAGTAAAGCGTTGTCAAAACAGATTGGTTCGAAAATATAATACATCACCAAATGAATATAATATCATTCATATTATCATACTAGAGTCACCCCCACTTTCATACCCCTCTTTAGTGTCCAAGGGGATTATCAGGGATAATCGGGGATCAATTTCAAACCCCTTTCATAAATCACCATGTAAACATACATTTTCTTGCTACCTTTCTAGTTGCCAGGTTTTTCTGCGTGTGCCTTTATTGATCTTTGCTTTGGAATGTGAGCAGATTTTGTTCGCGCGCACACACTTGCGGTGGAATCCATTAGAGGAGAAGAGATCTCTTTGGCAATGCGGGAATGTATTCCGAAGGGAGTCCCTGTATGGACACCGCATTCCCACGTTGCATTCCACGTATGGACATTGTGACAAATGTGCTTGTGCTCCTGTGCAAAGTGAGGTGCATGCTCTGAAGAAAAAGCACTTTCACTCTCAAGACTTTGTTTGTGTGCTTCTCCCTTAGGTTAGGGAATTCTGATTCAGAAAGATACTTTTCTCCCCCCCCCGCGTTTGTCAGGCTTTCTCTGTAAAGGCCCCTTATATTTTGCATGCCTTGCCTAGTCAGCTTGTCTTTGATTTCCTTTCTCAGCTGCACAACAAACTCAGCCATTTCGTCTGACATTATGGACTATTTTTTTGGCTTGCGAAGACCGGCAACAAACCTATCAGCCTAACGATCAGGCTGGCAATTTACCCTGTCCTGTAACTTGTCAGCTTTTTCAAGGCCTCTTATCGGTTGCATGCCTCGCGTAAGTAGCAGACAAACATTCTATGCCACTTCAGACATAATGGTCTTTTTTTTCTGGCGATGACCAGCCACGGAATGATCAGCTTGACAACAAGGCTGGCGCTAACAGCCAGGCGGTTAAAAATCTTGTAACTTGCTAACTTTTATTGCATGGCATTCCTATGATCATTAATCATCTTCCTCTGCGTCAACAAACTGTCATTTCAGACATTGGCAATAACCAGCCGCGTACCAACCTTGTTCACCTTATCTATGTCTAGGTTGAAGGCTTTGTATGCTTTGGCTTTGGTTCACATGCAGCTAGAGCAGGCTGTTGAAAAATAGTTGTGCGATATAAAAGGAATGCTGGACCATGGAACTAGGTGCAGAGGTATAGCACAAACACATGGCCACCAGACCCCACGAGGTCTCTGGCACAGAGCAATCATGACCTGAGGGAAATCTTTCTTTTGGCAGCCAGGCGCTCCTCCAACCCTTTAACCTTCCCCCTGACGTCCTGCAACGCCTCAACGAGGTTCCCCTTTCCCTGCGCATCCCTCTTCTCTGCCGGTGCAGTATCGGGTCGGGCATTGCGCCGGAGGTGGTTCAAGATGGTGTCCAGACGGTCATCATCATCCAGCCTGCAAGCACAAAAGCACGGGGCATCTGACCTAGTCAGAGGTTTTCCTGCGCATGCGAAAACCAGTGCAGTGATGCAGCAACAACAAACAGTTACCATTCACACGGATCTTGGCAGGCTTGGGTGTGCCTGGAACCCCAACCGCAAAGCAAGGGTGCGCATTTCAAGCCACCGCTGTCACCCTGATGCCAAGGCGCCATCCAACTAACATGCAGCATGGGACACACTACCGCCGAGTTCTCACCTTTCTATCAGCCTCATTTCATGGAGCTTTCGATCCACAGAAGTGAGTGTTTTGCGCAGGTGGGTCACATCAGCCGTGAAGCCTTCCATGTCTTGGTACCTGTTGTGGGTCATGGGAAAAGTTTGCTAGTCAGATGAGGGCCCTGCCCTGAGGCGCACACGCATTCATGACCAAGTCTGCAAAAGCGCCTCAGTCTGCTCTTAAAGCACACAAGCAGGCACCGAGTTGTCCACAAGCCTGGTTGACAGCGCCTAGAGCGCCTGCCTGCCCACCAACCTATGTGAGCACCACCATGATGCACAGTTCTGACAGGGAGGCACACACTCTCTGAAGCACATGCACAAACTTACACATTCAGACCATACCTGTGCACATGTACACAGCTCTGCCACACGTATGCGAGCAAATGCATGCCTGAACCTGCAAGCACACCGCAAAAGAAGGGCTGGGCGTATCACACTCCAGCCTACACGCACCTCCGGAGCTCCAGCTGCTTGTTTGCTTGCCCCAAACGTGCACACTTGTCTTCAAGCTCGGCAATGCGCTTCTCATATTGTTTTTTCAGGGCACCATGGACCGAAGTGAGGTTGATCACCTCATCCACCTTGGCCTTCAGCTGCGTGCGGGTGCAAGCATCATGCCCACTGAGCACTCGGCACCACACTATTAGAGGACCCCACGAAAAGCCCTGCAAGCAGGGCTGGCACTGGCGCAGCTGCCAACATTCGCAAGCAAGGTCTTTAACCTGACGCCTTCAGAGGCAGATGTAGATCCATGCCAATGAATAATGACCCTTTGGAGGGTCCGCAGGTGGGGTTTGCCAAACTTGGCAAGGAACTTCGACTGGCACCCTTAGTAAGGGCCTTGGGGGCTCGGGGGTGCATAGACATGCCTTCATCAATGACACTGTGCGCAGATGGAGCCTGCAGTGGCGGGCGGACCACCCTTGTTCGAAGGGAGGCAAGGCAGCATTTCGCAGCTGCACTCTTTGTGGCAGATATAGGGGAGCAGGGCAGGTCAGCTGTGATGGCTGGCCAAAGGCTGTGGTATGTGGAAAAGCTGTGCGCTTGACCTGACTGCAATATCCCTGCAGCTGCAGGCTAACACCTTACGAATTAAATCTACCAGCACCATACCCCTCCCTCAGCAGGGAAGCGCTGCACCTGTTTCCGTAGGTTTGTTGCCACGTCCTCGAGCTTGGTCTCCGCCTGCTGCTTAGCCTCACGCACCTCCTTGTCTGCTTTGCGCTTCAGCTGCAGTACAGGGGTGGGTGCCGCGCTCAGTTTGGCCACAGCACAGAATGGCTATGGGCAGTCAACAGAGCAGGATGTGAGGGCAGTCATCTCGACAGCTGCACAGGTAGCGCGTGACTAGCAAGCAACAAGACTATTGACAGAAAGGCTCTTGTGGCATGTTAGTCCGGCAGAGGTCGCGGCGTGTGCCGAGGCTTGGTCTGACAGCATCGGTGATAGGACTGCGGGTCACCTTCGTGTAAAGCACCAACAGAGGCCACGGCTTTTCCTGCTGAGCCCGTGCACATTCAAGGTGTGCACGTCAGCCAAAAAATATTCCTCAAGTCAAGCTACTTGCCTCTCCCAGCGCTGGGAGCCTGGGGCTACAAATCTGAACCCTTCCAAGCAAGACCTAATCAGCCAGGAGATCCGTTTTATCCCCCTGTCTGGTGCGTTGCTCTTGAGCTTAGCGGCTTTACATCCACATTAAAGGTCCATGAGCCATGTCCCGAATGAACTGTGAGCCCACCTCATAAAAGGCGTGCATGAGCCCACCACTGATGCAAACCTTGAATGTTGTTGTCTTGCCAAGCACCATGTCATGCATCACCATGGTCCCAGCCATAGGCACGCTTTGCGTCTTTCCATGCAGTGGTTGAAGCGAGCAGCAAGATGGTTGGGTGCAGCTGCAGGACAGCCAGGAGACGTGCACCCACCGCTGTCAACTCATGCACCGCGCGGTCCTTCTCCTCTTGTAGGGACACATCCGCAGCCACTGCACGCTCCTCGGCGGCTTGCCGGTCGCGGCGAGCTGCATATGCATGATGTGCACAAGGACACGCCTGCCGCGTGTGCAGTCAGCATTTTGAAGCACGCATGACGCATGGGGTAAACAGCCATCACCTGCGGCACTGTGGAGCCATCCCAGAGCAGGGGCGGCTCATAGGGGAATGCGCACCGGCTGCAGTCAGAAGTCTGGTTAGGGAATGCGCAATGGCTGCACTTTGAAGTCTCATTAGGGAATGCGCAGCGCAGTCTGAATGCTGTCTGATCGCGCTCCCCCCATGTCTCCCACAGCACACCCATACACCCATCCAAGCACGCCATTGAGCGGCATGCTAGCGATGTGCAAGCGCATGCATGTGTGGGCTCCCATAAGGGGAGGGAGGCAGCGAGGCGGGTGTGTGTAGGGCGCGAGCGTCTCTTTTGGGATGTCTGAGCAGGGAAATGAACCGGGCGCGCGTAGGGCGGGCACGTGGGAAAGGAAAAGGGGTGCGGACACACACACACACAAAGATGCAAGCACGGCGCATGGCCAGACCGCATGCTTGCATGCACCTTGACTACGCCCTCACCCGCCAGCGCCGCTGCCCCGCCCCCTCTTCCGCACACCATTACTATTTGGGAGATGCATAAAGACCGACTTACTTCTAGACTAACCTAACCCAGATGTCCCCCCCTCCCCTAGCACAGGGGCCAGGGCCAACCCATACAGTATCCCATAGTTCCGTCTATAGGCGCCATAGGCGTCTATAGGGCGCCTACAGTTCAGGCGCCTACAGCGCCTACGGCACCCACCTTCGCACCCCCCGCGCCTATGACGCCTGCGGCGCCTACAGCGCCCACGGCACCCACCTTTGCACCCCCCGCGCCTATGGCGCCTACGGCGCCTACGGCGCCTACGGCACCCACCTTTGCACCCCCCGCGCCTATGACGCCTACAGCGCCTATGGGCCTTCTACACTCGCCAGCGTACGATTAAATTTACAAAACGATCTATCAAAATATCAAATTGAATTAATCTTTACACAACAAAGCACGCCCAACACCCATTGCGAAGCAGGGGGGTGCAGGGGGGGCGCAGCCCCCCTTGCTAAATATTGTTAAAATGTTTCTGGATTCATTTGGGATACGGCTAGCCTAGCCCGGCTAGGGTTAGGGTGAGGTTAAGGTTAGGTTAGGGTTAGGTTAGGGTTAGGGTTGGCCAAGCCTGTAGGCGCCATAGTTCAAGGGGTCCCCCAGAAATTCCTGTAAACGCCGTAGGTGCCATAGACGCCGTAGGCGCGGTAGTTTTGTGGTCCCCCCCCGAAATTCCTGTAGACGCCGTAGGCGCCATAGTTCAGGGGTCCCCCCGGAAATTCCTGTAGGCGCCATAGGCGCGGTAGTTTTGGGGTCCCCCCCAGAAATTCCTGTAGGCGCTGTAGGCGCCATAGACGCCTCAGGTGCCATAGTTCCAAACGTCCAGGTCGACCCAGGCGGGGCTGTAGGCGCCAACTGGTAGGCGCTGTATTTTCCCGTGGTTTTTCATTTTTAACAGGCATAGACGAGAACTACAGCCAAAACTATGGCGCCTACAGACGGAACTATGGAATAGCGATTCTTTATCGGCCAACCACCAACCAACCAATGTGCACTGAACGCAAGCCTCTGCACTGTCCCACAGGGCATCAAGCTGGTGTTCGCCACCAGGATACCTGGCAGTCAGGAGCACTCCGCCTGAGTGCAGCCTTCAAAAAATCGTGACCACCACCTAAAAGCGCACAAAGCTGCCAGTTCATTTACAAAAGTCTTGCAAACTCGACCCGCACACACAAAAAAGTGTCCCAGAACCGACGAAACCACCTGGTCCAAATGGTCATTTGGCCTTTCGGTGCAGACAAGGCGCCCCCAACAAGGTATCAGTACAAAACAAATCTGCACTCCATGTCATAGAAAATTCGACTATTTCCAAATTTGTGCACCATGGTGAACAATCCACGCAGGTTCGGCCGTCCCCCTCTAAGGACCTGGGCCCAAGGGGCCTCTGGTCCAACACATGCTTGCCGCAGTGCATGGCCTATGGTCCAACACATGCTTGCCGCAGTGCATTTGCTCGCACAAGCCGGCAGTGTGGGTGTGCTGGTTGCACAGGTTGGTGTGGCCCCCAGTCAGGATGTGCTGGGCCACCAACCTGCCCTTGTCCTCGCATAGCAAACAATCAGCCTGGATCTGCACCCTGTGCGTGCAGCATGCCAGTCTCAGAAACCCACCGATGATGTAATCCTTGGTGGTCTGCCTCAGCTGCTCCTCCACATTCTTCAGCCGCCCCTCCTTGATCTCGACCTGCTGAGCAGCACGATGCCAGCGCACTTCACCAAGGCAAGTTGCAGCACTGCCTGCGTCTGGTCCGGCTTGGGGAAGGTAGCCCAGCCAAAGTGCTCAGGGCGAGGCAGTTTCCTGATGTCTTACTCGTCACAGATGAATGACTTGACCTCATCTGCGCTGCTGCAGAGATCTGGATCAGAAACGGCTCGCTCACTTCCGGTGCTGGCCCCTTCAAAAGCAGGGGCCACACTTTCCGCCTAGTTATGTGACCCTCATTGTTTGAGCAACGCACGGAAAGCGGTGTGCAAGGTCAGCAGGGTATGCCAAGTACCTCTACTTCACTGGCGGTATGAAAGGTTTCAGAGGCAAGCAAGGTGTCAGGGCAGAGGATACACAATGCCTCCACTGCACAAGCGGCAAACAAGTTGTCACGACAGATGGATGGACAGTGGTATGCGAATGAAATGTTAATCTCAGCGAACGGGAAGCACATGGCTGTTGCTGCACTCGCTGGGCATGAGCTTGCCCAACAAACTCCTTACTACAGCCTCCTGTTCCTGAATTAACTGTAGCTTTTTGCCACACCTGAGTGCCAGTTCCACCGTTACCCTGCGGCCACTACTCTAAAACAGCTCATTCTGAAAGTGCGCCAGAGCTGGCCTTCCAGGTTCAGCTGGCAAGGTTGCTCCTGGCCAAGCCCATGGTTGACATAGCCTTGACATACATCATGCTGACACTCTTCGCACCTTGCGCCACAGCAGCACATGTGCACAGCCTGCACAACACGCCCCATCAAACACTCCCATGCGCACAAGCACCAATGTGCATGCAGCTGGCGGTAAACCCTAAGTTGTGAACTTGTGCCGATTTTACAATTGTCCCAGCTTTTTCCATTGGTCCAGGTTTGGAGTCCAGACAATGTTAGCAGCAGCAGACTGAGGCCAATGCGCATGCGGCCCACCCTCTGCTTCTTGCAACCACCAGCCCACCCTCTTACCCTTGCAACCACCAGCCCACCTTCTCCCGGTCGTCACCCGCATGGCCTCACATTATGACATGCACCGCTCGCGCACATACACGCCACTACACCTGCTGGTCCATGTATGTGCGGTGCGCGGCCTCCTCATATTCCCGGATGCGCCGGTCCTCCAGCAGGGCTGCGATCCGCTCACTGGCCAGCTGCTTCTGCACACACACGCGCAAGCGCACCGCTCTGCGTGTGGAAGCGCAGGTCATCCCGGCAGCCTGGGGAGTGGCCGTGCGCTCCCATGGCTGCTGCCGCCCCACTGCAAGTCCCTTAGCATGCAGGGAAGGCGCCCTTGATGTGCCGCTGCCTCGAAGGCGCGACCGTGTGGGTGTGGCACCAGGGGGAGGATGTTTGCATATTTAGTGTGTGCACGGGCTCTGTGCAGGCGCGCGCGCGCGCGGATGTGGCAAAAGGGGGAAGAGGGCACGCTGCGCTTCTGGTGGCACGCGTGCCTCTGCTTTGACAAGGCCATGCAACAACTTAGTGGTGGGGCATGCAGCTGGGCACAGCCAGGCGCTGCGGCAACGCAGCGGAGTTGGGGCGCAGCCCCTTACATGCATGCTCTTCGAGTCCACATGCAGCCACCTGCTCATTGAGCTGCGCTTGCAGCGACTCCACTTTCAGCAGCAGCGCATCTGTGCTGTAGCTGTGCAAGCCGGCGGGCTGGGGCGGCTGCGTGCCACCCGCAGGGTCCCTGATGATGAGCTGCTGGATGCGCTTGCGGTCCTCTATCTCCTGCTCATTTTAAGGGGCACCAAAGAGGCAAGCGGGTGGGATGAGGGCCGGGGGGTGGGAA
>LFIK01001347.1_pt1 | contig 19460 bp, 13 predicted proteins | sample 643401 | NCBI WGS metagenome assembly LFIK01 (sample SAMN03777447, study PRJNA286221) | soda lake metagenome | biome: soda lake; feature: Kulunda steppe; material: water; isolation source: sample T5-Br brine of Lake Tanatar-5 | place: Russia: Kulunda steppe | collected 2010-07
CCGATCTGCTTGCATTATCCCTTTCGTCCACCGACTACATTGGGCATGCCTATGCGCCCGCGTCGCGTGAAGTACAGGACATGTTCATTCGACTGGATCGGGAGCTGGCCGATTTCCTGCGTCACCTGGACGATACGGTCGGTCTGGACCAGACGCTGATCTTCCTTTCAACCGACCACGGCGTGGCTCACAACCCCGTCTACCTGAAGGACCTGGGTTTTCCAGCCGACTTCTACCACATCAGGGAGATCGAACGACGCTTGCGAGCCTGGCTTGAATGGACCTACGGTACTGACCTGCTATTGTCATTCAGCAACGACCAGGTATTCCTGGATCGCGATGCCATCACCATGAACGATCTCGCACATCAGCAAATAGAGCGTGCCGTGGCCCGATACCTGTTGACCGAGGAAGAAGGCGTGGCAGGCGCCATCACGCGCACCGACCTGGAACAGGCAGAGTTTCTGACAGGTGCTCGCCGATTGGTACAGAACGGTTTTCATGGCAAGCGCTCCGGGGATGTTGCCGTATGGTTCCGGCCTCAGTGGCTACCGTTCTATCTGGATCGTACCGGAACGACCCATTCCTCTGTATACAGCTATGACAATCGCATCCCCTTGATCCTGTTCGGCAGGGGTGTGCCGGCAGGCCGGTCGACGGCTCCGGTGTCACTATCTGACCTGGCGCCTACGGTGTCCGTATTTCTCAACATGCCCTTTCCCAGCAATGCGACAGGCACACCGCTGCAGGACCTGATGCATGGTGGTCCCATTCACCATCGTTGACGCGGGTAGAACGCTACCGCAAACACTATCAGCGCACGATGCGCCCGGCAGAACGCCAGGCGCATCGCTTCAGCAGTATTCAGAACGCGTACCTGGCCTGCAGCGTCACCACCCTGGGAGGTAACAGCTGGAAGCTCGTGAGACCCTGAAAGAAGTCATCAGTATGCAATGAACTGACCTCGTCCTTGTCGAACAGGTTCTGCACATTGAGCAGGAATTCCCACGGGCTCTGATCAGGCACAAATCTGAAATTCAGATCAAACAAATGGTATGAGGGAACCAGATCCCTTTCCCTGCTGTTGAAGACGCGATTGTAATACTGCCCACGGTAACGATAACTGAGAGTGCTAGTAAGAACGCCGGAAACACGATCAGTCTGGACAGGATGCTCGTAGACAAGTCTGGCATTGGCAACCAGGTCGGGCATTTTCGGCAGCTCGTTGCCTCGCAAGTCCTGAGCAATACCTCGAATGGCCGCTTCGATCTCTGCAGGATCCTGCAGCCCCGCAGTCCGATTGATCTGCTCACCCCGGTCGACCGCCAGCCGACTGCTGGTAATCTTGGAACGCGAAGCCGAAAGCATCAGCTCCAGACTCAAGCGATCCGAAAGCAGAACCTGCGATTCGATCTCGATGCCATAGGCTTCCGAACTTGGGAGATTGCTGCCACCAGCAACGCCGTTGCCAGTCAGATTCAGACCTGCGGAATTGAACAGGTAGTTTTCGATGTCATAATAATAAGCTGCCGCATTCAAGAGCAGGCGACCATCCCACAACAGGTTCTTGCTGCCGATTTCGTATGCGACCACCTCTTCTTCTTCGAACACCTCCGGAAAGAAACCAGTGCCGTCGGCATCCTCGATAAAACCGTTGTTCGAGGCTGCCGGCTTGATGCCGGTTGCAACTGACGCATAGAGCATGCTGGTATCGCTGAGCGCGTAATCGAGCGCCAGGCGGTAGGTTACATTGCTATTGGACTCGGATGGCGTTGCCGGTGTACCGACTCGGCCGTCATTGGTCAGACAGCCGTTGAACACATTGCAACGCTCATCTTCGAACTTGTTCCTGGTCCAGCGAGCGCCTGCCGTCAGCGAAAGATGATCAGTCACAGCAAGACCAAGCTGACCGAAGACAGCCGTGGACTCGAACGAGCGGCGATCCGAATTCTGGAAGTCAAGATCCGGATTGCCGAAACCAAGGATCTCGGTATTGACCGGCTGCCCATCGCGATCATTATCCACGAAATTCCGGGTATTGCTGTCAATGTCCGTATCCAGATAGAACAGACCTACCTGCCAGCTCCACGGGGAATCATTACCAGCCGGAGACGCCAGGTTCAGTTCTGCAGTAATCGTTTCGTCTTCCTGCGTCAGCCCACCTACATGCTGACGAATCGGTAGCTGACCGATATTGGTAATTTCGCCCGTGTCCGGCAGCGGGACGGGAGCAGGGTCGTTCGCCGTAAGCGAAGACCGATCAGCATCGAGCCTGCGGCTCATCTTGTACTGCTGATGACTGACAAGCGCCCTGATATCGGCCATGTCGGTCGCGCCTTCAAGAACCAGGCTGAATATCTCGTTATCTACCCTGAAGAACTGGTCTGTATCGTGCGAGACCACCCTCGGATCGTCCGAGACCGTATCGAACGGCCCTTTTAGTGCAGGCCCATTGATGTCCTGATCAAAGTGCTGGTAGCTCATCCGGGCCGTCCAGCGATCGCTGATATCCCACAACAGCTGACCATTCAGAGATGTGTTATTCTCATCATCGAGGTCGGCGAACTGCCCTGTGACGTTGAGGGGGCTCGCCTGAGGATTGGGAACGTTACGCGTGAAGCCATCCCTGTTGCGATGCGATCCGCTTACCCGCACTGCGAGCACGTCACTCAGCGGTAGATTGAAGCTGCCGCGAAGGTTGGTGGTGTTATAGCTTCCGATTTCACCAGACACGAAGCCATCTACAGCGGAAGGATCAGGGGCCCGAGTCACCACATTCACTGCGCCACCGGATGAGCTGTTTCCGAATATCGTCCCGTCCGGCCCGCGAGTCACCTCTACGCGCTCCACATCGACCAGGTCCTGAAACAACGCGAAGTCGTTCGACATGAACACGCCATCAACATGATAGGCAACTCCCGGCTTGGTCGCAGCATTATCCGGGACTTCGTTGCCTATACCTCTTATGGCAAATGTCCGGCGATAACCCTGCACGTTGGTGGCAACCAGTCCAGGCACCTGCTCGCTGAAATCGAATGGATCCACGATATTGCGGACGGAAAAATCCTCACCCGATATGTGACTCACGGCTGCTGATACGTCCTGCAGACTCTGCTCTCTTTTCTGAGCAGTCACCGTGATCTGCTCGATCGTTGCTGGCGCTTGCGCGTGGAGCTGGGCCGCCGGCAGGCCTGCCCCTGCAATCGCGCAGGCAACTGCCAGTCGCCTGAGTCGGAGTACATTTTGTTGCGGCAGCCTGATGCTGTTCGCCTGAAGCATTACGCCTCCCTGATATCCATAGGTCCTTGCGGAACGCAAGGATGCCGCTTTGAGCGGCGACTCCTGGCCGCTCGGGCGGGCGACTATAGAAGTGTCAGGTGACAGCGATGATTCAGAATCGTTACGGCCTCGCTACGGTTTCATGACTACCAGGGAAACGCTGCGCTCGGTGCAGATGAATGCTCGTAACGTTCCTGTCATGGTCTTGCTTTAGCTTCCGACAGCCTTCGGGGTACTGCCAGAACCTGACGGAGGCACAATTGAAGATTCTCGACAGGACAATCAATCGACGATCAATATTGCAGTCCATGGCCCGTAGTGCGAGCGCGGCCATGACTCTGTCGGTTGCACCATTTACATTTGGTAACGAGGCCCGCTCAGCAGCCAGATCCGGGCGGCCACAGATACCGCATGGCGTTCAGATCGGCGACATCGTGCCTGGACGCGCAATCATCTGGTCAGGTTGCGATCGGCCTGCACGCATGCTGACACGGTGGTCCACCCGGGAGAGCATGAACGACGCGGTCATGACGCCGGCCGTGCATGTCCTCGACGATACTGATTTCACGGGGCGTATTGATCTTTCAGGCCTGCCGGCCGATCAGCGCATATTCGTGGAGGTCGAGTTCCTGGATCTGAGAGACTTCCGCACACTCAGTGAACCGGCACGAGCGACATTCCTGACGCCTCCTGCAAAGCCCAGAAATATCCGGTTCTTGTGGTCCGGTGACACGGCGGGACAAGGCTGGGGAATCAACGAAGAGTTCGGCGGCTTTCGTATCTTTGACACCATGCGGGGCTGCCAGCCGGATTTCTTCATTCACTCGGGCGACGTGGTCTATGCCGACAACCCCATATCCGAGCGTGTCGAACTGGGGAACGGCAAAGGCAAGGTCTGGCGCAACCTGACCACGCCTGAAAAAGAAAAGGTTGCGGAAACCCTGGATGAGTTTCGTGGTCAGTACCGCTACAACCTCATGGATACGCCCTTGCGTCGCTTCAATGCGGAAGTTCCATGCCTGGCACAATGGGATGACCATGAGGTCACCAATAACTGGTACTGGGAAATGCGCCTGGATGACGACAAGCGCTATCAGGAGGGTTCCGTTGCCTTGCTTGCAGCACGAGCCATGCGAGCATTTCAGGAGTACCTCCCGATTCGGCAGCATCCACTCGATCCGGAACGCATCTACAACCACTTTTCCTACGGACCGTTGCTGGACGTCTTCAGAATCGACCTGCGGAGCTACCGCGGACCCAACTCGGACGAGCAGCCGAGGGAACTCAGTCCCGAATTCCGGATCCTGGGCGAGACGCAGATGGCATGGCTGAAACGTGCGCTCAAGCATTCCAGGGCCACCTGGAAGGTGATCGCTTCCGACATGCCGCTGGGGCTGGTGGTATATCATGACTGGCAGCGCAAGTACGGTGCCGAAGCCATTGCGCTGCGTGATGGCCCGCCAGCAGGCCGTGAGCTTGAGGTCGCCAGACTGCTCACCTTCATACGAGACGAAGGCATCGATAACGTGGTCTGGCTGACAGCCGATGTGCACTACACGGCTGCGCACTACTACGATCCCGCTCGCGCTCAATACGCCCATTTCGCGCCATTCTGGGAGTTCGTCAGCGGACCGCTCAATGCCGGCACCTTTGGTCCCAACCAACTGGTCGATACGTTCGGACCACAGCTGGTGTTCCAGAAGGCTCCGGATGGGCGCAGCAATGTTCCGCCCGTGGACGGCATGCAATTCTTCGGTCAAGTAGACATCGACGGTGAAAGCGAGGCCATGACTGTGAGCCTGAAGGATATCGACGGCAATACCCTCCACACACAGGTTCTGGCACCGGCATCAACACATGCCAACAGCTGACGCTCATGGCCAGTGCTCCGCTGCTCGCCGACCACGTGCGGCGATGATTGCGCACTTTCGGCAGGATGTTTACCGTGCCAGCGAACACATCGACGATCGGGAAGACTGGCCATGCAGCACCCTCGACCGGGACGCGGTCACTTCACTGCAGTCATCCACGGCATCGGAGCCAGCGCACTGCTGTTGGCGACACTGGCCCTGGCGGCCTGCGGCAGTGGCCCACCGGTACAGGCCGAACTGGCGGCGCTGGTGGGCCAGCAGGACGACTTCCATGGCAGCCGCGTCCTGGTGTCGGGCACGGTGCGCGGGCACGAGGACCCCGAGCACTACTGGCTGGAGGACGCTGACCTGAACCGAGTGGGGCTGGCACCGGACCAGGTCGCCAGAGAGTGGCTGGACGAAGCAGTTCAGGTGCAGGGCCGCTTCACCCGCACCAGCGATCGGGGTCGGCGCATTGATGTGGAACAGATCTCGGCCGCAGACTGAGTCCCGTGACTGCCTTTGGCCCCGAGTGGAGGAACCATGGCCGACTATCGCCTGGGGGTCCTGGATCAGGCACCCGTCTATGCGGGGGAAACGCCGCAGGATGCCTTCGCCCATAGCCGCCAGCTGGTACAGCACTGCGAGGCGCTGGGCTATCACCGCTACTGGGTGGCGGAACACCATGCCATGGACCGTCTGGCGTGCGCCGCGCCGGAAATTCTGATCACGTGGCTGGCGGCTGTCACCGACCGGATCCGGATCGGCTCCGGCGGCGTCATGCTGCCCCACTATTCGCCGTTCAAGGTAGCGGAGTGCTTCCGGACGCTGGAGAACCTGTACCCCGGGCGAATCGATCTGGGCCTCGGCCGGGCACCCGGCGGTGATGGCCTGACGGCTGCGGCACTTGCCTATGGCAACCGGATCGGCGTCGAAGCCTACCCCCAGAAGGTGCTCGATCTGGCTGCGTTCCTGCGTGACCAGCGACCGCAGACCGAAGCCTTCGCCCGCCTGACGGCGACTCCGCGCAGCGACGGCACACCCGAGATCTGGATGCTGGCCTCCAGTCCGGACAGCGCCCGGCTGGCCGCGGAGCTGGGCATGCCGCTGTCCTTTGCCCACTTCATTGCCCCACGCCATGCGGCGGAGATCATGCGGCTGTACCGCGACAACTTCCGACCGGGCTGGCTGCAGGCTCCCCTGAGCTGTGTCGGTGTGTTCGCCATCTGTGCAGCCAGCGAGGCCGAGGCCGACGTCTTCCGCCGCATGCGCGAGCTGCAGCGTCGCTGGCAACAGCGCGGGCAGATGGAGGAACCGAGTCGGGAGCAGGCGCTGGCAGAACCCTTCAGCGAAACCGAGCTGACCGCCATGCGCAATCGCCGCTCGCGACGGCTGATCGGTACCCCGGAAACGCTGCTGCCAGAGCTGGACGCGCTGGCAGCCGATTGCCAGGCGGACGAGGTCATGATCCTGACCAATACCCCCGACATCCGGGATCGTCTGCAGTCATACGAGCTGATCGCCCGGGCTGCCGGCCTGGCCCCGTCGCAGGCACGTACCGAAACGTCCTGAGACACGCGCACGCCGGGATGCCGGAAAGACAGGGGCATGCCCTATCGGCCACAATCCGGCCAGCGCAGTCGGCTGGCCACTGAGCACGCCCCTGCATGACAGGACCCTGCAGCACGACGCAGGCAACACTGGCTGGAACCTGCTTCGACCCGCTCCGGCTTTCACGTACCATTGTGCGCCTTGCAATCGGACCCAGAGCAGACGTGGAACCCAGCACTCCCCTGAAGGACGCCCCCCGGGCACCCGTCGCGACCGTGCAGGTCAACGGCACCGAAGTCACCCTGCTGGGCACGGCCCACGTCTCCCAGCAGAGCGTGGCGGATGTCCAGCGGCTACTGGCGGAAGGCGACTATGACGCGGTGGCGGTGGAACTGTGCGAGCCGCGCTACACCCGCCTGACCGGGGTCGATGACTGGGGTGAAGTGGATCTGCTGCAGATCCTGAAAAGCGGCCGCGGCGGGCTGTTCGCCGCCCAGCTGGCGCTGTCGGCTTATCAGGCCCGGCTGGGCGAACAGCTGGATGTGGAGCCCGGAGCCGAGATGCGGGCCGCGGTCGAAGCAGCCCGTGCCAGCGAAACGCCCCTGTGGCTGATTGACCGCAACATCGGCATCACGCTGAAGCGGCTGGTGCGCAAGGTCCCCTGGTACGAACGCTGGCCACTCATGCTGGGGGTGCTGGGGACCTTCCTGAGCCGCAAGCCCATCGACGAAAGCGAGATCGAAAGCCTGAAGGAAGGGGACCTGCTGGAGAGCACCTTCAGCGAGTTCGCCGAGCAGTCGCCACAACTGTCGGAAACCCTGATCCACGAACGCGACCTGTACATGGCTGCACGGCTGCAGGAAGAGATCCGCCGTCAGCAGCCCAGGCGCGTGCTGGCCGTGATCGGCGCCGGTCACCTGGCCGGGACCCGGCGCGAACTGGAGAAGCAGGGCGAACCCACCACCGTGCGCACTGCGCTGGACACGCTGCCGAAACCCGGCATTGTCAGCCGCGTCTTCCCCTGGCTGATCATCGCCCTGGTGCTGGTGGCATTCGGCATCGGCTTCTCGCGCAGCACCGAGATGGGGCTGCAACTGATCACCCAGTGGGTGCTGATCAACGGCACCCTGACCGCCCTGGGCGCGCTGCTGGCACGGGGGCACCCGTGGACGGTGCTGACCGCCTTCGTGGCAGCACCCTTCACCTCGCTGGTACCGGTCATCGGCGCCGGTATGGTGACCGGCGCTGTACAGGTGCTGGCGCGACCGCCGGCGGTGCATGACTTCGAGGCCATGCGCGAGGACATTACCCAGCTCCGCACATGGTGGCAGAACAAGGTGATCCGGGTGATGCTGGTATTCGTGCTCTGCACCATCGGCTCGGCCAGTGCCACCTATATTGCCGGCTTCCGCATTTACGGCCAGCTGTTCGGCGGCTGAGGCGTGCACCACCGGCGCTGCGAAATGCCATGACCGCGCCCCGGCCGAACTGGTTCATCGGCTTCCCGGTCGCGGAGCATCCCGAACTGGAGCGACTGCGTGAGGCGTTACCGAAGGCCCTGAGTGCGTTTCACCCCCGGGACCTGCACGTGACGCTGGCATTCCTGGGGTCAGCCCGACCCGAGCAGGCTTGGGCGAGCTGGCGCACCGCCCTTGAATTGCCATGCCAGCCGTTTCGAGTACAGGCGCTGCAGGCGCGCCCATTCGGACCACAACGGCGACCATCCGCCTACGGGCTGGTAGTGGACGACCCTGCGGGCAGTCTGGGCGCCTTCATGGCATCACATCAGCAACCCTTGCGGACCCTTGCCGGCCTGGCGCCGGAGACACGCCCTCCCCTGCCGCACCTGACACTCGGGCGCCCTCGCCCGGGCCTGACCAGAGACGCATACAGGGCGCTGGCAGACTGGTGCAGGCAGTGTCCGCTACCGGAGGCGCCTCTGCTGCTGGACCAGCTGGCCCTGTACACCTGGGCGGAGGATCGCCGTCACCGGCTGTTCCGGGTGGTGGCGCGCAGGGTGCTGCAGGCAGATGCCTGACACTGGCTCATGCCCATAGGCCGCCCAAGGGCGCGATTGCCAGCAACCCTCTGGCTGGACTGATCATGCCGCCACACCCGGCCGACTGCTCAATCGTGCTCGGCCATTGCATCGTGAATCACGGCACCGCGAGAAACTGTCTTCAGGACCTCCAGCGCCTGCAACCGGGACGGATCAACGTCCAGCGGATTGGCCGAAAGGATGACCAGATCCGCCTGCTTGCCGGGCGTCAGGGACCCCTTGCGGTCCTCCTCGAAGCTCTGGAAGGCGGCATCCAGCGTGATGGCGCGCAACGCGTCCTTTACGCCAATGCGCTGTTCCTGCCCCAGGATCTCGCCGCTGCGCGTCTCTCTATGAGTCGTGGCCCACAGCAGCCGCAGCATGTCCGGGGGTACCACCGGCGGATCATTGTGCAGGGTAAAGGGCAGGCCCCGTTCGAGCGCACTGGCAGTGGGGCTGATCCGGGCTGCCCGCTCCGGGCCCAGCACCACATCCCGGTGCCAGTCGCCCCAGTAGAACACGTGGGCCGAGAAGAACGACGGGATGATGCCCAGTTCCGCCATGGCATCGAGCTGGTCGTCGCGCACGGTCTGTGCATGGATCATGACCGTGCGGTGATCAGCGCCCCGTGCCGCTGAATCGGCAGCGGCAGCAATCGCGTCGATGAGCATGCCGGCAGCAGCATCACCGTTGGCATGCACCTGCATGGGCACCCCGGCCTCCAGAAAGCGCGCCACCAGAGCATCGGCATGTTCAGGAGTAATCATCGGGTAGCCCCGGTAGTCCTCGGCCTCGCCGTCCGGTGGCTGGTGATAGGGTTCAGCCAGATAGGCCGTACGACCCTGCGGCGAGCCGTCCAGCAGCAGCTTGACGCCGGCCCACTTGAGGCGGTCTCGATATTCACCCAGGGGCAGATCGTCCCGCAACGCGAACTCCGGATCCATGGCGACCGGGAAGGTCAGCACATCCAGCGGCAACCGGTCCTCGGCCGCAAGCTCGGCCAGCCGTTCGTGCAGCGCCCAGGAGGCGGCGCTGTCCTGGACCGTGGTGATGCCATGACCGGCATAGGTCTGCAGGGCCGCATCCAGCTGGCTCCGGGTCAGACTGTCCGCATCGCCGAGCAGCTCCCAGAGCAGGTCGCCCATGGCGGTTTCCTCCAGCACGCCACTGGGCTCGTCACTGCCTGGCCGGCGGCGAATCACCCCGCCTTCCGGATCGGCGCTGGCGGCATCAATGCCGACCTGCTCGAGCGCGGCCGAATTCAGGGTCATCAGATGCGCCGAGACATGAATCAGCGCGATCGGGTGGTCGCTGGAGACCGCATCCAGGTCATCCCGGGTGGGGTGGCGCTGTTCCGCCAGCAGCGAGTCGTCATAGCCGATGCCGACCACCCACTCGCCAGCCGCCGGTCGGTCGTCGTCAAGATAGTCACGCAGGGTGTCCTGCAGTGACGCCATGTCGGTGACCGGCCCCACTGGTGGCGAGGCCACATTGGCCAGATCCACGGTCCGCGCCACGAACGCCAGATGGCCATGGGTATCGATGAACCCGGGCAACAGCGCCCGCTCGCCCAGCTCGACGATGCGAGCGGCACTGCCCTGCCAGTCCTCCTGGGCACCGGCCCAGACGATGGTCTGGTCGCGGATCGCCAGCGCGGTCACATCGTCCAGGGTCTCGTCCATGGTCAGGATGTGCTCGCCCACGTAGAGCACGTCGGCCTCGATGGCACCCCAGGGGTCGATCCTGCCAGCGCCGTCCGCGGCCCTCGCATCCTGCTCGATACCGTTGCGCTGGGCGCTGTCGGTCTGGAAAGCCGGATCGCGCGGTCGCTCGTCGCCACAGCCCGCAAGCAGGATCAGGACGGCCAGCGCCACACCGACAGCGGCAAGGCGGCCGGATCGCGAGGCTCGGGACAGGGCAGCGAACATGGCGCACTCCATTTCGGGCCGACGAAAACTCGGCTAGGCTCGGGGGTCACCAATATAGATGGGCCCAGGGCCCGACGCGACCCAGGGGAGGGATCCGGGATGCAACAGGCTGCCGACATGACCACGACCGACTACACACGCTTCCATGCGCGTCCGCTGACGCCGGCGATCGGCGCCGAACTGCTGGGTGCGGACCTTCGCAAGCTGGACGACCGTCTGGTGGAAGAGGTCCGCGACGCCCTGCTGCGCTATCAGGTGGTGTTCTTTCGCGATCAGGACATCAGCAGGTCGCAGCATATTGCCTTTGCCAGGGCATTCGGCGATCTGGAGATCCATCCCGCCACGCCGAAGGATCAGGAAGATCCGGAAGTGCTGCGCATTGCCCATGGCCCGCAGAGTCGCGGGCAGGAAAACATGTGGCACTCGGACGTGACCTGGCGCGAACGTCCGTCGCTGGGGTCCGTGCTGCGTGCCGTGCAGGTCCCGGAAACCGGCGGCGATACCCTGTTCGCCAACATGCAGCTGGCGCTGCAGCGACTCGATGACGCCACTCGCGAGCAGATCAGCGGGCTGGTCGCGGTTCACGATATTGCCCGCGTGTTCGCCCGCAGACTGGGCAAGCCGGCCGAAGAGCTGCATGCCCAGTACCCACCGATGGAACATCCGGTGGTGCGCACCCACCCGGAAACAGGTGCCCAGACGCTCTACGTCAATGGCGCCTTCACCAGCCACATCAAGGACATGGACCCGGAACAGAGCACCGCCCTGCTGCAGCGGCTGTATCAGACGGCCTGGAACCCGGAAGTCCAGTGCCGCTTCCGCTGGGCACCCGGCTCCATCGCCTTCTGGGACAACCGCGCCTGCCAGCACTTTGCCGCCAGTGACTACTTCCCTCGGGTGCGGGTGATGGAGCGGGTCACCATCGCCGGCGACCGGCCCAGGTACGATCCCGGCGCCTGACCGGCAGCGCGCTGCACGCTCCCCGACGGGGCTCAGCCAGCCCCGCCCGACAGCAGCAAGGCCAGCAGCAGGCCGCCGCCAGCCAGCGCCAGCATGATCATCAGCAACCGCTGCTGCACGGCGGCTGCGCCCTCGGTCTCCAGCGCCTGCATATCGGCTTCGCTCAGCGGTTGTGCCACCCGATGCTCCGGGTCCTCCAGCAGCGCCAGGGCATCCGCTTCCTGGTCGTCCAGCAGGACCCAGAGGCTGGCCCGGGAGGGGTCATTGCGTACCAGCGCAGCCCGCGCCAGCGAGCTGGAATCCGTCACCCGGGCCGCAACGCCATGGGCGCGCAGGAACGCGGCGCGCTCCGCTGCCTCGCTGTGGGTGGCGTACCTGGCGATCCTGCGCATGAATATCGCTCCCGAACCAGCCTGCCGCGAAAGGCCTGACCCTACTGCCAGCGATAGCCCACACTCAGTCCGTAGGTCCGCGGCATGTTGTAGAGCTCGGCCGTGGTCCCGAACAGCGGACGAATGGAAGTCGCGTAGCGCTTGTCCGTGATGTTCTGGGCCCAGAGCGCAGCGTACCAGCGGTCGTCCCGACCAGTCAGTTCCAGCCGCCCGTTCAGGATGAAGTGGCTGTCGGCCAGGAACTGGGGCTCGTTGCTGATCTCCTTGAAGACCTCGTCACTGTAGAAACCGTCGACCGTGGCCGCCATGTGCAGCCCATTGCCCAGCGGCCACTCGTAGCGCCCGGAAAAATTGAAGGTCACTTCCGGAGCATCGGCCAGCCGGTTGCCCTCGTATTCGGCCACTTCCACCGGATCCACCGAGTCCCACTCCTTGATCTCGCTGTCCAGCAGTGCCAGCCCTGCCTTCAGGCTGAACTGGGCAGTGGGCTGCCACCAGAGCTCCAGTTCGCCGCCGTACAGCTCTGCCTCGCCGGCATTGCGGCGTGCCGACTGCACGACTCCGCCGCCCGCATCGACGCGAATGGTGACCTGCATGTCCTGGAAGTCGTAGTAGTAGACCGCACCATTCAACTGCAGGGTATCGGTCAGCGTCGACTTGAAGCCGAGCTCGTAGGCCCACAGGACCTCCTCGTCGAACGGGAAGGTGGACACCTCGGTGAGAATGGTAGAGCCGTCGAAACCACCGCTCTTGAAGCCCTTGCCGATCGAGCCGTAGATCAGCAGGTCATCCGACGGGCTCCAGTCCAGCGCGACCTTGCCGGACAAGTCAGTGGTCGAGTACTTGCGGTCATAGATCACCGGTAATTCGGGGAAGGCCGCAGCCCCCGCCGACACGCCCCAGGGGTCCAGGTCGATGGTGCTGCCGTCGATGCTGCGCTGGTCGTCCGAGTAGCGCAGTCCTGCGGTCAGCTTCCAGCTGTCGTTCAGCCACCATTCGCCCTGCCCGAAGAGCGCCCAGGAATCACCATCCTGGACGTAGTCCACGAAGGACTGGGTCAGGATGAAGTCCGCCTGGTTGCCCGTCTTGAAGAAATCCAGCTCCTCGGTCATCCAGAACGCACCTGCCGTCCAGATGAAGCGGTCATTGACGCTGGAACTGAAGCGGATCTCCTGACTGAGCTGGCGCCAGTCATCACTGAAGTCGGTGGTGTTGATCCGGAAGGGACTGAAGTCCGGCTCGGTCTGCAGGCGCTGCAGCCGCTCGTAGGCGGTGATGGCCACCACGTCGATACCGTTGTCCAGCGCCCAGTCCACCCGCACCCGGCCGCCATACTGCTCGGCCCGGATCTGCGGATCGGCGTTCTCGAAGACGTCATCCTTGCCACCGACCGGTTCGTGCCCACGCACATCCGGCGTGACCATCTTCGAGATCCATTGATCGGAGCGGTCATCGCTGTAGTGAACGGTCAGCCCCACATCCACCTGATCGGCCGGCTGCCATGCCAGGCTGCCCCGCAAAGCGATCACATCGGCACCACCGAAGTTGTTGACGTCCTCGACCCGCTCCACCGGCGGAATAGCCGGGTGCAGGGAAAAACCCTCGGAGACGCCGATGGTACCCAGCTTGGTCTGGTGGCCATCGGACTGACGGGTCATGAAGGCCAGTCGGCCCTGCAGCTGCTCACTGATCGGACCACTGACGGCACCATCCACCTCCCAGGTATTGAAGCGACCGTAGGTCGCATCCAGGTAAGCCTCGAAGGTCTCGGTGGGCTTGCGGGTGACAAAGTTGACGCTGCCGGCGGTGGTGTTGCGCCCGAACAGGGTCCCCTGAGGCCCCTTCAGCACCTCCACCCGCTCCAGATCGAACAGCTGGAACGATAACAGACCATTGGTGCCCAGATAGACTTCGTCCACGTGCAGTGCGGCCGACGGTGCCACGTTCGTGTTGGGATCGTTGGAGCCGACCCCGCGTATGGTCATCACCGGATTGCTGTTGCCGAGCGTGTTGCGGATTTCCAGCGCCGGCGTCTGGGCCGCGATGTCCACCGGTTGCAGGAAGCGCAGCGCCCTCAGTTCTTCGTCGGTAAAGGCTGTCGCTGCAATGCCCACATCCTGAAGGCGCTCCTCGCGCTTCTGGGCCGTGACCACGATTTCCATCAAGGGCCGGTCAGCGAATGCAATTGCCGGCGTTCCGGTCGCAGCAAGAACCACTGCGGCGCTGAGCGCAGCGCGCGTCATGACAGGGATCTGCTTGCGCATGACTCCCCCTCCCCTGGCTGTCTCGACGCGCCGTACTACCCCCAATACCGGCGCGAGTCACTGGAAGCCCTGCTTCCGGCGCACAGTCTGGCCCAACCTGCGCTGGGCGTACAGTCGCGCCGCACCGAATCGGTGCGCGCCAGCAGGCCCGCGCTTGAGTCCGGTGCAGCAGCGTGCCTACACTGCCGGACAAGGGCCCGAACAGAGCGGCCTCCGGGAGGGACATCATGCGCGCAGCAGCAGCCAGGGCCGGCCGCGCCCTGACCTTGATGCTGGCAGGGCTGCTGGCCACGGTGGCAATGGCGTCATACGACCCGGCAGCGCGGACCACCGAACTGCTGTTCAAGGATGCCGACGGCACCGGCTGCATGCTGAGCGTGCGCACGGTGGAAGTGCTGGGGCGCCAGTACCTCCAGGCCAGCAGCCCGGTCAGCTGCGAGTCGCTCCGGTCTGGTCACGACGCCTGTGTGCACGACGCCTGTGTGCACGACGCCTGTGTGCACGACGCCTGTGTGCACGACGCCTGTGTGCACGACGCCTTTTTGCACGTCGCCAGCCTGCACACCGAAGCCGGCGAACAGGCCGTCCGGCTCGCCCGGGTCACCAATCCGGGCGAAATGCAGCGGGTGGACCGTGCCTTCCGCCAGCGCTTCGGGCACCGCTACCACGAACCGGACCGGGTCGACTTCTGGCAGCTGCAGCCGGTCTCTGCCGAACCGCCGCCGACTGATCCCCTGCGCACGGTGCGCCATGACTGGCTGGTGAGCCAGGACGAGATCCTGGCCTGGCATCAGCTGAAGGACCGCCATGGCCCCGCCCTGACCGGCAACACATCCTGGCGCAGGTTCATGGCCTTCCTGGAAGCCGAGCTCACGGAAGCAGGCGTACAGGAACTGAGCCGCAACAACTGGACCTTCCAGCGCTGGTCGACCAGTCCATGGCCCGATGACAGCCGCTGGTCCCTGACCGTGAACGGGGAATCGGTGCCAGTGGCGAGCTACGGGGTCAATTCGGGCACCACCGGCCCCGACGGCGTGACGGCGCCCCTGGTCTACTACGACTTCGAGGATCCGCCCGAGTCGCTGCAGGACCGCATCGTGGTCTTCCGGACCCGCTTCTCCCAGGCCATGGCCGATGCTCTGGAGCAGCAGGATCAGGAGTACCGGAGCGCGCCCGACAGCCATCCCGAGCGTGGCCGGACCGTTCCCGAAGTACCCCGCCCACAGGGCTGGCAGATCTTTCCGCAACTGATGCAGACGCCCGAATTCGTGCAGCTTGCCGACGAGGGTGGCGCCGCCGGCGCCCTGTTCGTGTTCGATGCCGGCCGCGAGCAGATGGCCGGCATGTTCACGTTTCCGGTACCCGACCACCATGACGCCCCCACGCTCTACCTGGACCGCACCCGAGGCGACGCTGTCATCGACCAGGCGCGGGCTGGAGCCTCGGCCACCCTGACCCTGGATGCGGACATCGAGCCGGCAGAGGCCTGGCAGTGGCTGGGGGTACTGCCGGGCCGCCATCACGGCAGCGACGAGGAGCGCTATATTCTGCTGCGCACCCACACTGACGGACCATCCATTTCCCAGGACAATGGCGCCCTGGGGCTGCTGGGGCTGGTGCGCTACTTCAGTCGCATCCCCCAGGAAGAACGTCCCCACAGCCTGCTGCTGTTCCTGGACAGCCGCCACTTCATGCCCGGTGCCGAAGATGCCTTTGCAGATCACGACTTCCACCGCCGCTTTCCGGAGGCAGCTCGCCGCACCCTGGCCATGGTGGGCATGGAACATCTGGGGCAGATCGAGTTCCAGGAGGATGGCGACCGCCTGACCGAGACCGGCCGTACCAAGACCTCGCTGCTGTGGACCACCGACCACGAGGCCCTGGTGGACATGGCCATCGAAGCGGTCATGGACCAGCGCCTGCCGTCTACCCGCGTCCGCAACATCGCCCGGCCCGGCATTCGCGGTGGTGATCAGGGCCAGTGGTACGGCATGGCCAGCGAGGCAGCCGAGATGGGCCTGCCCGCCTTTGCCATCATGGGCACCATGGGGGTCTACTGGGCCAGGTCATCCGGGATCGAGCGCTTCGATCCGCAGCTGTTCCAGGACCAGCTGGCCACCTTTGTGCAGCTGACCGGACGACTGCTGACCTCGGACCTGGAAGCCCTGGCCGACGCCATCCCGGCAGCAGACCACTCGCAGCCGGACTGAACCTCCAGCGAGACGCCCCGCGCTACTCAGCGCCTCAGGTCGGGCAGGATGCGGCGCGCCACCATGTCCTGCAGCCAGTGACACATGCTGGCTTCCGTGTTGCAGGTGTCGGTGAAGCCGGCCTGCTTGATCTTCACCGTGCTGACGAAGGTCGGCGGCGGCGAGGTCTGCTGACCATGGTTGAAACACAGATCCGCGTAGTAGTGGGATTCGCCCAGCAGCGCGTCCAGGGCCGGTTCGCGCAGGCCATGCTCGCGGGCAATGCGCTGCCACAGCTCGGCACGCGCGGGGATGTACTCGGCCAGCCGCACCGGCGCGTCGGGACCGACCGCCACCCCCAGCGCATCCGCCAACGCCGGCCACATGTCACGCCAGGAGAATACCTCGCCGTTGGTCAGGTTGAAGGTCTGGTTGCGGGCACTGTCCGCGCTGGCCGCCCACACCGCGGCATTGCCGACCAGGCGGGCGTCGACAGCTTCCCACACCCACTCGGCCCCGCCGGGGAAGCCGAAGGGCAGACCCTCCGCATGGCGCAGCGCCGCGTAGACCCCGATCACCGGCAGCGGATTCATCACCACGCCGTGATTGGGCCCGACGATCAGCTGCGGGCGGAAGATGGTATAGCCGAATCCGTGCGCTCCGGACTGCTCGCGAATGTAGTCCTCGTGCAGCCAGTAGAAGTTCGGATGCTCCACCCGTGGCTGGGACTCGCGCCCGGGCACCCGCATGGGCTGGACATGACTGCCATAGGCCTTGGTGCCCTGCAGGATACTGACGTGCTCGATGCGGCCATGTGCCAGCATTGGTGTCATCAGGTTGCGCAGCATGCGGCCGTTGGTCTCGATCTGATGCGGATCGGACCAGCCTGCGATCAGCCCCGGCAGTTCATGGACCGCCGCGTACAGCACATGGGTCACATCACCAAGCTCGACAGCAGCTGCCCGGCATGCCTCGGCATCCTGCAGGTCCAGCGGCAGATGCACGAAGTCACGGCCCTCCAGCAGCGCGGGGCGCCGGCGCGAGACCGCAACCACCTTCCAGCCAGCGTCCAGAAACGCATGTGCCGCCGCAGAACCCACCAGGCCACTGGCACCGGCAATCAGCACGGTTGCCGTCATCGTCATTCCCCTTCCGATTGATCCTCCTGCAAGCTAGCTCAAGGTCCCCTACGCCACAAGAAGCACGCGCTTCAGGGCACGGCAGCGGGACGATCCAGCAGATGCAGCAGTTCGCTGAACGATTGCGACAGCGGCTGCCCGGCAGTGTCGATCCGGATGCGCTCCCGGTCGCCTGGCCATGGCTCATGATCACGAGCCATCACCTGCGCCCAGGTCGGCGGCTTAAGCCCCGGCACGGACACAGTCCGATTCTCGACCCGGCACTGGTGTTCCCTCGGGTCGCTGCAGACCACTTCGATGTCGATGGCGCGCACGCTGCAGGCCTGCGCAACCAGCCACCACGCCCGCCGGGTGGCGGCAACCGGGTTGCATGAATCCGCCACCACCCCGCGCCCGAGCAACAGGTTGTCCGCTGCCAGCCGATAGGCAAGCCGGTAACCCTCGGTCTCCACCTCCAGACCGCAGTCGCGAAGGCCCTGTTCGATCGTGTCGATTCGCAGGTAGACCAGTCCCAGGTGGGCAGCAAGCTGCTGCGCCAGCTTGGTCTTGCCCACGCCGGGAATGCCGGAAAAGAGGTAAAGGTCGGTTGCTGCCAAGGTAATGCTCCGCATCGATGCTGAAGGGCAGCACGAACTGCACCGGCTCGGTGCGCCATGCCCGCTCACGCTCTCACGTGCTGCCGAGATCGACAGGACGCGACAACAACAGGCAACCACCGTGCCGAGAGATCACGGCAACAGGCGCCGCGGACGCTGGATATCGGCGTCTGCGCCCGATGCATACTGCCCGGCAGCCATGACGCTGCAGTGAACAGCCAGGGTTCCATGGAACCGTACAGATCTCGTGCTGCCCACATGCAACAGCAACGGGGCTGTCGCTTCCAACGCCAGTCGGGTATGATCACGCCCCTTTTCCGCAGGGACCGGCCGCACTGGCCCGCTCCCGTCGGTGGTCGCACGATGGCGGCCACGCCGCTTCCCGAGTGTTTTCATGACCGCCTCCACACCGATGTTTGCAGATCTGGGCCTGTCCGGTCCGGTGCTGGCCGCGCTTGAGCGTGCCGGCTACTCCCAGCCCACCCCCATCCAGGAGCAGAGCATTCCCTCACTGCTGGAAGGACGCGACCTGCTGGGCACTGCCCAGACCGGCACGGGCAAGACCGCAGCCTTCGCGCTGCCGCTGCTGTCCACCCTGGACCTGAGCCAGTCGCGGCCCCAGGTGCTGGTGCTCGCACCCACCCGCGAGCTGGCCATGCAGGTGGCGCAGGCCTTCGAGACCTATGGCAGCGCCATGCGTGGACTGAAGGTCCTGCCCATCTATGGTGGCCAGAGCATGGGCATCCAGTTGCGAGCCCTGAATCGCGGACCGCAGGTGGTGGTCGGCACACCGGGACGGGTGATGGATCACCTGCGGCGCGGCACGCTGCAGCTGGACGCACTGCGTACTATGGTGCTGGATGAAGCCGACGAGATGCTGCGCATGGGCTTCATAGAGGACGTGGAGTGGATCCTGCAGCACGTGCCGGAACAGCGCCAGGTCGCTCTGTTCTCCGCCACCATGCCGCCCCCCATCCGCAAGGTCTCGGATACCTATCTGCGGGACCCGGTTCGGGTCCAGATCGCTTCCCGCACTTCTACCGTTGAGCGGATCGAACAGCAGTACTGGCTGGCCACCGGCGCCAGCAAGCTGGATGCGCTGACCCGCATCCTGGCGGGCGAGGACCACGATGGCGTCATCATCTTCGTGCGCACCCGCCTGGCCAGCACCCGGCTGGCCGAGCAGCTGGAAGCCGCCGGGCATTCGGCAGCGGCCATCAACGGCGACATGAGCCAGGCTGCGCGCGAGGCCACCATCACCCGTCTGAAGCAGG
>LFIK01001348.1_pt1 | contig 19459 bp, 20 predicted proteins | sample 643401 | NCBI WGS metagenome assembly LFIK01 (sample SAMN03777447, study PRJNA286221) | soda lake metagenome | biome: soda lake; feature: Kulunda steppe; material: water; isolation source: sample T5-Br brine of Lake Tanatar-5 | place: Russia: Kulunda steppe | collected 2010-07
CTACATGCTCCATGCGCAGCATGGCGCCCGCCCGCCCGATGCGGTGCTGGAACGCTGGGCCGGGGCGTGCGCCAATTTCAGCCTGCGCATGCCCGAACTCACCGCCGCGATCGCGCGCCCGCAGCTGGAGCTGCTGGCAGCGCGTGCCGCCGACTGGAACGCCACGCATGATGCGCTGCTCGCGCGGCTCGGCGCGGCCGACGGCGTGCACCTGCCGCATCGCCCGCCCGAGGAGGGCTACGTGCAAAGCTCGCTGCAGTTTCGCCTGCCGGCGGATGCGCCCGGCGTGATCGCCGATTTCGTCGCGCGCTGCCGCGCGGGCGGGGTGTTCGTCAAATGGTTCGGGGCCGAGGCCGCGGAGGGCTACACCAGCGCACCGCGGCACTGGCCCGGCGGCACCGGCGGTCCCGCGCCCGGGACGCACCGCATCCTCGCGAGCCTGTGCGATCTGCGCCTGCCGCTCGGCATGAGCGTCGCAGAAATCGACTGGCTCGCCGGCACGCTCGAGGACAGCCTCGCCGCCGCGCGCAAGGCGCAGGTGCGGCCATGACCCGACTCGACGGCCTGTTCGACCTGACCGGGCGCACGGCGCTGGTGACCGGCGGCAATTCGGGCATCGGCCTTGCCATCGCGCGCGCGCTCGGGCTGCAGGGCGCGCGGCTGCATCTGGCCGCGCGCACCCGCGAGCGGCTCACCGAGGCCGCCGAGAGCCTCGGCGGCGAGGGCATCGCGGTGACGGCGCATGCCGTCGATCTCGCCGATCCCGACGACATCGCGCGCGGCCTGCGGGATGTCGGGCAGGCCGACATCCTGGTGAACGCTGCCGGCGTCAATCTGCGCCAGCCTATCGACGCGGTCACCGCCGCCGCCTTCGATCAGCACATGGCGCTGCATCTGCGCGCGCCGTTCCTGCTGGCGCAGGCGCTCGCGCCGGGAATGGCGGCGCGGGGCTGGGGGCGGATCCTCAACCTCGCCTCGCTGCAATCGGCGCGCGCCTTTCCCAACTCCGCCCCCTACGGCGCGGCCAAGGGCGGGGTCGTGCAGCTCACGCGGGCCATGGCCGAGGCCTGGTCGCCGCGCGGCATCACCTGCAACGCCATCGCGCCGGGCTTCTTTCCCACCCCGCTGACCGACCCGGTCTTCTCCGATCCCGAGCTCGCCGCGCGCAACGCCGCGGCGACGGCGATCGGGCGCAATGGCCGGCTCGAGGATCTGCACGGCGCGGCGATCTTCCTGTGCTCGGACGCGTCCGCCTATGTCACCGGGCAGACGATGTTCGTCGATGGTGGCTTCAGCGCGAAATAGGAGGGTCGCGGATGCAGGCGCTGGTCTATACGGGTCCGAACCGGCTGGAGGTGCAACAGGCCGACGTGCCGCGCCCGGGATCCGGCGAGCTGCTCGTCGAGGTGGGGGCGGTGGGCATCTGCGGCTCGGACATGCACGCCTATCACGGCCATGATGAGCGCCGCCCGCCGCCGCTGATCCTCGGCCACGAGGCGGCGGGTCACGTCGCCGAAGGCCCCCGCGCCGGGGAGCGGGTGACGATCAACCCGCTCGTCGTGGACCCCGACTGCCCGCAGGCGCGCGCCGGGCGGCCCCATCTGTCGCCGACACGGCAGATCATCTCGATGCCGCCGCGCCCCGGCGCCTTCGCGCAATTCGTCACCATCCCCGAGCGCAACGTGCTGGCGGTGCCGGAGGGGATGGCCCTTGCGACGGCCGCGCTGGCCGAGCCGCTCGCGGTGGCCTGGCACGCGGTGCGCCTCGGCGCCGGGCGGCTGGGCGCTCAGGCGCGTGGCGCCTCGGTCGCGGTGCTGGGCGGCGGGGCGATCGGGCTGGCCGCGGCGCTCGCCGCGCGGCATCAGATCGCCGGCCCGGTGATCCTTGTCGAAACCAATGCCCGGCGGCGCGCGGTGGCCGAGGGGCAGGGCTTCGACGCGATCGCTCCCGAAGGTGCGCGGGACGCGCCGGCCGATCTCGTGATCGACGCGGTCGGTGCGCAGGCAACACGCGCGCTCGCCTCGCGGATCGCGCGCCCCGGCGGGGTGATCGTGCATGTGGGGCTTCTGCCCGGCGACGGGGGCCTCGACATCCGGCGCATCACCTTGCAGGAGATCACCGTGACGGGGTCGTATTGCTACACACCCGACGATTTCGCCGACACGCTGGCGGCGATGGCGGCGGGGAGGCTGGGCGCGCTCGACTGGTTCGAGCAGCGGCCGCTCGCTTGCGGCGCCGAGGCGTTCCGCGCGCTCGATGCCGGCGAGATCGCCGCGCCGAAGATCGTGCTCGCGCCCTGAAGGGTCGGGGCGCGTTCAGATCACCGGCCAGACCAGCACCATCGCGATCGCCGCCGCGAGCAGCACCAGCGTCTCGAGCGTGACCACCGCGACATGCCCGCCGCCGACCTCGGTCATCGCCCGAAGCGAGGTCTTGACTCCGAGCGCCGCGATCGCCGTTACCAGCAGCACCCGCGAGACGCTGTCGAGCGCCGCGATCGCGACGGCGGGCAGAAGGTCGAAGCTGACCAGAATCGAGAGCACCAGAAACAGAACCATGAACCAGGGCAGGAGCGGCACCTTCGCCCCCTCGCGCCCGGCGCCGCGCGCGCGCAGCACCAGCACGATCGCCATCAGCACCACCGGCAGCAAAGCGACGCGAAACAGCTTCGTCATCGTCGCCGTGTCGCCCGCCGCCTCGGACACCGAATAGCCGGCGCCGACGACCTGGGCGACATCGTGGATGGTCGCCCCGATGAGGAAGCCGGCCTGCAGATCGCTGAAATCGAGCGCGCCGAACAGGATCGGGTAGGCCACCATCGCCACGGTCGACAGCGACGTGACCGCGACCACGGTAAACAGGGTATTGCGCTCGGTTTTGTCGTTATGCGGGATCACCGCGGCGATGGCGAGCGCCGCCGAGGCCCCGCAGATCGCCACCGCGCCGCCCGTGAGCAGGGCAAAACGCCATTGCCGCGCGAAGAGTTTCGCCGCGACGAATCCCGTGCCGATGGTCAGCGCCATCAGCCCCGCCAGCGCCGCGAGCCCGGCCACGCCGAAGGCGGCGATGTCGTCGAGCGCCACCCGTACCCCGAGCAGTCCCACGCCGAGCCGCAGCAGGATCTTCGCCGACAGATCGATCCCCGGCTGACAGTTCGCATCCGCCGCGAGGAAGTTGAACGCGATGCCGAGCAGAAGCGCGAAGAGCATCACCGGCGCGCCGTAATGATTGCCCAGAAAGCTCGCCGCCGCCCCGATCATGGCGCAAAGGAGCACGCCCGGAAACCAGCGCCGCGCCGATGCGCGCAGGTCGTGATGCGAGGGCAGGGTGGCGGGCATCATGCGCTCCCGTGCGAGGGCCGCGCGCCTCGCGGCGCGCGGCCCAATGCGATGTGCCAGCCGATCAGGCCGAGCGGTAGAGCTTAGTCATCGAAAACTCGCGATGCCCCAGCGCCTCGGCGGCGGTGACGCGGCCATTGGCGGTGCGCGACACCATCTCGATGAGCGCGTCGCCGGCCTGGTCGATGGTCATCTCGCGCGAGAGCACGCCCGTGACATCCACGTCGATATGCTCGGCCATGGTGCGCAGGGTGCGCGGATTGCCGGAGATCTTGATCACCGGCACGATCGGGTTGCCGACCACGTTGCCCTGCCCGGTGGGGAAGGTGTGGATGACATAGCCCGCCGCCGCCATCAGCGTGACGCACTCCGCCGCCGCCGAGGAGGTGTCCATGTAGTAGAGCCCCGGCCCCTGCGCGGGCGCCTCGGCGGGTTCGAGCACATCGATGTAGCTCGAGGTCTTGCCGATCTTCTCGAGATTGCCGAGCGCCTTCTCCTCGATCGTGGTCAGACCGCCGAGAATATTGCCCTTGGTGGGCTGGCTGTCGGACAGATCCGAGGTCTTGAACGGCTCGATCACCTCGTCCTGGTAGGCCTGGAAGGTCTTCATGAACTTCTCGCCGGCCTCGGGCGTGGCGGCGCGCTTGGCGCAGATATGCTCGGCGCCGGTGATCTCCGAGGTCTCGCCGAACACGCCGTAGAGCCCGTGCGGCAACAACTTGTCATACATGTTGCCGACCGTCGGGCAGGACGACAGCCCGGTCGTGGTGTCGGACTCGCCGCATTTGGTGGAGACCCACAGATCGGTGAGCGGGACCTCCTCCTTTTGCAGCTCCGTCGCCCAGTGGACGAATTCCTTGGCCTTCCAGCTCGCCTTGCGGATGGTCTCGAAATCGCCGTTCTGCTCGATCCAGAAGCCCTCGACGGGCTTGCCGGTCTTGGCGATGCCATCGACCATCTGCTTGGTCCATTCGGGCTCGATGCCGATGACGATCACCGCGGCGACATTGGGGTTGGCACCGGTGCCGATCATGGTGCGGAAATGCAGGTCGAGATCCTCGCCGAACTGCAGCCGCCCGTAAGCGTGCGGGATCGCCATCGTTCCCTTGACGTTGTTGGCCACCGCCTCGCAAGCGGCGTTGGAGATGTCGTCCACCGGCAGGATGACGACATGGTTGCGCACGCCGACGCGGCCATTCTCGCGGCGCCAGGCATTGACGGTTGCTTGCTTGAAATCGAAGGGCATTTGGGGCCTCACCAGCGCTTGGTCTTGCAGTTATGGGTGTGCACATGGCCACCCTTCTCGGCGGGCGCGACCATGCGGCCGATATCCTCGCCGTATTTGATCACCGTGTCGCCCTCGGTCAGATCCTTGAGCGCAACCTTGTGGCCGATCGGGATGTCGGCCTTGGCCGTGAGGCGGAAATCGGAGTTGTCCTCGGTGCACACGACGAGCATGTCGGTGCCGGCATTGAGGTTCTCGACCACGACGACGCCGACATTGTCGGCCTTGTCGTGAACGAGCAGCTGCGGTTGGTTCGTCATCGGCTCCTCCTGGGGTATCGGCTCGTGGTGGTCAGCCGCGCGCGAGGCGTTCGAGATCCTCGGCGAGGGCTTCGGGAATGGTGATCGTCTCGGCGGCCGCTCGGGCCTCGAAGCGGCGCGCGCCCGGCAGGCGCACGCCCTCCTGCGCGGCCATCGCCGCGAACATCGTCTCGGCGCGGGCGGCGAAATCGCCCGCAAAGCGCGCCGGGTCGAGCACGAGCAGGAAATGCGCGAGCGACGGCGGCGGCCCCTTGTCGTCGAACATCGAGCTCGCCTCGAAGGCGTAATTCGCCCCCGCGAGCCCCGCCGTGAGCAACTCCACCATCAGCGCGAGCGCCGCGCCCTTGGCCTCGCCCGCGGGCACCATCGTGCCGGCCATCGCGGCGTCGGGGTCCGTCGTCGGCGCGCCCGCGGCATCGAGCGCCCAGCCCTCGGGAATCGGCTCGCCCTTCTTCTGGGCGATCATAACCTTGCCGCGCGCGACATGGCTCAGCGACAGGTCGATCAGCAGCGGATCGGCCCCGGCGCGCGGCGTGGCGAAGGCGATGGGGTTGGTGCCGTAGAGCGGCGCTTTGCCGCCCCAGGGCGCCATCGCCGCGGGCGAATTCGACAGCGCCATCGCGATCAGCCCGTCGCGCGCGAGGCGCTCGACCGGCTGGCCGGCGACACCGAAATGATGCGAGCGCGTCACCGACACCACCGCGACACCCTGCGCGCGGGCAACCTCGGCCGCCGCGTCGCAGCCGGCGGCCACTGCCGGGAAGGACAGGCCGTGCCCGGCATCGACGCGGATCACCGCGCCGTCGCGCTCGACCTGCGGCTGGGCGTCGGCGGCGACCTTGCCGCTGCGAATCTGGGCGAGATAATAGGGCAGGCGGGCGAGCCCGTGCGACGCCAGGCCGTCCCGATCCGCCTGCACCAGGGCCTGCGCCGTCGGGCGGGCCTCGATGGCGTCGACTCCATGCGCCATCAGCGCATCGGTGGCGAGGCGCTCGGCAATGGCGATGTCGAGGGTGCGAGTCATGGCTGTTCCTTCAGCGCGCCGGCCAGGTTCTCGACCGTGATCCAGCTGATGCGGGTGTTCGACTCCTGCGTGACACCGGCGACATGCGGCGTCGCGATCAGCCCCGGCGCCCCCTCGAGCGGCGAGCCCGCCGGGAGCGGCTCGGCGGCGAACACGTCGAGCGCGGCCCCGGCGATCCGCTGCGCGCGCAGCGCCTCGGCGAGCGCGGTCTCATCCACGATACCGCCGCGCGACGTGTTGATGAGCACGGCGCCCGGCTTCATCGCTGCGAGCGTAGCGGCGTCGATCAGGTTGCGGGTCGCGTCGGTGAGCGGCACATGCAGGCTGACGGCATCAGCCCCGGCCAGCACGTCGCCGAGCGCGGCGCAGCGCGTCACCCCTTGCCATGCCGGGTCCTGATCGTCGAGGAAGGGATCATGCGCGCGGATTTCCATGCCGAGGGCGCGCGCGCGCGCCGCGACGGCCTGCGCGATCGCGCCGAAGCCCACGAGGCCGAGTGTCGCCCCGAAGACCTCGCGGCCCATCATTTCCTGGCGCGGCCACGCGCCGCCAAGGACCCGCGCGCTGCCCATCCAGGCCCCGCGGCGCAGCACCAGCATCGCGGTGATGACGTATTCGGCAACCGAAACGGTATTGCCGCCGGTGGCCGGGAAGACCCGCACGCCCGCGGCCTCGCAGCCTTCGGTGTCGATATTGTCGAGCCCGACACCGAGCCGGCCGACCGCTTCGAGGCGCGGGAACCGTTCCATAAGGTGCGCATCGACCTGTGTGCGGTTGCGCACGATCAGGCCGCGCGCATTGGCCCCCGTGGCCAGCAGCGCGGCGCGGTCGTCCACGAGGGTCGGATCGTAGCGGACCTCGAAGCGCGCCCGCAGCCAGTCCACCGCCGCGTCGTCCATGAATTCCGAGATCACGATGTCGGCCATGTCGATCCTGTCATTGAGGGTTTGCCTCGGGCCGTGCGCCGAATTACTATAAAGGATATAGTTTACATGACAAGCCACGGTCAAGTCGTAATCGCGCCGGAGACCCCATGACCACGCCGCGCCGTCCCATCGCCCAGCCGCTGCACCGCCAGATCCACGGCCTGATCCTCGAGCGCATCGATGCGGGCGAATGGCCGCCGGGCACCTACCTGCCCAGCGAGACGCGCCTTGCCGAGGACTATGCCGTCAGCGTCGGCACGCTGCGCAAGGCGTTGCAGGATCTCGCCCAGGAGGGGGTGGTGCAGCGCCGCCAGGGGCGCGGCACCGTGGTCGCCACGCATGACGGCGACGAGGTGCTGTTTCGCTTCCTCAATCTGCGCCGCGCGGATGGCAGCCGGGTGCGCCCCGAATCGCGCGTGCTCGACCGTGGTCGCCGCCCGGCGCGCGCGGTCGAGCGCGCCGATCTCGACCTGGGCGACGGCGCCGAGGTCATCCATATCGAACGGCTGCGCGAGATCGACGGGCGCGCCGTCATCCACGAGACCATCGCGCTGCCGGCGGCCCGCTTCGCCGCGCTTGCCGAAACGCCCGTGACCCTGCCCAACACCCTCTATCAGCTCTATCAGCGCGACTTCGCCGCCACCGTCCACCAGGCCGAGGAGCGGCTCACCGCGATCGCCGCGCCCGCCGATCAGGCCGCGCTGCTCGGGCTCGCCCCCGGCACGCCGATGCTGCGCATCCTCCGGATCGCCGCCGATTATCAGGGCCACCCGCTCGAGCGGCGGCTCTCCTGTCTGGCAACGGACGGCCTTTACTACACCGCCCGGCTGTGACCGCGCCGAACCCGCCGCGCATGCCCCGTCCGCGGCGCGCGCGCCGCGAACGGGCCGCTTCGCTTTGGTGTGCTGGGCCGGTCGCGCGCAACGCCCCGCCACCGCGGCACGGCGCGCACGCGTTGACATGGCTCCAAAGCTATATACTATATAGTTATGTGGGAGGCTGCGGCCGCGCGCGTCGTGCAAGGTCGCTTTCGGGTGGCGACGCGGACCCGTCCGGCAGCGATGCCGGAACAGGAGGCGCTTCCGCAAGACTGAGAGAAACCGGGAGGAGAAGATGATGATGAACAGGATGACAACGACGCGGATCGCGGCCGGGCTGGCCGCGGGTGTCGCCGCAACCGCGCTGAGCGCGGGCGCGGCCGCCGCCGATTTTCCCGAGCGGCCGATCGACTATGTGATTCCCTTCGATCCGGGCGGCGAATCGGACGTCACCGCGCGGATGCAGGAGCCGCATCTGGAGGAAATGCTCGGCGTCTCGGTCAATGTCAGCCACCAGCCCGGCGGCGGTGGCGCGGTCGCGTGGAGCGAGTTCCAGGGCAACGCCGAGCCCGACGGCCACGAGATCATCGGGATCAACATCCCGCATATCGTCGGCCAGCCGATCCAGCGCGCCGATGCCGGCTACGAGACCGACGGCTTCGAGATCGTCACCTGGTTCCATTTCACGCCCAACACGCTGATCGTGCCCGCCGACAGCCCCTACGAGACGGTCGACGACCTCGTCGAATTCGCTCGCGAGAACCCGCAGGCGCTGACCATAGGCGGCTCCGGCACCTTCAGCGGCAACCATCTCGAGGTGCTGCGCATGGAGGAGGTGGCCGATATCGACGTCACCTATATCCCCTTCACCGGCACCGGACCGCTGCCTGCGGCGATCCTCGGCGGTCATGTCGGCGCGCTGATGACCAACTCGATGCTCGGCGTGCAGATGGAGGACGAGATCCGCACCCTCGCGGTGGCCTCCGAGGAGCGCGTGCCGGCGCTGCCCGACGTGCCGACCTTCACCGAGCTCGGCTATGACATCGTCGGCGGCACCTATCGGGGCGTCGCGGTGCCCGAGGGCACGCCGCAGGACCGCATCGACCGGCTGCGCGAGGCCTTCTCCGAGGTCAACGCGATCATCGGCGAGGACCAGGAGCCGCTCGGCTTCATCATGACCGACTACGGCGGCGACGAGGCCTGGGAGATCGTCGATCAGGTCTTCAATAACTACGCCGCGTTCCTCGAGGACGCGGACGACTGAGGTCGACGCCGCGCGCCGCCCCCATGTGGGGCGGCGTCCCTGCCGCCGCGTGGTGACGCGGCGGCCATGGCGCGGCGCGCCCGCGCGCAACTGGTCGAGGCTCCCTCATGGATTTGCTCCTCGCGGCGCTCCCGCAGATCCTGCAGCCGCACATGCTGGTCACCATCTTCGTCGGCGTCGCCGCGGGGCTTCTGATCGGCTCGCTTCCGGGGCTTACCGCGACGATGGCGCTCGCGGTGCTGCTGCCCTTCACCTTCAACATGGACGCGCTTCAGGGGCTCGCCGCGCTCGGTGCGATCTACATGGGCACGATCTATGGCGGGGCGTTTACGGCGATCCTGATCAACACGCCGGGCACGCCCTCCTCCATCGCCACGACCTTCGACGGCTATCCGATGGCCAAGCAGGGCCGCGCCCTCGAGGCGATCAGCGCGGCGACGATCGCCTCGGTGATCGGCGGACTCGTCGGGGTGACGGCGCTCCTGGTGCTGGCCCCGCCGCTGGCGCGGCTTGCGGTGACGTTCGGGCCGGCGGAGATGTTCTGGGTGGCGGTGCTGGGGCTCACGCTGATCGCGAGCCTGTCGAGCGATTCGCTGCTCAAGGGGGCGCTGGGCGGCTGCATCGGGCTCATTCTCGGCACGGTCGGCGTCTCCCCGGTCGGGGGCGAAACGCGCTTTACCTTCGGCATCCCGGCGATGCAGGGGGGTATCTCGCTGATCGTGGCGCTGATCGGGCTGTTCGTGATCCCCGAAATCCTGTCGATGGCCGCGCGCGGGCGCGCCGCGCTCGCCGCGCCGACGGACATGTCGCGCGAGCGGTTCAATTTCCTGCCGGTGCTGCGCAAGGTGATCTCCAAGCCCGTCAACATCATCCGCTCCTGCATCATCGGCCAGATCGTTGCGATCATCCCCGGGGCGGGCGGCAACATCACCAGCCTCGTCGCCTACAACGAGTCGCGCCGCGCCTCGAAGGACCCGGAAAGCTACGGCAAGGGCAATGTCGACGGCCTCGTCGCCTCCGAGTCGAGCAACAACGTGATGGTGGCGGGCTCGATGATCCCGCTGCTGACGCTGGGCATCCCCGGCGCGCCGCCCGACGCGGTAATCCTCGGGGTGCTGATGCTGCACGGGCTGCGCCCCGGTATCGAGCTGTTCACCGAATCGGGGGTGCTGACCAACGGCTTCATCCTGTCGATGGGGCTGGCGGCGCTGATGATGCTGCCGGTCGGGCTTCTGGGCGGGCGGCTCGTCTATCGCTCGATCCTCAAGACGCCGCATTATTTCCTGATCCCGACGATCCTGATCGTCACGATCCTGGGCACCTACGCATTGCGCAACAACGTCACCGATGTGCTGATCATGCTGAGCATGGGGGTGGCCGGGTATTTCCTGCGCATCATCGGGATCCACGCCGCGCCCATCGTGCTCGGCCTGATCCTCGGGACCATCGCCGAGCAGGGCTATACCCAGACGATCCTCGGGGGCATGGCCTACACGGTGCCGCAGCTGCGCCTGCTCGAGAACGTGCTCTCGCAGGTCCTGTTCGCGCTCGTGCTGCTGGCGCTGATCTCGACGCTCCTGCCGCGCTGGCTGGCGCGCCGGCGGGGCATCACCGGACCGGGCGCGCCGCCGCCCGGCAGCGAATGAGGACCTCATGATTCAGCGGATCAATTCGGATCTCGTCGCCGGCGTCCTCGGTGCGATCGTGTTCGCCGTGTTCTGGTTCAATCGCGGGACGATGTCGCCGCTGAGCGGGGCGTTTCCGGATGCGGTGCTGGTGGTGATGCTCGCGGTGTCCGTGGCGCTCCTGGTGAAGGGGCTCATCAGCGCCGATATCCGCCCGGCCTTTCCCGACGGCAATGTCGGGCGTGTCGCGGCGATGATCGCGGGGCTCGGGCTGTGGTGGCTCGGGATCCGATATGTCGGCTTTCTGGTCACGAGCGCGACGATGTTTTTCGTCATCGCCCTGAGCCTTGCCGCCGCCGTCGAGACGCTGAGTCTGCGTCGCGCGCTGTTATTCGCGGTGGTTGCCATCGCGATCGTCGGCGGATTCTACCTCGTCTTCACGCAGGTGCTGTATATCCGCCCGTTCCGGACCCCGCTGCCGTGATCAGCCGAGCTCGCGGCGAAACAGCGCCATGAGCCCGGCCTTGTCCTCGAAGCCGATCCCCGGGATTTCGGGCAGCCCCACGCGGCCGTCCCGCACCGGCGTGCCGTCCGCGAAGCCGCCGAAGGGCTGGAAGATCCCCGGATACGACTCGTTGCCTCCAAGCCCCAGCCCCGCCGCGATGCTCAGCGCGAACTGGTGGCCGCCATGCGGCACGCATTGGCGCGGCGACCAGCCCTCGGCGCGCAGCACGTCGAGCATGCGCATGTATTCCACGAGCCCGTAGGACAGCACCGGGTCCATCTGCAGGATGTCGCGGTCGGGCCGCATCCCGCCATAGCGCAACAGATTGCGCGCATCCTGCATGGAAAACAGGTTCTCGCCGGTCGCCATCGGCGGGGCATAGACCTTCGAGAGCTCCGCCTGCAGCGCGTAATCGAGCGGGTCGCCCGCCTCCTCGTACCATTTCAGCCCATAGGGCGCGAGCGCCTCGGCGTACGCCAGCGCGGTGTCGAGATCGAAGCGGCCATTGGCATCCACCGCGAGCCGCGCGCCGTCGCCGACCACCTCGAGCACCGCCTCGATGCGCGCGATGTCGTCGGCCAGCGGCGCGCCGCCGATCTTCATCTTCACCGCGTCATAGCCCATCCCGAGATAGCCGCGCATCTCGTCTTGAAGGGCGGTGTTGTCCTTGTCGGGGTAATAATAGCCGCCCGCCGCATAGACCGACACATCCGCCGCCGGCGTGCCGGTGCCGTAGGTCTCGGCGAGGTAACGGTGCAGCGGCCGGCCCGCGATCTTGGCCACCGCGTCCCAAACCGCCATGTCCACGACCCCGACGGCCACCGACCGCTCGCCATGCCCGCCGGGTTTTTCATTGGCCATCATCACGTCCCAGATCCGGAACGGGTCGAGATTGTCGCCCGCATCGGTGACGAGCTGCGCCGGATCGGCCGCGCGTAGCCGCGGCAGGAAGCGGTGCCGCAGCAGCCCGCCCTGCGCGTAGCGGCCGTTCGAGTTGAACCCGTATCCGATCACCGGCGCGCCGTCGCGCACCGCATCGGTCACCACCGCGACGATGGAAACATCCATCTTCGAGAAGTCGATATAGGCGTTGCGAATGTCCGACCCGATCGAGGCCGTGGCCTCGCGTATTTCCACGATCCGCATGCTTGCCTCCCCGCAATGCTCCCGCGCCTGCCTCCCGCGGCCCGGGTCGCGAGGACCCGCACCGCGACATGCGCATGGCCCCATGTCTCGGCTTTGAGGGCGCGATGTCAACGCGCGAAAGGATGCCGGGCGCCGGGCGCCGGGGCCGCCCGCGGCGCGCCGTTTGCGTGCTCTGCCGGCGCGGTGCCGCCTCGCCGGCCGGGCGATGCGTCGTGATTCTCGGACGTGGCCCCATTCCCCCCGGCCACGACATCCGATACCGTCGCGCCGTCATCACGGGCGAGGCTTGCATGTCCACAGCGCTGATCGTGAACCCCGACGCCGCGCGTCATCAGACGCCCGCGGGTCATCCCGAGCGGCCCGCGCGCATGGAGGCGCTGCGCGATGCGCTCGGCGGGGATGCGTTTGCAGGGCTGATCCGCGAGGAGGCGCCGATGGGGGCGCGCGACGACGTCCTGCGCGCTCACGACCCGGCGCATCTGGCGCGGATCGAGGCGGCGATTCCGGCGCGCGGGGTGGCGGCGCTCGATGCCGATACGCATGTCTCGCCCGGCTCGCTGGAGGCCGCCCTGCGCGGCGTGGGCGGCGTGGCGCGGGCGGTGGAGATGGTGCTCGGCGGGGACGCGGCGAACGCGTTTGTCGCGACGCGCCCGCCCGGCCACCATGCCGAGCGCAATCGCACCATGGGGTTCTGCCTGTTCGGCAATGTCGCCATCGCGGCGAAGCTCGCGCTCGATCTGCACGGGCTATCGCGGGTCGCGATCCTCGATTTCGACGTGCATCACGGCAATGGCACGCAGGACCTTCTGTGGGACGAGCCGCGCATCCGCTTCGTCTCCACGCACCAGATGCCCCTCTGGCCCGGCAGCGGCGCGCCCGAGGAGCGCGGCGCGCATGACCAGATCCGCAACATCGCGCTGGAGCCCGGCGCCGGCTCGGCGCCGTTTCGCGCCGCCATCGAGCGCGAGGCGCTGCCGTTCCTCGACGATTTCGCGCCCGAGCTCGTGCTGATCTCGGCCGGGTTCGACGCGCACCGCGCCGATCCGCTCGCGCAACTCATGCTCGATGTGGAGGATTTCGCCTGGGCGACGGCGCGGATTTGCGACATCGCGCAGGCGCATGCGGGCGGCCGGGTGGTCTCGGCGCTGGAGGGGGGTTATGATCTCGGCGCGCTGGCGGCCTGCACCGCGGCGCATGTCGAGCAGTTGATGGAGCGGGGCGCATGAGCGACAAGCCGGTGGGCGAGATGAGCTTCGAGGAGGCCATGGCCGAGCTCGAGCAGGTGGTGACACGGCTCGAACAGGGGGAGGTCGCGCTCGAGGAGTCGATCAAGCTTTACGAGCGCGGCGCGGAACTGAAGGCGCATTGCGACGGCAAGCTCAAGGCCGCGGAAGAGCGCGTCGAGCAGATCCGGCTGGCCGAAAGCGGCGAGCCGGTCGGGACCGCGCCGGCCGACGGATCGTGATGGAGGCGGCGCGGACCGCCGCCGCGGCCGCGATCGCGGCGCGGCTGGAAACGGCGATGGCGGATTTCGCCGAGGCGCCCGTGACCGCGGCGATGGGATATGCGCTGCGCGGCGGCAAGCGGATGCGCGGACTGCTCGTCATCGAGAGCGCACGGCTGCACGGCATCGCGCCGGAACAATCGATCCATGCCGCCGCAGCCGTCGAGGTCATTCACGCCTATTCCCTCGTGCATGACGATCTGCCCGCGATGGATGACGACGATCTGCGCCGCGGCCAGCCCACGGTACACCGCCGCTGGGACGAGGCGACGGCGATCCTCGCGGGTGATGCGCTGCATTGCCTGGCGTTTGAACTTGTGGCCGAGGCCGGCGTGCCGGAGCCGGCGCGGCGGCTCGACCTGTCGGTGGCGCTGGCGCGCGCGGCGGGGGCGCATGGCATGGTGCTCGGCCAGGCGCGCGACATCGCCGCCGAGAGCGCGGCCGCGCCGCTGGACCTTGCCGCAATCACCGAGCTGCAGGCGGGCAAGACCGGGGCGCTGTTTCGCTGGTCGGCGCAGGCGGGCGCGCGCATGGCCGGGGCGGAGGTCGCGGCACTGGGCCGCTACGCCGACGCGCTCGGCCTTGCCTTCCAGATCACGGACGACATCCTCGATGTCGAGGGCGACGCGGCGCGGATGGGCAAGAGCGTGGGCAAGGATGCCGGCGCGGGCAAGGCGACCTTCGTCTCGCTGCTCGGCCTCGACGGCGCGAAGGCCCGTGCGCGGGAGCTCGCCGAAGAGGCGGGCGCGGCGCTGGACGTTTACGGTGCGGCGGCGCAAACCTTGCGACAGGTGGCGCAGTTCGCTATTTCGCGGGACAGTTGAAAGTCGGGGCGGTGACGACATGAGCGAAAGATCCAGCACGCCGCTCCTCGACAGGGTGCGGGTCCCGGCCGACATGAAGGGGCTCAGCGACCGCCAGCTTCGCCAGCTCGCCGACGAGCTGCGTGCCGAGACGATCGCGGCGGTCTCGGAAACGGGCGGGCATCTGGGTGCCGGGCTCGGGGTGGTGGAGCTGACCGTGGCGCTGCACGCAGTCTTCGATGCGCCGCGCGACCGGCTCATCTGGGATGTCAGCCATCAGGCGTACCCGCACAAGATCCTGACGGGGCGGCGCGAGCGTATCCGCACCATCCGCCAGAAGGACGGGCTGTCGGGGTTCACCAAGCGCTCCGAATCGCCCTACGATCCATTCGGCGCCGCGCATTCCTCGACCTCGATCTCCGCCGCGCTCGGCTTTGCGGCGGCGCGCGATCTCGGCGGCGAGGCCGAGCACGGCATCGGTGACGCGATCGCGGTGATCGGCGACGGCGCGCTCTCGGCGGGCATGGCCTATGAGGCGATGAACAATGCCGGGCATCTCGGCAAGCGGCTGATCGTGATCCTCAACGACAACGAGATGTCGATCGCGCCGCCCGTGGGCGCGATGTCCTCCTATCTGTCGCGGCTCTATGCCGGCGCGCCGTTTCAGGACTTCAAGGCCGCCGCCAAGGGCGCGGTCGGCATGCTGCCCTCCCCCTTCCAGCAGGGTGCCAAGCGCGCCAAGGATCTGCTCAAGCACATGACCGTGGGTGGCACGCTGTTTCAGGAGCTCGGCTTCAAGTATATCGGCCCCATCGACGGCCACGACATGGAGCAGCTCCTGCCGGTTCTGCGCACGGTGCGCGAGCGTGCCTACGGCCCGGTTCTGATCCATGTGAGCACCACCAAGGGCAAGGGCTACCGCCCCGCGGAGCAGGCCGTCGATGGCGGTCACGCCACGGCGAAGTTCGACCCGGCCACCGGCGAGCAGAAGAAGGCCGCCTCCAACGCGCCGTCCTATACCAAGGTCTTCGCGCGCAGCCTCATGCAGGAGGCCGAGGACGATCCGCGCATCACCGCCGTCACCGCCGCGATGCCCGGCGGCACCGGCCTCGACCTCTTCGCCGAGCGCTTCCCGGAGCGCTGCTTCGATGTCGGCATCGCCGAACAGCACGCCGTGACCTTCTGCGCGGGCATGGCCGCGGGCGGGATGCGCCCCTTCGCCGCCCTCTATTCGACCTTCCTGCAGCGCGGCTACGATCAGGTCGTCCACGACGTCGCCATTCAGCGCCTGCCGGTGCGCTTCGCCATCGACCGCGCCGGGCTCGTCGGCGCCGACGGCGCCACCCATGCGGGCAGCTTCGACATCGCCTATCTCGCCAACCTGCCCGGCTTCGTCGTGATGGCCGCCGCCGACGAGGCCGAACTCGTGCACATGGTCGCCACCGCCGCGCGCCACGATGACGGCCCCATCGCGTTCCGGTTCCCGCGCGGTGAGGGCGCCGGTGTCGAGATGCCCGAGCGCGGCGTCCCGCTCGAGATTGGCAAGGGCCGGATGATCCGCGAGGGCGCGGGCGTCGCCATCCTGTCCTTCGGCACGCGGCTGTCCGAGGTGATGACCGCCTGCGAGGCGCTCGATGCGCGCGGCGTGCGGCCGACGGTCGCGGATGCGCGCTTCGCCAAGCCGCTCGACCGCGAGCTGATCCTCGACCTCGCCGCCCGGCACGAGGCGCTCATCACCATCGAGGAGGGCGCGGTGGGCGGCTTCGGCAGCCATGTCGCGCAGCTGCTCGCCGAGGCGGGGGTGTTCGACGCCGGGCTCAAATACCGTTCCATGGTGCTGCCCGACATCTTCATCGATCAGGCCAGCCCGGCAGACATGTACGAGGTCGCCGGGATGAACGCGCCGCAGATCGAGGCGAAGGTGCTGGAGGTGCTCGGCGTCGCCCGGATGGGCGCCAGGCGCGCCTGACCCCCTCTTGAAGCCGCGCCGCGGCGTTCCCAGATTCCGACTGGATCCGACGGGGTTCGGCGCAGCCACCCGCCCGCTGCTCGGGCCCTTTTGGACAAGCTTTCGCGTGGCCGTCGCGCCCGCCCGTCGGGACACCGGACGTCAAGATCGGCTCCGGCGCGTCTCGGAGTCGTGACAGGCAAGGCACATTCGAGACGGAAAGGAGGTTGACCATGAACACACTGGCTCCCTTCACCCGCAACGTCACCCGCGTGCCGACCATGGCGGGTCGCGAGACACGTGATCCGTTCCTGGCGCTGCACCGCGACATCAACCAGCTCTTCGACGAGGCCCTGCGCGGCTTCGCCATGCCGGGCGCCGAGCGCGCCGTGCCGACCGCGCCGTGGCCCTCCATCGAGGTGAGCGACCACGGCAACGAGATCCGCGTCACCGCCGAGGTCGCGGGCATGACCCATGACGACATCGACCTGTCGCTGGAGGGCGACGCGCTGGTGCTGCGCGGCGAGAAGACGGCCGAGCAGGACGACGATGCGCGCCGCGTCTCCGAGCGCTTCTATGGCCGCTTCGAGCGCCGCATCCCGCTCGGCTTTGAAGTCGGGCAGGAGCAGGTCGATGCCAGCTTCCGCAACGGCGTGCTGACCGTGACGGTGCCGAAGCCGGCGGACGCGCCGGGCAACGCCAGGCGCATCGAGATCAGCGCCGAGGGCTGATCCGCAGCCGGGGCCGGCGCCGCCCCGGATCCATTGTGCAGGTCCGACAAAGGAGGTGTGACAATGAGACTGCAGATCGATCGTCGCTTTGAGGAAACCGCTTTCGGTATTGCCAAGGCCGTCATCGGCGTGGCTCTGGCGCTGACGCCGTGGGTGCTGGGCTTTACCGCGGCACTGGCGGCGGCGCTCAATGGCTGGATCGTGGGCGCCGCGATCGCGCTGCTGGCCGTCGCCACGCTCTTCTGGGCCAACCGGTGGGCACCCTGGGCGCATCTGGCCCTCGGGGTCTGGGCAATCGTCGCGCCCTTCCTGCTGGGCTTCTCGGCGATGACCGCGGCCTTCGCGGCGCACATGATCGCCGGCATCCCGGTCGCCGCGATCGCCGCGCTGGAGCTGTGGTTCATCCACAACCGGCCCATGAAGACGGCCTGAGTGCCGGACGCCCGATGCGGCAAGACAGGTCGGGGTCGCTGCCCCGGCCCTTTCGCTTTCAGAGCGCCGGAAAGCGCCGGGCCAGATCGGCGGCAAGGGCGCGGTCGGTGCCGTCCTCGGGGCCCTGCGCCCAGGGGCGGAACCGGTCGCGAAAGGCGCGCAGGCGCGCTGTCGCCGGCGCCGCCGGATAACCGATGCGCGTCAGGCTGTCCGCGAGCGGCGCGTCGCCGCCGCCATGGCCGGGCCAGACCGACAGCCCGCCATGCGCGAGGCGGCGCCAGTCGAAGCGCGGGCCGGGATCGGCCTTGCGCTCCGGCGCCATGTCGCGGTGACCGATCACCCGCTCGGGCGGCACGCCCCAACGCCCCATCAGGCCGGGCAACAGCGCCTCCAGCGCGCGCATCTGCGGCGCGGCGAAGGGCTGCGCCCCGGTGTTGGCCAGCTCGATCCCGAGGGAGCGCGAATTCACGTCATCGACGGAGCCCCAGGCCCCCGCCCCGGCATGCCAGGCGCGCGCGGCCTCGGGTACCAGCGCCCAGATGCTGCCATCCTCCGCGATCAGGTAATGCGCCGACACGGCCGTTTCCGGATCGCAGAGCCGGTCGAGCGCGGCGGCGCAGCTCTCCATGCCGGTGTAGTGCAGGACAATCATGTCTGGGCGCGCACCGCCCCGGCGCGGGCCCTGATTGGGCGATTGCCGCGCGGTGATCACTCCGCGCGCGCGGCGGTGCGGTATGGCTCGGGGTCCCACCAGCACGCGAAGCCGTCGCCATTCGGATCGAGGCCGAGCGGATCATCCTCGGGCCCGCCGCGGCGCAGGAATTCCTCCTGCGCGAGGTCCTGATTGTCGAACTCGGCGCAGTTGCGCTGAAAGCGGCGCTCGGCGAACAGGCCACGGCGGCTGTGCTGCGTCTCGCCGACGGCGTGCCGCGTCGAGAGCGCGTATTCGACGACGTTGGGCGCGTCGGGATCGGCCTCGTCCGGGGTGTCGCCCTGGGCGACGGGCTGCTCGGGCGCGGGCGGATCGACCTGCTCCTCGGCAAGATCAACCTCCGCGCCGGTGTCCCGCTCGCCGCCGATATCCGGCTCGGCCCCGGCGCGCTCGGCGTCGCCGAAGGGCGCATCGTTGGCCGCGCCGGACTCGCCTTCGTCACCGCGCACGGCGGCGAGCGCGTCGCGCGCGATGCTCTCGCCATCATCCGCGCCGCCATCCTCGGCGCTTGTGCGCGGGGTGTCGTCGGGCTCGTCAAGACCGGGGATCGCGGAGATCGGCGCGCCGTCATCGGCGGGTTCGGTCTCTTCGGTCGGCTGCTGCGTGCCCGTCTCCTGCGGTGCCTGACTCGGTGCACAGGCGGCGATCAGGGCGAGCGCGGTGCCCATCAGCAGAGTGCGGGGACTATGTCTGGTCAGCGTCGTCATGGCGCGCGCCTACCACCATTTCTGCGGGCGCGAAACCGGACCGGCCGCGCGTTCGATCACATGCGCGACATTCAGCATATCGCCCTCACCCCATGGCTGGCCGATGATCTGCAGGCCGAGCGGCAGCCCCTTTCCGTCACGCCCGGCGGGCACCGAGACGCCGGGCAGCCCGGCCATGTTGACCGGCACGGTGAAGATATCGTTGAGATACATCGCCACCGGATCCTCGCCGCCCATCTCGCCGAGCCCGAAGGCCGCCGACGGCGTCGCCGGGGTCAGGATCGCATCCACCCCATCGGCGAAAACCGTCTCGAAATCGCGCCGGATCAGGGTGCGGACCTTGCGCGCGCGGTTGTAATAGGCGTCGTAGAAGCCCGCCGAGAGCACATAGGTGCCGATCATCACGCGCCGCTGCACCTCGGCGCCGAAGC
>LFIK01001349.1_pt1 | contig 19454 bp, 18 predicted proteins | sample 643401 | NCBI WGS metagenome assembly LFIK01 (sample SAMN03777447, study PRJNA286221) | soda lake metagenome | biome: soda lake; feature: Kulunda steppe; material: water; isolation source: sample T5-Br brine of Lake Tanatar-5 | place: Russia: Kulunda steppe | collected 2010-07
GGGCTCCGCTCGCGGGCGCTTTTCCATCTCTCGAGGGGGGTGCCGTCGCAGGGGGCATCGAGCCCCCGGCGACGGCGCTGCCGCGGCCCCTGCCGCAAGGACGGGCAACCACCCCGCACCGGCAGGGGCAAATCGTCCCGGCCCGGCGCCGGGTCTTTTCACGCCCGGTCAGCATGATATGTGACATCACCTGTCCTGTCCGAGGCCCGCAATCCATGTCTGACACCTTCCGCCTGACCCTGGCGCAGCTCAACCCCTGCCTGGGCGATATCGCGGGCAACGCCGCCAAGGCGCGCGCAGCCTGGGCCGAGGGGCGTGCGCGAGGGGCCGACATGGTGGCCCTGCCCGAGATGTTCCTGTCCGGCTATCAGACGCAGGACCTTGTCTGGCGCCCCGCCTTCCTGCGCGAGATCCGCCACGCGCTGGACGCGCTGACGCGGGACTGCGCCGATGGCCCGGCGCTGGGGCTGGGCCTGCCGCTGGCCGAGGACGGGCAGATCCATAATTGCTGGGCGGTGCTGGCCGAAGGGCGCGTGCACGCCGTGATCCGCAAGCACCACCTGCCCAACAATTCGGTCTTCGACGAGAAGCGCCTTTTCGCCCCCGGCGACATCTCCGGGCCCTACCGCGCCGGGCCGATCCGCATCGGCACGCCGATCTGCGAGGATGCCTGGTTTCCCGACGTGGCCGAGACGCAGGCCGAATCGGGCGCCGAGCTGCTGCTGGTCCCCAATGGCTCACCCTATGCCCGCCACCGTTTCGACACCCGCATGGCGCATATGGTGGCGCGCGGGGTCGAGACCGGCCTGCCGCTGGTCTATCTCAACCTCGTCGGCGGGCAGGACGATCAGGTGTTCGACGGGGCGAGCTTCGTGCTCAACCCCGGCGGTCACCTGGCGCTACAACTGCCCGCGCATGAGGACGCCATCGAGACCGTGGCCTTTTCCCGCACGGATGCAGGCTGGCGTGCGGCAACAGGCCCCCGCGCGCGGCTGCCCGACGCGTGGGAACAGGATTATCGCGCCATGGTGGTGGGCTTGCGCGACTACCTCGGCAAGTCGGGCTTCGCGCGCGTCGTGCTGGGCCTGTCGGGCGGGGTCGATTCGGCGCTGGTCGCGACCATTGCAGTCGATGCGCTGGGGGCGGCGAACGTGCATTGCGTGATGCTGCCCTCGGAATACACGGCGCCCGAAAGCCTCGCCGACGCGACGGCGCTGGCGCAAAACCTCGGCGTGCGGCTGGACGAGATCGGCATCGAGGGGCCGCGCGCGGCGATGACCGAGGCGCTGGCGCCGCTCTTCACCGGCCGCGCGCCGGACGTGACCGAGGAAAACCTGCAATCGCGCATCCGGGGCACGCTTCTGATGGCGCTGTCGAACAAGTTCGGCGCGATGCTGCTGACCACCGGCAACAAATCCGAGGTCGCAGTGGGCTATGCCACGATCTATGGCGACATGAATGGCGGCTACAACCCGATCAAGGATCTGTGGAAGACCCGCGTCTTCGAGACCTGCCGCTGGCGCAACGCGCATCACCGCGACTGGATGGCGGGACCGGCCGGCGCGGTGATCCCAGCCCGCATCATCGACAAGCCCCCCTCGGCCGAGCTGCGCGCCGATCAGCGCGACGAGGACAGCCTGCCGCCTTACGCGGAACTCGACGCGATCCTCGAGCGGCTGGTCGAGCGCGACCACGACATCGCCGATCTGGTCGCCGATGGCTACGCGTACGAGACCGTGCGGAAAGTCGCGCATCTGGTGGCGATCTCGGAGTGGAAACGCCACCAGTCCGCCCCGGGACCCAGGCTGACCAACCGGGCCTTCTGGCTCGACCGGCGCTACCCGTTGGTCAATCGCTGGCGCGATCCCGGCGAATAACCTCTGACGGGGGTGCCGTTGCAGGGGGCATCGACCCCCCTGCGACGGCGCTGCCGCAGCACTGTCGCAACGCGCAACGCTTTCGCCGCTGCCCCGCCGCCGTCAGGCGGCAAGCGCCCGCGAGCGGGACATGGGCGGGCGGGTGGGTGTCCCCGAGCGGGCGCTTTCACCCGATCAAGCAAGCAGTGGTCACGGAGTATCGCGCGACGCCATCACCGCCGGGGCGGGATCACCGCGGGCGGCCCCCGACAGGATGTATGCGCTTGCCATCGTTGAACATCGGACTGTTGCCCACATCTTTGGTGCCCCGGCAGTTCCCGTAGACCAGCAAAGCCTCTTGCAGCTTTTCTTCTGACTGCCGGATCATATCCTGAAAAACCTTCGCGAATATTTCTCGGTTGGCTTTTTGCTCCTCGCCGGACTGACGATAACTCTCGAACGCATCCTCGAGTGCCTGGTTGTAGCGCCCCGCCGCCTTGACCAATTTGAGGCCAGTCTTGAGACGACCCATTGCAGCCTTGTCCGGTCCCAGCAGCCTGTCTTCATATCCGTCCAGAATGAAAATTGCCTGATCAATGGCCATTCCCTCGGCGGCTCTTTTGGCTTTCAGGCTATTTGCAGGCAGTTTCCCTTTGCGGCGATCGCGTTGAATGCCTTTGGCCTACATGGCACTGTCGCCGAAGTGCAGAGCGTTCTTCACGGTCTTGTCATTCTTTGGTGCCAGTGATTTACCGACACTGAACATACTCTTGGCGCCTTGCTCGGCAACATCATCGAAGGTGCTATAGCCATGGGTGTATTCGGACATCTTCTGCGACATGTCGATGCTTGCCATACCGAGACTGGCGGTGATATCGACCTTACGGCTCGTTTTTCCCGAAGGATCGACCCCGTCGAGAATATCTCCCGCAATGGCAGAGGTCAGGTCGAGAAAGGAATAGCAGGTTTCACGGATCAGCGTCCCTGCCAGAATGGCGCTGTTGAAAAATGCGAAGTCCGAGTTCTGGCGCAGGAAAGTTTCCTTGTGCGCTTTCAGCGCCGCAAGCTGACGGTCGATATTGGAAAGCTTTTCCCGCTCGGCCACACAGCTTTGCGGGGTATTGATTTCATGGTGGAAATAAAACTGTTGCAGTTCAGGGATCGGGCTTGACTTTACGATCGGCATTTTCATGTCCTTTCGGTGCAATCCGGCGATTAACTGATCTCATACTCAAACCCACTCTCACCCATCTCCACCCGCACATCCGAAAACTCCACCCCCTCCAGCGTGCGCGTCAGCACGGCGCGCGACAGGTCAGGCAGGATCGTGTTGGTGATGATGTTATCGACCATTCGCCCGCCCGAATCCGGGTCCTGGCACTGGCTGACGATGTGATCGACCACACCGTCGGAATAGACCATCTTCGCCCCGTGCCCGGATTTCATCCGACCGACGATGGCGTTCAGTTTCAGCCGCACGATGCCTGACAGCACATCGGTCGAGAGCGGGAAATAGGGGATGGTCACGATCCGCCCCAGCAGCGCGGGCGGAAAGACCTCTTGCAGATGCGGGCGCAGCGCGGCGGTCAGCACCTCGGGCTCGGGACGGGTCTCGCCGCGGGCGGCCATCTCCATGATCACGTCGGTCCCGACATTCGAGGTCAGCAGGATCACGCAGTTCTTGAAGTCGATCCGCCGCCCGGTGCCATCCTCCATGATGCCCTTGTCGAAGACCTGGAAGAACAGCTCGTGCACGTCCGGGTGGGCCTTTTCGACCTCGTCCAGCAGGACGACGGAATAGGGCTTGCGGCGCACCGCCTCGGTCAGCCGCCCGCCCTCGCCATAGCCCACATAGCCGGGCGGTGCGCCCTTGAGGCCCGAGACAGTGTGCGCCTCCTGAAACTCGCTCATGTTGATGGTGATGACATTCTGCTCGCCGCCATAGATCGCCTCGGCCAGCGCCAGCGCCGTCTCGGTCTTGCCGACGCCAGAGGGGCCGCAGAGCATGAACACCCCGATCGGCTTGCCGGGATTGTCGAGCTTGGCGCGGTTGGTCTCGATCCGCTTGGCGATCTGCAACAGCCCGTGATCCTGCCCGATCACCCGCTCGCGCAGCCGGTCGGGCAGTTCCAGGATGGCGCGCAACTCGTCCGTGACCATGCGGCCCACGGGGATGCCGGTCCAGTCCGATATAACGCTGGCGACGGCCTGTTCATCGACATGGGCGTAGATCATGCGCCGGTCGGCATCGCCCTCGTCGAGATCGGCCACCCGCGCGGTCAGCATCTCGCGCAAGCTGTCCTCGTCGGCAGGGGTGTCCGCAGCCGGGGCCTCCTCTGCCCGGGTGTCCGCCGTCGGCGCCTCCCCTTCTGGCGCATCCTCGGGCGCCACCGCGGCCTCGGCCACCTCTGCCGTGCCCGCCCGCGCGGCGGCGAGTTTCTCGCGCAGGCTCAGGATATCCTCGACCAGTTCCTTCTCGCGCGTATAGTCGGCCTCGGCGGCGTCGAGTTGCGCGCGCAGGCTGGCCATCTCTTCGACCATCTCGGCCAGACGTGCGGCGTCCTGCGTGCCCAGATCGGCCTGCGCTTCCTGCGCCGCCTGCTCGCGCTCCAGCGCCGCGATCTCGGCGCGCAGATCGGCGACCATGGCGGGCGTCGCGGACTGGCTGATCGCAACCCGCGCCGCCGCTGTATCCAGAAGCGACACTGCCTTGTCGGGCAGTTGCCGCGCGGGCAAGTAGCGCGCCGACAGGTTGACGGCGGCGACCACGGCCTCATCGGCGATGCGGACCTTGTGATGCGCCTCCATGGGGGCAAGGATGCCGCGCAGCATGGTGCAGGCGCGCGGGATGGACGGCTCGTCCACGTTCACGGGCTGGAAACGCCGGGTCAGCGCCGGGTCCTTCTCGAAATGCACGCGGTATTCGGCCCAGGTGGTCGCGGCGACCGTGCGAAGCGTGCCGCGCGCGAGCGCGGGTTTCAACAGATTGGCGGCATCGCCCGTGCCCGCCGCGCCGCCCGCGCCGATCAGGGTGTGCGCCTCATCGATGAACAGGATGATGGGAGTGGGGCTGGCCTGAACCTCGTCGATGACCGAGCGCAGGCGCTGCTCGAACTCGCCCTTCATGCTGGCCCCGGCCTGCATCAGCCCGATATCGAGCGCGTGCAGCCGCACGCCCTGCAACGCGGGCGGCACATTGCCCGCGACCAGCGCCTGGGCGAACCCCTCGACCACGGCGGTCTTGCCGACGCCCGCCTCGCCCGTCAGGATCGGGTTGTTCTGCCTCCGGCGCATCAGCACGTCGATGATCTGGCGGATCTCGTCGTCGCGGCCCACGATGGGGTCCATCTTGCCCGATTCCGCCTGCGCGGTCATGTCGATGGAAAAGCGCCCCAGCGCCGTGCTGCCCCCTGCCCCGCGCTCGCCCGCAGCCTCGCCCGTGCTGGCCGAACCCAGCCCCGAGCCGTCCATGGGGCGCATGTCCTCTTCCTCGGAGTCCGCCCACAGCGCGCGCGCCTCGCCCGCGATATGATCGGCATCGAGCGTGCTGAGCAGCGGGCTGACCTGCGCCACCGCGCGGTAGAGATCGCGCGTGCGCAGCATCGCGACCAGCACATGCCCCGAGCGGATCTGCGCCTCGCCGAACAGCAGCGTGGCGTAATGCCAGCCCCGGTCGAGCGCATCGGCCAGGTGGCCCGAGATCCCCGGCATCTCGGTCACGTTGCGCTTGAACCCGGCGATGGTCTTTTCCAGATCCGCCATCACCCGGCCCCGGTCCACCCCCATCTGCCGCAGCGTCACCGCGATGTCGGATTTCTCGTTCGAGAGCAGATGATAGAGCCAGTGGGCAAGCTCGACATGGCGGTTGCCCTCGCCCTTGGCGTGGCGCAGCGCCTTCATGAAGGCATCATAGCCGACGCGGTTGAGCTTTCCGGCGACGGTTTCAAGGCTGATCTCGGACATTTCCAGTTCCTCCAGGGGGCAAGGCGGCGTCAGGCGGCGGCAGCGGGCATCGCATGGTCGATGGAAAACACGGCGCAAAGGCGCTCACCCTCGGGCGTGGGCGCCTCGGCCTCGGTCGGGGACAGGCTGAAACTCGTCCAGCCAAGCTGCCCCGCCGTGCCCAGCCGCGTCGGCGGCAACACGGCCTCGGGCAGGCTGAGCGCGATATCGACCTCGAGCAGCGGGCCGAGATAGCCGCGCAGGAAGTCCACCAGCTTGCGGCACTGCGGCTGGCCGGGCAGGAAGGCGTTGTATTCCTCGAGATCGCGGCAATGCAGCACCACGCGCAGCTTGTCGTTGAGGCTGAAGGCGCGGGTGCCAAGGCACATGTCGGTGCCCAGAGAACTGGCGCGCTGGCCCAGCTTCGAGCAGTCCTCGGGGTCGAATTCCAGCCAGGTGCCGACATGCTCTTGCAAGGTGACCGGCGTGCCGAGGATATAACCCAGACACTGCCGCAGCCGCGCGACCGACCGGATCCGCGACGACATCAGCCCGGCAAGGCCCAGCCGCACGATGTCGGGCAGGCTGTCGCGGTCCTGCGTGGCCGGCGTGCCCAGTCCGATCAGCGAACCCAGCCAGATGCGGAAGCGGTCGTCATGCGGGCGATCCATCTGCACGATGGGGCGCGCTTCGGCCCAGGCGCGGTAGAACAGCTGCACGAAGCGCGCCGCGAAGATATCGGCAAAGCGCGCGAAAGAGGGGTCGTTGTGGCGCTGCTTCCATTCCAGCGCCTCGGCGGTCAGCGGCAGGGGCAGCGCGCCCTGCGGGCCGAAATACCCCATGAAACGGACATGCACATCCGCCACGCCACTGTCCTGAAAGCTGACTTCGGCGACATTGCTGGGCGGAAACTCCAGAAACGGGTCCTGGCGTGGGATGACGATTTCCTGCGCCAGCGTGACCGAGCGGCTGATGCGCGGCAGATCGGGGCGCGACGCCTCGAGCCTGCGCATCAGCGCCAGCACGTCGAAGGCATAGGGCGCCTCGACCATGCGGGCGCGCAGCGTGTCGGGCAGGGGCAGCGGCGCAAGCTCCGTGTCGCGCCCTGCCCCCGGTGCCGGGGTCACCGGGGGGGCGACCTTGGCCGTGCGCTGCGGCGCGCGGCTCACAGCACCGGCCCCGAGCCGGTGCGTGGCGCAAAGCGCAGCACCTCGCCGCGCGATTGCGAGCGGATGATCGTCTGGGTGAAGCTGTTGATCTGCACGTGATCGGCGAGAAACCGGTCGAGCACCGCGGCCAGCGCGGCAAAGCCCGTCCCCTCGAAGGCGCGGTCGTCGAAGGTCAGCGTCACCTGCAGCCCGCGCACTGGCGCGAAAGAGGTGCCGTGCCGGATCGAGCGCGTGACGGGCCGGATTTCCGAGCCGACCAGCCCTTGCACCTGCCGCGCGGTGATCGCGTCGGACAGATCGGCAAACAGCGACAGCACCTCGCGCAGCCCCGAGGCCGGGTCCTCTTCCGAGCGGTCGGTCAGCCCCAGATGATTGAACTGCAGGCAGTTGATGAGTTGCCACAGCCGCGCGCCGCCCGTCCCGTCGGCCCGCGTGCTCGAGGCATGGGGCGATTCCTGTTCGGACAGCGCATCGCGCGGTCGCGTCGGCCCGACAATGCAGCGCAGCCGGACCTGGATGTTGTCGACCAGCGTGAAATCTGCGGTCTGCTGACCGATGGGCAGTTGCGCGGGCAGGTGGCGGTTGGTGCACAGCAGATCGCCCTGAAGCGCGCGCGCCCCGTCGCCCGCCGCCGGGGCGTGCAGGCTGATCAGCGTCTCCGACCCATGATATGGGCGGTTGGGGTTGCGGCGCAATTCGGTCAGCGCCACCCGGCGCGGACGGCGGCGCAGGCTGAAATAGAGCGCCTCGCCCGGTCGCGCCTCGCGCCCCGGCAGGGCATAGACCGGCCAGACCGGCACCGCGGTCTTGCCATCGCCCAGATAGGCGCGCATCCGGGTCACGGAATGCACCTCGTAATGTTCGACCGGGCTGGATTGCGGGTTGAGCAGATGCTCGTGCTGGCTGTCGCTGATCTTGACCCGTGCGGACCGCTCGCTGAACAGGTTGATCGTCGGCACCACATAAAGGCGGAAATTGTCGGGCCCCAGGATCGGCGGCAGCCGCGCATCGGCATGGCCGAACTCGAACAGCACGTCAAAGGCCGGGGCATCGATGCGCGCCAGCGCCTGTTCGAGCTTTGCCAGCCGGAAGCCCATGAATTTCTGCGGCAGGATATGAAACTCCTTGAGCCGCGCGAAACCGGGAAAGAGGCGCTCCTCCTCGGGGAAGAACGCCTCGTCGGGGTCGAACCCGATCTGTTCGATGAACCCCTCGGGCGCCGGGGCGAAGACCGGGTCGCCATAGGGGTCGAGCCAGCGCAGCGTGACCCGCAGGCAGGTGCCGAAAAGCTGCTCGTACAGCGCCGACATCTCCGACGGGGGGCCCTGCAGATGCACCGGTAGCCGCGAGAGCCCCGCCTGCGCCAGCGCGTTCACCGGCTTGAGCGCGGCGCGCGCCTTGGCCTCGGTCGGCAGGGCGTCGGGATCGGGCTTGCCGGGGGCGGTGCGGCGCACGAAGCGCAGCCGCAGCCCGGCGGCGGTGCGCGAGGTCACCTCCAGCCCCAGCGCCTGCAACGCGCCCACCCCGGTCACGTAGCTCGCGCGGTCGATCTGCAGCGGCCACAACTCCAGCGGCGCCGACAGCCGGAAGCGGCACTGCACGCGGCGGTCGCGGTCGCGGTAGCTGGCATCCATGTAGCTGCCGGGCGCGAATCGCGTGCCACTGGCCAGATCGGGAATGGCGTAATCGGGTTCGGCCTGCATCAGCGCCGCCGCCGGGATCGGACACAGATAGCCCGGCAGCAACTGGTCCAGAAGCGCCGTGCTGAAGGTCGAGAACTCGGAATTGAGCTTCAGATGCACCCGCGCTGCGAGGAACGCCGCCCCTTCCAGCAGCCCGGCGAGGCCGGGATCCATTCGGTCGCGCGCCAGCCCGCCCAGCCGGTCGGCGAGGCCCGGAAACTCCAGCGCGAAGGCTTCGGCGCGCTCATAAAGCAGGCCGAGTTCGCGTTCGTAGAGGTCAAGGAATTCCTGCTTCATTCAGGCTTGCCCCGCCCCCTGGCCGTCCCGGAACCGGACCTGGAGGACGCGACCTCCATGCCCGGGGGCACATGCTGCGCCCGCTTTGTCGCCGCCTGCGCCGCCGCAGTCGAGGCCGTCGCGCCGCGTCCGCGCGACAGGTTGCGCAGATCGATCTTGCCCGAGCCGACATCGATCTCGGCCACGAACTCCAGCGGCACATCGACGGGGCGGCACAACAGATCGGCGTTGACCGAGAATGCGATGCGCTGGTTCACGTCATCACTCTCCTCGTGCCGGGTAATGCTGACCGTGCCGGAATCGAGCCGCGGCTCATGCGCCAGCAGCGACTTGCGCAGGCTCTCGGCCAGCAGCGGCAGCTTGTCGGAATCGGTGGTCAGATGGACCAGATCCTGCATGCCGAAATTCAGCACCGAGCGGCGCACATGCGGGTGGTCGTCGAGATCGACCACCGAGGCGAGGTTGACGGTGTTCAACAGATGCCCGAGATCGATGTCCAGGCTCTGGCGAAGCTGCGCCTCGTTCGAGGTCATGCGGTCCGAGCGCCGCGTCACCACGCGCGAGCCGTCCTCGGAATAGCTGACGCTGGCGCGGCGTGCATCGCCCGCGCGCGCCGCGTCACGGAACGCCTGCAACAGCGGCGTGTGCAGCGTGTGGCTGCGCCCCTTCTTGCCGACACTGGTTTTCTGACGCATTGTTCAGCCCCCCGCGCACGCCACAAAGACAGCATGACCGGGGTTCGACCGGCGTTGCGTGCCCTGCCCCGGATGGCAAAGGGCACATGGGCCCGGGCCCGTCACGCGACCGCCCTGTGCAGACGATGCCATGTCTGATCCGGGCCAGCGGCCGAGCCGACCCCTGCCCCGAACGCTCTCGGGTCGGCGGCAGCATGGCGCATGCCATGCTGCCCGCACCAAGGGTCCCTCAGGCCGCCTTGTTCTTGGCGACGTCCCAGCCAGCCTTGGACGAGCCCTTCTTGCCGCCCTTGTCGTCCTGCGCCTGATACTCGACCTCGAACCAAGCGAAGTTGAAGCTCAGCGACTCCTGCACCCGGTCACGATCGCCCTCCTGACCGCCAGTGTTGTAAGAGGACACGATGATCTTCTTCATCTTGATGGTCAGATAGTCGATCGGCTTGGCCCCGCCGGCCTTGCGGACGACCAGCGTCCCCTCGTCGATATGCTCGCCCGAGGTGCAGGCCTTCAGCAGGTCCGGGGTCGATTTGTCCACATATTTGGTCAGGTTCATATCGGACACCGCAACCTTGCCGCCGCCGCCGCCGGTCGCGGTGTGGGTGGTCCCGCTCTGGACCATGCCCCAGGACCAGGCAAGGATGTCAATCTCGTCCTCATGGCCATCAATGACGCTTTCGCCTTTGATTCCGTTCGAGAGTTTCAGAAGAATATCAACAGACATGGTGTCCTCCGGTTAGTGGAACTCGGTTTGCTAAGTGGGTTTGTCGTCAGTTCGAGGGAAGTTTCGACACGAGGCTCATGCCGATATCCATCCCCTCCAGCTGGAAATGCGGGCGGAGAAGAAACTTACCGACATAATACCCCGGGTTTTCAGGGTCCTCAACGACCTCGACCTTCGCCCCGGCCAGCGGCAAGCGCGCCTTTTCGGCCTCGGACGCCTTGGCGGGCGAGATGTGGACATAATTGCTGATCCAGTCCTGCAACTCGTATTCAAGCTGCTCACGCTCGCGGTTGGACCCGATCTTGTCGCGCACCATGTGCTTGAGGTAATGGGCGAAACGCGACACCGCGAACATGTAGGGAATGCGCGCGGACAGGTTCTCCGACGCGGTTGCCTCGGCGCTTTGCATCTTCTTCGGCTTGTAGACCGATTGTGCACCGATGAAGGCCGCCTTGTCGGTGTTCGAGCGGTGGATCAGGCTGATCAGCCCGGCTTTTGACAGCTCTGCCTCGCGCCGGTCGGTGATCGACACCTCGGTGGGGCATTTCATGTCGATCGACCCCTCATCCGTGGTGAAGGTATGCGCCGGCAGGTTCAGCACCTCGCCGCCCGACTGCACGCCGCGGATCTGTACGGTCCAGCCATAATCCTTGTGCGCGCGGGCGATGTTCGCGCCCATCGCATAGGCCGAATTCATCCAGGCATACTTGCCGCTGTCATGGCCGTCGGTCTCTTCGTTGAAGTTGAACTCCTCGACCGGCAGGCTGTCCTCGCCATATGGCAGGCGGGCCATCATGCGCGGCGCGGTCAGCGCCAGATAGCGCGAGTTCTCGCTGTCGCGCAGCCCCCGCCAGGCGGCGTAATCGGGCGTCTCGAAGATCGACATGATGTCGTGCGGGTTGTTGATCTCGCTCCAGTCATCCATGCCCAGCAGCGTCGGCGCGGCGGCCCCGAAGAACGGCGCATGTGCTGCCGCGGCCACCATGCTGACCCCGCGCAGCACGCGCACATCGGCCGAGGAATGGTCGAACTGGTAATCGCCAATCAGGCAGCCGAAGGGCTCGCCGCCCAACGTGCCAAGGCCGGATTCGTAGATCTTCTTGAAGAACGGGCTCTGGTCCCATTTCGCGCCCGGATAGCTGCGCAGCTCGCGGTCCAGCTCGGATTTCGAGATGTTCATGACCCGGACCTTCAGCGTCGCGTCGGGTTCCGAATTGTTGACCAGATAGGCCAGCCCGCGCCAGGCGCTCTCGAGCTTCTGGAATTCCGGCGCGTGCAGGATCTCGTTCATCTGCTCGGACAGCTTCTCGTCAAGCCGCGCGATCATCTCGTCGACAGTGTCGAGCACGTCTTCCTTGACCACCGACTGATCGGCCAGCGCCTCGCGCACCAGCGTCGAGATGGCATTGTCCACTTCGGTCGCCGCCGCTTCGTTGCGCGGCTTGAAGCTGGCCTTGAGCAGCGAGGAAAACTCGTCAAGTTCTTCGGTCTTGACGGCACCGTCCTGCTGAAGCTTTTCCTGTTCCATATAGCGTATCCCGGTCCCTGTCTGTCACGTTTCGGCAGCCCCTGACCCGTACGGCCGGGGGCGCGTCAGTCCTTGTCGTCGGCTGGTCCGCCCTCGGCGGTCTTCTGCTCCAGCAGCTTCATCAGCTCCGGATCGTTGAGAAGCTGGCGCAGCATGTCCTGCGCGGCGGTCTTGCCGTTCATGTAGCGCTGCAGGTTGGCAAGCTGGCGGCGCGCGTCGAGGAGCTTCTTCATCGCCGGAACCTGCTCGGCGATCTTGCCGGGGTCGAGATCGTCCATGCTGCGGAAGGTCAGGTTCATGCCGAGCTTCTCGCCCTCATCACCGCCGAGCTTGTTGTCGACGCTCAGATTGACGGCAGGTTCGATGCTTTCCATGTATTCGTCGAAACTTTGCGGGTCGACCTGGGTGAAGGGGCGGTCGGCGACGCGTGGTTTCTCGACCTTCGAGGCATTGCCCGACAGGTCCGACATCACCCCCATCACGAAGGGCAGCTCGACCTGCGCAGTCTCGTCATACGGGTCTTGATAGCTGATGTGCACACGCGGGGGGCGATTGCGCCGCAGCGCCTTCTGAGCAGAATCCGACATCTCTCCCTCCAGATTTCGTGATCGCGAAATTGAAACCTGACATGCTGGCACTTGTCAAACATAATGATAGCCTAGCGCCCGATTTTTATTTGAATTGCAAAGCCGCATTGCAGGGGGCGGCCGGGGGCTGTACCCCGCAATCAGAGCGTGCGCAGCATGTCGCGATGCGGGATGCCAGCGTCCAGATATTCCGGCCCCTCGGCCACAAACCCAAGCCCCTCGTAGAACCCGATCGCATGGGTCTGCGCGCCGAGCTTCGCGCGGGTTATCCCGGGCCGGTCGCGCAGGACCGCGATGGCCGCCTCGATCAGCGCCGCGCCGATGCCCTGCCCGCGCAGGCCGCGCAGCACGCAGACGCGGCCTATCTTGCCCGTCTCATCGGCCAGCAGCAGCCGCGCGCAGCCCACCGGCACGCCGTCAAGCTGCGCCAGCAGATGCAGCGCGTCAGCATCGCGCCCGTCCAGTTCCTCAGCCTCGGGAACCTGTTGTTCCTCGATGAAGACGACCCGGCGCAGCGCGTGACAGGTGGGCAGGTCCGTCGTCAGCCCGATCTGCAGCGTCATGCGAAGTAATCCCGAAGCATGCAGCTATAGACCGCCTTGAGCTGGATGATCTGGTCGGTCTCGGCATATTCGTCGATCTGGTGCATCGAGGTGCCGACCAGCCCGAACTCGACCACCGGGCAATGATCCTTGACGAAACGCGCATCCGATGTCCCGCCCGAGGTCGAAAGCCGCGGGGTCACGCCGCAGACCCCCTCGACCGCGCGCATGACCAGATCCGACAGCGGCCCCGGCGGGGTGAGGAACGACTCGCCCGAGACATGCACCGCGACCTCCATCGCCACGCCGCTTTCGCCTTCCGCCGCCGCGGCCTGCGCGCGCAGCCAGTCGCTCAGCGATGCACCCGAATGCAGATCGTTGAAGCGGATGTTCAGTGTCGCCACAGCCCGCGCGGGCACCACGTTCGAGGCCGGGTTGCCCACGTCCACGCTGGTCAGTGCCAGCGTCGAAGGGTCGAAATGCTCGCTGCCTTGGTCCAACTCGTGCCGCGCCAGCCGGTCGAGCAGCCCCACCAGCGCGGGAAGCGGGTTCAGCGCCTTGTGCGGATAGGCAGTGTGGCCCTGCTGCCCGGTCGCCGTGATGCGCGCGGTCAGCGAGCCGCGCCGCCCGATCTTGACCATCTCGCCCATCACCTCGGGGCAGGTCGGCTCGCCCACGATGCAGGCGGCCATCGCCTCGCCCTCGGCGGCCATCCAGTCGAGGATCGCGACAGTGCCATCCTGCCCCGGCCCTTCCTCATCGCCCGTGATGGTCAGGATCACCGCGCCGTCAGGCGGGGTGTCGCGCACGAAATCCACCGCCGCCGCGACAAAGGCCGCGACGCCCGATTTCATGTCGCAGGCCCCGCGCCCCCAGATGCGGCCCTGATCGACCTCGCCGCCAAAGGGCGCGCGAGTCCAGTCAGCGGGGTTGCCCAGCGGCACGACATCGGTGTGCCCGTTGAAGCCGAAACTGCGCGGATGCCCCTTTGCGCCCCAGCGTGCGAACAGGTTGGGCGTGCCGTTGCGGTCGACCCGGTGGCACGCGAAGCCCGCTTCGGACAGTACCCGCTCCAGAAGCACCAGCGCGCCGCCCTCCTTGGGCGTGACCGAGGGGCAGCGGATCAGCTCTTTCGTCAGCGCAACAGCCGAGACGGGCTCATTCATCGTCATCCTCATCGCCAAACCATGTCTTCTGCGCCACGATCACTACATCCTCGTCGAGCGCGCGCGCCATCAGCGCGCGTTCTTCCTCGGGCACGGTGTCGCCCGCGCTCTCGCGCTCCGCCAGCGTGCCGTAGCTCGTGACGTCAAGCGCCTGCATCCCGGCGGTCTTCAGCAGCGCGACCGTCTCGCGCACCGCCTCGGCCTCGGTCGTGCCGGGCGCATAGACCAGCAGCCCCGCGCCGGTCGCGCCATCGGGCAACGGATCACCGGGCTGCCGGCCAAGATCGACCAGCAGCGTGTAGACCTGCGGCGCGGCATCGCGGGGTTTGCGGGGCATGGGTGCATCCTCTCCGAGGCTCGGAACTCCTGTCAGGAAAGCGCGCGCAGGGCAAGCCCCGCCATCCGCGCGCCCCATTCGGCATAGATGGGCGCGCCGGGGTGAAAGCCGTCGCGCGCCAGCATCTGCGGGGACAAGGGGATATCGAAGGGCACATGCACCGCGCCCGTTGCAAGGCAAACCGCGTGCAACTCTGCGTCGAGGCGCGCCGCACGCCGCCCCAGATGATCGCGCCAGGGCGCCGGGAAGGCCGGGAACTGCCCCAGCGGCGGCACGGCCGAGGCAAGGATCAGCCGCGCGTCATGCACTGTGCGCAGCATCCCGATCAGCGCGCCGTAGCGATGCGCGAAGCGCGCGGGGCGCGTCTCGCGCAGCACATCATTCACGCCCAGCGCCAGCACCGCCACGTCGCAGGCCCCGGCCCCGGCAAGAAGCCCTGGCGCCGCGCGCACTGTCGCGCCCGAACGCGCGCGCAACTCCCACGTGACGCAGGCGTGCGGGGCCAGATGCGCCAGCATCCGGCCCGCCAGCGCCTGAGACTGTTCGGCCACGCCGACCCCGGCGGCAGAGGAATCGCCCACGATCAGCAGCCGCAATTCCGGCCCCGCGCCCACGCATCCGGCGCGCGGGCCCGCCGCCTCGCCCAGCCGCTCGGTCCGCGCGATGGTCAGTGCCGCCTGCGCCAGATAGACGGGCGCGCGCAGCAGGGGAGAGCCGGGAAACCGCATGGTCACAGATTGGCCTGCGCGCGCAGGCCTGTCACCTGTCTGTGCGCGTCGCGGGGGTCAGACAGCGCCGCATCGGCAAGAAACTGCGAGCGGGCATCCCGCGCCCGTCCGCGCAGGCTGCCCCTGCGCTGGTGTTCGCCACCTGATACAAGAAACCAGATGACGGCTTGGAGCCCTCAGCGACATTCAGGCCAGCCGCAGCACGGAATGCGCCTTCGCAAGTGCAGCATGGTGCTTAGGTGCTGCACGCGCAAACCGGTCATTCGGTCTTTCGCTTGTCCGAGGGCTCGGCCCAGTGAGCGTCGCGCAGCACGAGGCCCAAGGGGGCCACGAGGATGATCGGGAGGTCGGAAGTTGTGTGCAGCGCATGAATGACGAGGCTGGCGGGCCACAGCGCGATAGTGGGTTGGCCGCGCAGCGTCAGCAGTTCTTTGGCCATATCGACCGGGGCCGCATGACCCCGGCAGCGCGAACCGACGATGACCGCCTCACGAGCGATGGCGAGGGAAATCCGGTCTGCCATCAGACTACCTCAGCAATCTATTAATCAGTTTCTCAAATCGTGCCGCAAATACTCATCAGCTCAACACTTTGTTAATGGAAGCCCAACATGATCTGCTGGCGCATGAAAAAAAGGAGTCACCCGCATGATCTGGTACGGGCAATACAATGCAATTCTCATCCTTTCCCTTATCGCTTCGATAGCCATCGGCTTTCTCGTCGGAAACTGGGAGATTCCGTTTCTCACGTTTATCTTGGTGATCTTCGTCAGGATCTCTGCCACCTTCATCAACCTCGTTGCCAATGCCTTTTTTGGGTTTCCGTTGATCTATGACACGAAAATTCAGATGATCGAGGCGAAGCAGAAGCGAAACGCGGCACTGGACTGACGGACGGTTGCTCTGCCAGAGAAGGTTTCCGATCTTTCTTGCCCCCGCCTTCAGAGCATCCTGCCAAATGGAGGCAGCCGAACATGGCGATGAAGTTGCTCTACAGGCGCATATAGGATCGGTCAATGTCGAGGGAGGACGCGGGCGGCCTTCGCTTTACGGGTCCTCTTTTCAACCAGGCAGGCATGCGCCGTGGTCACTCTGGCACTGCGGCTCAGAGAGAAATTGTTCGTCCTGCTCTGTAGCCGGTCGGGCCTCAGGTCGGGGTGATAGAGCAAAGGCGTCATGCGGCATGCTCGACCCCAGTTAGCGTTTCGATGAAAGGCCGCATCGGCCGCGTGCTGCAACCGACCTGCCGCACCTCCATCGTTCGGTTGCGCGCCCAGCACGCCGTTGAAGCTGCAACCACGAACGGTCACGGGTGGATAGCGCGAACGGCAGAAAGGTCCCGCTTAGCTGCCTCTATCGACTGCATTGCATGGGGCGCGGGAACCTTTCGTCAGGTGTCGAACACTATGGCTGGCCCCCCGGCGCGGCTTTCGCTAAACCTGCGCCAGTTTCGCCAACCGCAGGAGCCGCCCCGATGGCGCATACGATCGCCGACCTCGCTGCCCGCCTGGGGCTGGAGCATGCGGGCGACGGCACCCTTGTAATCGCACGCGCCGCCGAACCCGCCCATGCCGGGCCCGACGCGCTGGCCATGGCGATGAGCCCGAAATACGCCGAAGGGCTGGCCAAAGGCCATGCGCGCGCCGCGATGCTCTGGCCCGGCGCCGACTGGCAGGCGCTGGGGCTCGCGGCCGCGCTTTTCGCCCCGCGCCCCCGCTGGGCCATGGCCGGAGTGTGCGAGGCGCTCGACCCCGGGTATGATTTCGGCACCGGAATACACCCCAGCGCGCATATCGACCCGAGCGCCGAGATCGGCACGGGTGCGCGTATCGGCCCCTTCGCCGTCATCGGCGCGCGCGCACGCATCGGCCCGAATGCGCGCATCGCGCCGCATGTGAGCGTCGGCGAGGACGCGGTCATCGGCGCCGACGCGATCCTGCATGCCGGCGCGCGGATCGGGGCGCGCTGCGTGATCGGCGAGCGCTATATCGGCCAGCCCAACAGCGTGGTGGGCGGCTGCGGCTTCAGCTTCGTCACGCCCGAGCCCTCGGGCGCCGAGGATGTGCGCGCCACCCTCTCGGGCGAGCGGCAGGTGCGCGCACAGAAATGGCACCGCATCCAGTCACTGGGCGCCGTGCGGATCGGCGACGATGTGGAACTCGGCGCGAATTCCTCCATCGACCGGGGCACGATCCGCGACACGGTGATCGGCTCGGGCACCAAGATCGATTCGGTCTGCCAGATCGGGCATAATGTGCAGATGGGCGAGGATTGCATGATGTGCGGCATGGCCGGTGTCGCGGGCTCGGCCCGGATCGGCGACCGGGTGCTGCTGGCGGGCAAGGTGGCGGTGAATGACAATATCTTCGTGGGCGATGACGTGATCGTCGGCGGCGCGAGCCGGGTCTATACAAATGTGCCCGCGGGCCGCACGATCCTGGGCGACCCCGCCACGAAGCTCGAAACGCAGCTCGAGATCCGCCGCGTCCTGCGCCGCCTGCCGCGCCTTGCGGCGCAGGTCGCGCGGCTGCAAGAGGCGGTGTTTCCGGGCAAGGGCAGCGGCTGAACCTTGCCCGCACAGAGCGACAGCTTATCTGCCTCGGCGAACGGACGCACAGAGAGGCATGGCATGGACGGAGCGGCGATGAACGAGCAGGTCTTCAGCCCCGACGCAGCGCATGAGCGCGACTTCCGCGACGCGCTCGGCCGCTTCGCGACCGGCGTGACCGTGGTGACAACCCATAGCGACAAGGGGCCGCTGGGGATCACCGCCAACAGCTTCGCCGCGCTTTCGCTCGATCCGCCGCTGGTGATGTGGGCACCGGGCCGCTTCTCGCGCCGCTTCAAGGCGTTCGAGGCGGCCGGGCATTTCGCCATCCATGTGCTGGCCGAGGACCAGCTCTGGCTCGCGCGGCACTTCGCCACGGACGGGCTGGATTTCGCGCTCGACGGCGTGACCACGGGGCTGGGCGAGGTGCCGCTGCTGCCGGGTTGCCTCGCACGGTTCGAGTGTCGCCGCCACGCCGTCCATCCGGGCGGCGATCACGCCATCGTCGTGGGCGCGGTGCAGCGCGTGCAGACCCGGGCGGGCGCCGGGCTGAGCTTCTTCAGTGGGCATTACGGGCGCATCGATGCCGGATGAGCGCGGCCATGTGGTGCTGCTGGGCGCCACTGGCAGCATCGGGCGCGCCTGCTGCGCGGAACTTCTGGCGCAGGGCTACCGCGTCACCTGCCTCACGCGCAAAGCCGCAGACGACCTGCCCGTGGGCACCGCGCAACGTGTGGTGGATTTCACCGCCCCCGACCTGCGCGAGCTTGCTCCGATCAGCGCCGTGTTCTCCTGCATGGCCTCGCGCAGCGGGTCGGCGCGCGACGCCTGGGCGGTCGATCACGCCGCCCAGCGTGCAGCGCTGCGCGCGAGCGTCGACGCGGGCGCGGGCCAGTTCATCCTGCTCTCGGCCATCTGCGTGCAGAAACCGCTGCTGGAATTCCAGCGCGCGAAACTCGCCTTCGAGGCCGAGTTGCAGGCCGCCCCCATCGGCTGGAGCATCGTGCGCCCCACCGCCTTTTTCAAGTCGCTCTCGGGCCAGGTGGCGCGGGTGCAGGCGGGCAAACCCTTTCTTGTCTTCGGCGACGGGCGACTGACCGCGTGCAAGCCGATCAGCGACCGCGATCTGGCGCGCTACCTGGTGGACTGCATCAGCGCGCCCGACCGGCAGGGGCGCGTCCTGCCCGTCGGCGGGCCGGGCCCGGCGATCAGCCCCCGCGATCAGGCCGAGATGCTGGCCGAGTTGCTGGGCCGCCCGGTGCGGACCCGCCAGGTGCCCGTCGCGCTGATGGATGCGATCATCGCCACCCTGTCGGCACTGGGCCGGGTTGCCCCCCGCATGGCCGAGCGCGCCGAATTCGCCCGGATCGGGCGCTACTACGCGACCGAGTCGATGCTCGTCTGGGACGTCGCGCGCGGGGCCTACGACGCGGACGCTACGCCCGAATTCGGCACCGACACGCTGCGCGACCACTACCGCCGCCTGCTCGCGGGCGAGGACCGGCACGATCTGGGCGCACACGCAGTGTTCTAGTGTTCCGAGTCTGACACTTCCTACCTGTTTCCCCTGATTTCATCCAGCGCGTTGAGGGCGCGGCGTTCACGGGCGAGGATGTCCTCTGCGCTCTTGGTCCACTTGAACGGCTTCGGTGCCTCA